>Ga0315904_10003346_pt1 | contig 23677 bp, 35 predicted proteins | sample LakEriMetagenome_6_FD_203529 | JGI IMG/M metagenome (GOLD analysis project Ga0315904, IMG submission 203529) | Freshwater fungal communities from buoy surface, Lake Erie, Ohio, United States - Buoy 12 MA120 | ecosystem: Environmental > Aquatic > Freshwater > Lake | place: USA: Lake Erie, Ohio... | reverse complement strand
TAATGTCACCAGCAAGCCGACCCGTCTTAGTCTGAGCAAGCTCTTCAGCCGCACGCCCAATCGGCGCATAGACATTGCGCCCAAGGAACGTCTCAGGCTCAGCACCAGTCTCCTGGTACATACGGCTCGCCTCGGCCAACTGTCCCGTCAGCGACTGGCGGGGGTCGTCAGACATGGCGCCCGGCGCAATAAATAGCGGCACCTCAACGGCGGCTCCAGCCCCAGCGCCAATAGCCGCGCGACGAGCCAGCGAGGCCTCCGGGCCACCAAGTGTACGGACAGCCTTGGCGGCACGGCGCGCACGGACTGCCGTGCGGCCCGCGCCAACGGTGCGCGCCGCAGTGCTAACGCCACCAAGCACAGCGGGGAGGGCGCGAGCGCCAATCAGGCTTGCGGCAATGTCAGGCGCAACCGTGCCCAATCCGCCAGCAATCTTTGCGCCAGTGGTTTGCGCGGGGCGGTATCGGCTTTCGATTTCGCGCGCAATCGTGCGAACATCTTCCGCCTTTTCCGGCGAAACAATCCCAACGGCCTCAGCAAGATTGGCGGCGGCCTGCGTGGTGCGCGCTTCCGCACGATTGGCAAACCGCCCAATCTTTCCGAGTAAGGTCTGGTCGCGCTGGAACTGGCGAAACTTTTCAGGCTTGCCAGTTACAGCATGGCCAAGCTCCATAAACCTGCGCTCGGCCTCTTCAGTACTCTGAATCAGTCCCCTGTCAATCTCATCCCGAACGCGAGCGATTGCCACCTCACGCGGAATTCTGCTTGTCATGGACGTAGACTCAGCAGAAATACGCGGAGGCCTATCGTCAAGTCCTGGAATCCGTGCCATTGGGTATGCGATTACGGGTTAAACTGAACACGCCTTCTGGTAGGAGCGGCACCAGTAGCAGGACGCGGAGTGGTGCCAGTGGCGGCTTGCGGTCGCAAAACCGCCGCACTATCAGTTCTCATTGTTAGGTCGACCCCGCCACCACGACCCCTGCGATTAAAGCGAGTCACGGCCGCCTGAATGTCCATGGCATTGAGACCAGAGGCACTGCCGATGGCAAGGCGAAGTGCCTCAGCCTGATTTCCATTGGCGGCGTAAACAATCCGGTCAGCCTCAGCGGCACGGTTTCTAGCCTCAGTGCCTTCGGCGCTTGCCATAGACGACGGACTGTATGAGCGTGGAATAAACAGGTCAGAAAGTCCAGAGTCATACGACAAGAGCCGAGCAACATTTGCCGTCAGTGGCGAGCGACCTCCAACAGGCGTGACGCCAGTTAAGCCAGTGGCAATAGCCTGGCGACGGCCGCTTTCCGTAAAATCTCTCGGCACAAAGCCAGGCTGGTTAATACCAGCAAAGTCAATGCGCTCGTACCCCTCAGGCTGAGTGCCGCCAAACTGGGCGCCCTGCAACTGAAGCGCACGCATAGCGCCCTGCCTGCGCTCCAAAATTTCGCGGTTGGCGTCCTCAAGCTGTTGCTGACGCTCCAGCGCCTTAAGCTCATCTTCGCGGGCACGAGTGCCGTGGGCAGTCAATCCAGCGCCAAGGCCGGAAAACAGACTTGCCAAAAATGGATTAGCCATTACTTTTTCCCGGCCGCAAGAATCGGCGCCATGCGAATGTAAAGGTCCATAAGCGCACGCTGGCGGTCGTCTTCGCGCGCAAGCAGGTCCGCCTCAAGCGAGGACACGGCCCGAGCCTGCTGGCCAAGAAGGTCGCCTAGTCGCCCGGCGCCAATGCTAGACGCCGACAGTCCGCGACGAGCCAGCTCGTCCTCTAGGTCTTCCTTCTGACCAGCAAACTGCGCGCGGAGATTGGCAAGCGCCGCACTGCGAAGGCGGTCATACACGCCAGTGTCAAAAGCAGGGAATCCAGGTAGCCCAGAGCCAGCCCCGGAGCCGCTACCGCCAGACGGAAAGTACGACGGAGCGCTAGTCGGAGCAGGGAGATTTGACGGTCCCGGCGGAGGAACGTAGTCAGACCCGCCACCGCCATACGGACCAGTGTCGGCATCAATCTGCGTGTCCCCAAGATTGGCATAGTCACTTGGCCCAGTAAACATCAGGTTGAGATTGTCGGGCGGCGCGGGGCGAGCCATGCCCTGCTCCTGCATCTCGGCATACGTCATCGGACGAGCATCGCGCTTGGCGGCTCGGCGCGCGTCGCGAGCCGCATTGCCATTAATGTTGGTGAACATGCCCTCGGTGTTGCGGGCCGAACCACCAGCGCGACGAAGCTCGTACTTTGCAAGCGGATTCTGTTCCATTACCGCCTCCCGCTAAACATGCTCATAAACAGCGGACGAAGCATCTCAGCGGCCGCCTCAGCTTCGCGGCGCTGACGCTCCATCTCGTCCATCTGCATTTCCATCTGCTGATTGGCGAGCGCCTGTTGCTGGGCATTGCCGTACATGTTGCTACCAGCCATCAATGCCTGGCCAGTCACCAATGCATTCTTGGGGTCCATGGCATAATTCGCAAGCTTAGAGGCTCCGCTTGATAGGCGCCCAGCCAGACTTTTGCCAGGGGCGCCACCGTTAACCGCCGGAGTTCCCGCAAGGAAATTGCCAGCGCGAGTGGCCGTCCGTCCGATGCCAGTATTGGCCAGCTTGCCAATCTTACCAGCGGCTTGCAGTCCCTTGCCAACACCAAACATGAGGCCAAGGTCGCCACCGTATCCAAGAACCTGGCCGAGGCCAGTCTTGTTCATCCAGTTCATCGTGCGGTTCTTTGCTTTCGACCCGCCGATGCGGCCAGCAAGCCATCCCACGGCCTTTGTAGTAAGCGGCATTGTTACTTCCCTCCCTTCTTCTTGCGGCGCATTACCATGCGGCGCTTGGCTGAGCTACGCTCCGGCATATCCTCGTATGCCTCACGCGGCGTTTCTGAAATATATTTACGGGCAACCTTTTTGGAAAGGCCCGGCACCTTGCCACCAGCGGCCGCATACATAAGCCGTTGCTGGGATTTGCTCTTGATGGGCATAATTTCTCCTATTTGACAATGGTTGGCTTGCCGCCAACTCCCTGTGGCTGACTACGCTTTCTACGCACTGCAAGTCTTTTCTTTCCGGCACTCATGCTACCAGCCTCAGCCTTGGGACGGCACTTGGGGTATCCCCTTGATGAGGTGTCTGCTTTGTCCCGGCCGCACGGAGGGTGCGCGCCGCTCTTGTCCTTGCGGGAGATGTCCACCCACTCCTCGCCAAACCACTTGCCAAGGCCGCCTTTAGCCATCGGACTTTACCTTGTTGTTGGGGCCACGCCACCCGCCACCCATAGCCTTGTACCGCTTGGAAGCGTATGCGTTGGCGTAGGCCGATGGGTAGACCTTGAACTTGGCCTTGGCTTCAGCAATAGCCGCCGCCCACTTTCCAGGGTCTGATGGGGACGGCCGTCGGAGGGCGAGTTTTTTCTTTGCCATTACAGCGTTCTCCACTTCATAAACGACCCGGCCTTGACTGTCATCGTCGTGCCAGCGGTCTCTGCGGCCATAGACACTTGATTAAAGCCGCCTGGCGCTGTACCTCCAGCTACCGTGACGGCCCAAATGCGAACTGGCCATGTAGTTGCTCCCGTCGGCAGTCCACCAGCCGGAATTTGCACGGCCGCAGAAATGTTGCCAGACTCATAGGCTTGAACGCCAGAGCCGGAGCTGGTTTGAAAAATCTGCACAGCCCCCTCAACCAGTGAGGTCGCCCACTCCCATGCAGTGCGTGGGTTATTTGTTGCAGTGGCCGTCTGAATCATCAAAAAGATTTGATACTCAGTCACGGTATTGGCCGCTGGACGATGACGCATCAAGTTGGTGCCATCGCTAACTAACGTCAAAGTACTATTGGTTGTAGTAAAATCTGACGTTAGTCGCCGAATGGTCCACGGGTCGCCAGACACGCTTACCCAAGATGGGTTTGCGCCAGCACCGCCAGTTTGAAGAACCTGCCCGGCGGTGCCAGCTCCCAGCTTCGCCCAATTTGTGCCATTGTGATACAGCACATCACCCTGCGTTCCAGTCAGCTCAGTGATGTTCTTGCCGCCAGTGGAATTGTAGGCGACAATGTTTTGCACGGTAGTAGTTGTGTCGTCCCCAACCACATCGCCAGTTGCCGTAGACGCAATGGTAATACTTCCGGCGCCATTGGTAATGCTAATGCCAGTTCCCTGCGTCAGGGTAGCTTTTGTTAGCGTGTTTCCGGTCGTATTGCCAATAAGCAACTGCCCATTGGTATAGACAGAATTTCCAGTTCCACCATTAGCGACAGGCAATACTCCGGTGACTTCAGACGCAAGATTTGCTGAAGTCACCAGAACATTGTCCGTAGACTTGGTGCTACCAAGTTTCTTTGCCATTTATTAGAAGGAGATGGCGAGGGGCGAAGTGCTAGTCGAACGAATAAACGCCTGGCTATTCGGACCCTGCTTGGCCCACAAATATCGCTGTACACCCGTGCTAGGTTCATTTACGCGAACCGTAAACAGGCCACTGGCATCGGTGCGGAAAATCGCCGTTGCCGTCCCACCTCCATCAAGCAATGTGCCAACCGGAGTGCCAGCCGCCGAAAGAGTCGCCGTAGCAGAAGGCGAGCATTCTGTAGACAGGTCAGACACAATCACCATGACAACGCTAGTGGCCGAAGCAATAGACCCTCCGGCGAGGTTGTTTACCGACGCCTGGGATTCCTTGTTGGGCGAGGTTCCGGTGGCCGCCGCAAACGACACATCGCCAAACATGTTCTGAAGCGTCGTGCCAAGATTTGCCGCCCCAATAAACGTCCAGGATGGCGGGGCGCCATTGACAAGAACCTGATTGGCGCTACCAGACGCTACAGTGCTGGGAGCCGCGCCTGCTCCGCCACCAATGACAAGAAGATTGGCGCCAAGAGCGGCAGACGATGAAACGGTGTTGGTGTTAGAAAAATACAACACACCGCCAGAGGTGCCAGTCGTCAGACCAGTGCCACCGTTTCCGACAGGGAGCGTGCCCGTAATATCCGTGACAGCACCAGAGAGGCGAACCTTGCCGTACACTGGCGCGGTTGTAACGCCAGCAGACCGCAGAACGTTGCCGTCTGCAACTGCTGTTAGCTTGGCAAGAGTCGACGTTGCAGAGGCATACAAAATATCGCCAACGGCATACGTCGAAAAACCAGTGCCGCCATCGGCCACGCTAACATCGGTGCCGCCAACACGATAGATGTAGGCAGTGCCAATAGTAATAGCAGTTGGAATGTCAGTAGCAATCGACGGAACGCCCGTACCGCTCGTAACAAGCACGCCGCTGTTTGCGGTAGCCAATCCACTAACAGCCGTACCAGTCGCGGCGTAGTACGCAAGCTGATTGATTGTGCCGCTATTGACAGTGCCACTAGCAGACGAAGCAATCGTAATGCTACCGTTGCCATTGGTAATAGTAATGCCAGTCCCTTGCGTTAGCGTAGCCTTAGTAAGGCCAGTCGTCGCCGTATTACCGATAAGCAACTGCCCATCGGTATAACTGGTCTGACCAGTTCCGCCGTTGGCGACAGGAAGCGTGCCCGTAACGTCGGCTGTTAGTGAAGCCGATGTTACAAGAACCTCATCTACCAGCTTAGTACTACCAAGTTTCTTCTTTGCCATAGGTCATCAAAAGGTGATGGGTAAAATTCCGTCTCGCGCCTTAACGTAGCGCTGACAATGGCCGCCGGGACGAATCCAGATATACCGGATGCCAGCGCCAGGTTCAGACACCTTAATCGTAAAGGTGCCAGCATTAGTTGTCTTAAAGTGCGCGGTTGCCGTGCCGTCACCAGCAAGCACTGAGCCAAGTGGCGTAATGGTGCCCACGCTAATGGTTGCTGTGTCAGACGGCTCATTGCTTGCAGCGCTGTCAGTAACCATGACCATAAAACTGATTTCGCCACTTGCCACAGTCGCACCCGTGACATCCTGACAACTGCCTTGAATTTCAATGGCAGTGCCAGATTTAGCCCCAGGAACTCCCCAGACGACTTCAACCAACTCGCTCTGCCACGGCAGGCTTGCTGTCAGGGTTCCGCTAACTGTAACGTCATTGGTAAACGTGTACGACGTTCCGCCAAACGTTCCAGTGGTGACGCTAGAAGCGGGAATTGAAGGGACTTGAAACTTAGCCGTTGTGGCACCAGTGGCCTGAAGAATCCACCCAGCGGTTAGGCCAGAGACCGTATGCTCCGGGCCAAGGCCAGTGCCAGTGGCAAGCACATGCGGCCCTGGCGCAGGGTTGCCCCACGCTGGCGCGCCGCCAGCAATGATAAGCGCCTGGCCATTAGAGCCATTCGGGAAATGCTCAAGACGCTGGGCGCCAACCGTCGAGTCATAGGTGACAATAAACTCGCCGCTATTGGGCGCTGGCCACGAAGCGTTGTTCGTGCCCCCATTGGCCGTACCAAGTACGCCGCTAACATTGGACAAATCCGCAGGGAAGTAGGTTGGCTTCCCGGTAATGCTTGTCCATGGCAACGACGCGCTTAGCGTGCCAACGACAGTTACATCATTTGTAAACGTGTATAGCGCGCCAGCAAACGTTCCAGGCCCAGGCACCGCAAGAGTGCCGCCAGTGATACCAGACGCCGGAATACTGGGATTTTGGAACCTAGCGGTTGTAGCTCCAGTCGCCTGGAGAATCATGCCAGACGTAAGCCCGGACGTTGTGTGGTACGTCCCAAGGCCAGTAGTGTCAGCAAACACATGAGGGCCTGGCGCCGGGTTGCCCCAGGTCAGGCTCGTACCACCAGCACCAACAATCAGCGCCTGCCCGACAGTCCCGTTTGGGAAATGCTCGATACGCTCGGCGCCGGGCGTCGAGTCGTAGATAGTCAGGTATTCGCCAGTGCTGGTTGCTGGCCAGCTTGCGTTATTCGTGCCGCCGTTAGCCTTGCCAAGGACGCCACTAACTTGCGTAGCAAGGTTAACGGACGAGGCCGTGGCAAGCGACCCTAAGCCAAGCGTCGTGCGCTGAGCCGCCGCATCAACATCGTCCAGCAGTGCCTTGCCAGCCGCAGTAACGTCGCCGCCCATCTTGGACGTACTGACAACGCCAGAATCAATCGTCCAGATTGCCCCACTGCCGCTAACGGTAATGTCACCCTTGTCGCCATCCGAGATGCCACCACTGCCAGTATATGTGACCCAGGCAGTGCCGTTCCAGACCGACAGGGCACCAGTATCTGTAGCAACATACGTCTCGCCAATAGCCGTGCCAGAAGCCGGACGCGACGCAGACGGACCAGACTGAACGTGCGCCACCAAGTCGCCCTGATGGGCAACAAACTTGGCCCGCAACACATTGTCGTTGTTGCGAGTCTGCCACGCCTGCTGGTCTGAGCCAACAGGCGTAGTAAATGGCTTTACGTCATAGTCGCCAACGGCCATTAGCAGTTATACGCCGCAAGAACGTAGGTGTCCACTAGCACGCCAGTGCCAGTGTAAAGGCGACAGGTTGCATTAATTACGTCGCCAGACCACAGCCCGCCGCCGGGGTACGTTCCATTGCCGGGGATAATCGTAATGGGCGACGATGTAAAGTGCCCACTGGTCGTTTCCCCGACAGGAGAAGTCCCAGCAATTTGCCAAGTCACATCAACATACTCGCCGCCAGCGGCATTGCTCAGGCTAAATGTGATGTTAAACTCGCCACCACCATCATTAGGCACAAAGACCGTCCCCCACGCCACGGAGGCGAAGGACGGCTTTGGCAAGTTCCCGCCAAAGAGCGCCATGCGCTGAACGAGCATTAGGCGCCCTTTACGGCAAACGCGGCAAGGTACTCCGTGCCATCGTACAGCCCAGAGACGACGTTCTTCTTGTTAATCGCCGTGTTATAGGACGGCGGGTTGTCGCCAAAGTCAAACCCCGTCAGAGTCACCGTTCGCCCACCAGTGCCATCCTGCACCAGAATCAGTGTGTAGGTGCTTCCCGTCTGCGGATTTGAAAAGGTCAGCGTGGCATTCCCGGTCAACGTCACCTTCTGGATTGGACCGTTATTCCAGTTAATTGCCAGCGAGGTGCCAGAGTTGCCAGCGTCGTAAATCCCTGGCTGGCCATTGGTCACGGCAAACGTAGTATCCGTCACCCAGGCGGCGCCAGTATCATACGCTAGCGAGGCGACGGTCGTCCCGCCAACCGTGCTAGTCGACACCCATTTGCGACCAATAGTGCCAGCCGCAGGCCGCGCCCCGGACTGCACATGAATCGTCGGGTCGTTGTCGTGAGCATTAAAATACGTCCGCGTGTTATTAAAGTTACCCGTAATAACAGTCGCGTCCAGCGGGTCATTAGGCGCCGGAGTATTGTACGCAGAAGGAATCAGGTGTTCGCCAATCTGCTCAGCCATTGCTATCTCCGTCCAAGAATAAATCCGTCCATTTGCCAGCGGCTAATAACGGGAATGTTGTTTTCGCTTGACGACAGGGTCACATCGGTCCAGTAGCCCTTGAGGCCCATGTCAATGCGGTAGCTATCGGAATCGACTGGCCCAGTCCACGTTGCGCCATAGGCATTCCACGAGGCTGAGGTGGTCCACGAGCCAGCGGCGGGCGCTGTAATCAACGCCTGAGCCGTTCCCTCGTTGGTCTTCCACTGGACATTTAGCGTTGCCGACCCAGTCAAACGTGCCGTCAAATAACCAAAGCGCAGAGCTTTGGCCTGAGAGTCGTCATTGAAGTACATACGCCTGAGCTGTACAGCCATTGACACCGCTGTTCCGCCAGCCCCAGTGTCCATGGTAGCGCCATCTGTGTACACGCCAGGAAATTCACACAGCCGGACAGAGTTGTCCGACGTATTAGAGCGCACCACAAACAACTCGGCTTCATCTTCAACCGGGCAGGTCCACATGCCGCCAGTCGTTAGATACTCGCCAGTCCACGGACCAGACCATGCGCGAAGCACAAGGTGATAGACATACACCCCGTAGCCAGGCACAAACCACCAAATCTCCTGCGTCCGGCGGGACAGAACGCCACGGATATTGGCGAGACTGGACGCCGACAGGGACTCGACAATCGGCAGAAGCGGGTCAGGGGTCGCTGGGGTTCCAAGCTGTGACACACTTCCCTCGGTGGCCACAAACGCCCCACGGTCAGACACGAAGAATGCGGCGCCGTCCGTCTCAACAATAGACAGCGGAGCAAGCGTTCCAGTCTGAGACGACACGCCTTCTGGCTGAACCGTGATATCGTCCTGCCCAAATCCAGTCAGTCGGCTAATGCCGCGACGATGAAAGATGAGCAAGGACGAGCCGACAGACGCCAGCGCGACCACCTTCTCGTCGCTAAATGTCCGAACAACAATCTCGCCGCCTCCGGCGTGGCCAAAGCTTGACCCGTCGTTCAGCTTCGAGTAGAAGATGGAGTCCGGAGAGTCAGGGTCACCGCATCCCCAAATGCGCTGGTTATGCACTTTGATATACGACGCAGAGTGCGAAGACGCGCCACCTTCTCTAACAAGCAAATTGGTGCCAGAATGCCAATGAACAAGCTTGCCACCATCGGCAATAAACACGGCATCGGCGCCAGTAGACCCGTCGCGAAACGAACAAAAAGTCGGCGTAACGGTCGTGCTAAATGACCCAGTGCCGCCAGTCCACGCCGCCGCCGTCCACGATGCCGCTGGCAAAACGTTGCCATCGGAAAACTGGGCGTAATACAGCACGCCATTTGCGCCCATGACAAAGCTGAAGGCGTCGCCATTGTCCTTCACCCACCCAAATCCGTTAGTTCCAGCGGACGGAAGTGGGTTGGTGCTGGTCTTGACACTGCCAAGCCGCTTCTCAATTGCGCCGTACTGATTAATGCGCGCATTGACGGCGCGGCGAATCTGATTGGGCTGAAGCGCAATCGGGTCGGAGACGGTGTTAATGCCTCCAGAAAACCCACTCTGCGCGTCGCGAACAGGCGTCGGCATCAGCCGCCCCAGATGGCCGCGCTATCCGGGTAGGCCATGCGCGTCGGGTTGATGCTCATGCGACGAATGTCGTCAAGCATGTCAGCAAGGTCCGTCTGCATCATGCGGCCAAACAGAGCGGCCGTATTTGCCTCGGCCCCGCCCTTCATAAGCAGGCGCGAGGCGGCGTCATACACCAGCACGTTCTCGCTCCCTTCGGGCCAGTCAATCGGAATGTTATACGCGCTCACCGCGCCAGCCGGAACAAAGTCCCGAAGCATGGTCGGCTTGTAATTGACCACGACCGTTAGGCTATTGGTGCCGACCGGAAGCGTCTGATAATTGGTGCCAGCCAGATAATACAGCTTGCGCTGGTACTTTGTGTAGGCTGAATTTGCCCCTAGCGGAATGTCCTGAAAGCGCGTCTCGACATATTCATTCTGTCCATCATTGACCGACAGAATGCGATAGAAGCGCTTCTGGTCATTTCCGGTGCCCGTTGACAGGGCAGAGACCGGAAAAGTACCATCAGCCGCTGTCGCTACCGACAGGGACTGAAAGCGATAATATGGAGCCGCACTCAAGATGCGACTCCACAAACCCTCATGGGCATAGCTCAGCGCGGTAATAACCTCGGCATCGCTCCAGCGAGGCGCGCTTTCTGCGTCGATATTCTGACGCACCTCAGACACAAGCTGATTAATGGTCAGCGTTGCCATGGTTACTCCCCTACGTCGTTAGTACATGCCGCGTGCGATTGCCCGTCGTTCTGTTGTCCTTCTCCCCGAAATTGGAGTTGGCCAGCTCATCCATCACTGCCCCAATCTCGTCCCTCAGCACCGTCTCAGTATTCCACTTGGTGACATCAAACGCAATCCGTTCGGCTGTCCGATGGCTAAACTGCGAGATGGTCCGCTCCAAATACGCCGGAGCATCTTCCACCGAACAATCTAACGGGAGCCAGCCAATGATGTCTTGCGCCTGGGCCGGGTCAACTGCCCCCGTCTGCACGCGCTCCCAGCGTCGGTCGTCCTGCCGCCAATCGCACATGACAGACCAGTGACGCGGGAAGTCTGGATGAAACTTGAGCGAGAGCCTAGAGTCGATAGCCCTAAGCCGCCGCTGAATCTCAGGCGACGGCTCAGGGTTACCAGAGGCGCCAAAAATCAGCGCCATGCGATTACTCGGTCACCATCAGCTCGACATTGGCCATGAGGCCAACCGACGCCGTCGTCACCGTGCCAGTGCCACTCGTCACCACCTTCAGGGTGTCCGTCGGAAGAATCGTCTTCTGGACATCCGTCAGGGTCGCAACAAGCGGAATCGACGTACCGACACCAGCCGTAAGGCCGTTAATCACCGTCGCCGCCGTCAGGTCAAGGTCCGACTCACCGCTACGCGACTTCACCAGCTTCGCGTTCACGGTCGCACCCGCCGGGTAGGTAATGGCCGACACATTGAACTTGCTAATGACCGAAGTTGTCGGCATGGCACCAACGGCCGTCGTCAGCGTGGTAACGCCAGACGCAGGAACCGTCGTCATCGCCACGTTGACAAACGTCGGAGCCGTGCCAAATCGTCCCGGCTTCGGGGCAAACACATTGTTAGACATTAAAGCTCCAAGGCGTCGGGGGCAGAGCCTATGCCCTACCCCCTAGCCAGAGAAGGTTAGATGAGGTGCGAGTACTTCACGGTGTCAACGTACCCACGGATGGAGCCGTGCGCGTTACGCGCAAGGCAGGCAAGATTGCCATAGTACCCATAGGTCGTCTCGAACGCATCGCGCCCCTGGAGCCAGCGCCACGGACCAGCGCCCTCAAACTCCACAAAGCCCCAATCCTTCGCATCCACCCACGCCAGCGACGGGAGGTGGAGGAGGTAGATGGTGCCAAGCGGCACATAGTAGTCCATGACGAACGGAATGCCGCAGACCTCAATGGCCTTGTAGCCGCCCTTGATGGTCGTGCTGAACTCGCTCGCCGTGAACCGACGCTGACCAACCATCGACTCCATGAGCTTCTTGCCAAGACCCGGCGTACCCATAAGCAGGAACTCCTGCGGACGGGTCAGGGCGTCCTTGCCCGAACGCGCCGAGACGCGCTGAATCAGGTCCCAAATGTCCGACTCGGTCGGAGCCGTCGCATCCGGGGTGTCCGTGCCAGCCACCATCTGCGTAGCATTCCAGATAGTGTCGGTCGCGGCATCAATGCCATGAAGCGAGTTGTAGCCAGCCGCACGGTTCGTGATGCTGATAAGGCCGTTCATCGCGAACGCGCTAGCATTCGGGTCGGCCGGGTACGCCTCCGACGCATTGTTGCTGAGCTTGACAATGCGGTCGGGATTGGCCGGAGCCGAGCCGAGGGCCGGGCTGACCGTAATGGTCGAAACGCCAGTCACCGAGTCCGGAGCGCCAATCGCCGTAATGCGAGTCTTGCCCTTCGAGGTCGTGCCAGACGCGCCAGTCAGGACCGCAATGCTGTCGCCAACGGCAAGAAGCAGAGCGCCCTGGTTCTGGTTCGTCGCATCAACAACGCCATAAGGCGAAGTCACGCCAAACGAGGTCGTGGTCGCGCCAGCGGTCACCGCAAGGGCGCACACGCCGTCCGCCTTATTGTGAAGCGCCTGCTGCATCAGCAGGGTCGAGGCGTCCTTAATCTCCTCCATCGTCTTCTTGGCGATAGAGGTAAACGCGGCCTCCTTCGACTGCGTGCCAACAAAGGCCAGGCCGTCAATCTGCCGGGTCACATACGCACGCGCCACGCGAACACGCGCCTGCTTTTCAGACGCAAAGGTGTCCTCGGGGAAGAAGCCGTTCGGCGAGAAAACCGCGCCAGACGGGCGGCCAGTCACCACATCAAAAAACACATCGTTGCCGCCCCAGCGGAGATTCCGGGGGCCGCCCGCCTTGCCCTTCTGGAGCTGGGCGAGAAGCGGAGTGACAAGGTTCTGGACCTTCTCACGGAACTGCGAGTAAACGTTCTTGAGCAGACCAGAAAGCTCAGTATCGGTAATAATGTTCGTCGGGCCAGGCATGGGTCAGTTATTTAAGAGAGGAAAGAATGGCGTCCAACGCCGCATTCTCGGCATCTTCGAGCGTGGCGTTGTCCGAAAGAGCCTGCTTCTTGGCACTGCTTGAGGCGGCGGAGCGTACAGCAGGCCGCGCGGCGGTCGCCGCACTACGCTTCGCCTTGGCGGTGGCAATCTTTGCCGCCTCCACCTCCTGCTTCGCACGCGCCTGCTGGCCGCTAAATCGCGACACGCGGGCATTGTGCTTTGCCTCAGCCCACTCCATCAGGCTTGTGGCAATGTACTGCTCAACCTGCGGGTACATCGCGGGCGGCACGACGCCGTTCTTCATAATCGGCACCAGCGCGGCCCCAAGATGGGACGACACCTCTTCGACATCGACTTCCGGGAACCGGGAGGCAATGTCCTGTAGGGCCGGAACCACCGACTGCGAGTAGAATCGCTCAGCCTGCTGGGCCTGCCGCTCAGAGTTGCGCTGATTACGCATCTCCTGCACCTCAGACTCCGCCCGGCGAGCGCGCTTCTCCGGCTCGTTCTCGGCCATATACTGCTCACGGATACGCAGATACGCCTCTTCGTCCTCCAGCAGATTGCGAATCTGCTGTTCACGCATTTCCAACTGCGATAGGGCGTCTTGCACGGCGTCTTCGGCCTCCTGCTGTTGGGCCTGAATCGCCTGCTCGCGTTCCTGATTGTACACCCCAAACTGCGCCAGCTTGACGACCTGGTCGATTCGGTCCTTGCGAATCTTGCCATTAGCCTTGTACTCGATGACAAGCGCGGGAGTCTCTACCTCTTCTCCGGTATTGTCACGCAGTACAAACTCGGTGACCAGCTTGTCGGCAATGGTCGGGACGGCGACCATGCCCTCGGGAAGAACGACGGGTTCCGCCTCCTCTTCCTCGCTGGCCTCCTCTTCAACAACCTCCTCCTCCGGCGCAAGCTCCTCGGCGTCAGGCTCAGCCTCTTCGGCTTCAGGCGCTGGCGTAACAAGGGCCTTGGCGGGAACGGCGTCGCCCTTGGGCGCGACGTTCGTGGCGATTTCATCAATCAGATTGTTGAAATCCATGGCATCGGTCATACTGGGCATTACACGCTCCTTACGAAATGGTCCGCGTTTCCCGCATTCTCGCCGCCTGCTCCGCGTCCGGCGTGCCACTCAGCACCTGAGTCAGGAGCTGGGTTGCGCCAGTCGGAGGGTTAGACGTAGAAAGGGGAACTTGGCTAGGTGGGAGAGCCGAGGCGTTTTGGGCCAAGCTCGGATTGCCCTGTCCGCCATCAGGAGCGCCACCCGGCGCCCCCGGCATTGGACCCTGCTGTTGTGCCATCTTTTGCTGGGCCTGCTCCGCCAGCATCATCCACCGCTCCTGAGCCGCCGCAATAACATCTTGCGGGATGTCATCTTGCAGAATGATGTCGCGCTCCAGCACATCCTGGTGAATCGCTTCGTTGTCCTGCCACCGAATCTCCGGCGGTGTCACGCGCCGAAGCAATGCGTCAGTCACGCGCCGCGCCCGTGCCTCTTGGTCCTCATCCGGGGTGCCAATGTCACGGGTAACGGCAAACATCTGCCGACGCCGATATTCCTTCAGGTCAATAACGCCAGATTGTAGCCAATTGTCAAGCATGTAGAGCCGGAAACTAAGCGGCATTGGCATCATTGTCGCTGGCTCAACACGCACATCAGCCGCACCGTCAAGGTCGGAGCCGGTAATTTCGCGCGCGAGGTCCGGACGCGAGCGGCCAACTGTTCCGAGCGAGCGCGGCAAATCATAGCCCCAGCCCATGCCAGCAAGAGTCACTTTGCACCACGACGTAAAGGCCATGGCAAGCGCTTGCACTGGCGGCGCAAATACGCGCTCAAGCTGTTCGCGACTGGCAATAATTGCCCGGCCAGACTCGCCAGTCACCTGGCCACGGCTAATGGCGTTATAGCCAGATGCATCCTCAAACGAGGCCTTCTCAAGCGCAAAGGCCTCCTTGACATCGTTGCCAACCGAGAAGCCATTAAACGGCTGAATGCTGTCCGCCAGGCCGCCAGCTCCCTTGACCTCAATCATCGAAGTCACGCCGCCAAGAAACGTCTCGGTGACAACCGTGTTGGGGCGAGCAAAGAATCGGCCGCCAGAGTTGACGCGAATGTTCTCGTACCACTTCGACACGAGCGCATTCATACGCATCTGCGACTCAATCCACTGCTCCATAATGGGGCGCGGGTAGTACGACGGGTCTGACGAGCCATCGCGCACCGCCACAATCGGAATGGTGCCGAACTGCAAGTCGCTCCAGCCAAACACCACGCGATTGCCGACCACCACAACCTCAAGACCCTGCGGCAGGATGTCGGGCTGAGGCGCCAGGTACACCGTGTACCGCTCGGTCGTGTCCGTGTTGCGAAGACGCTCGCCCTCGCCAATGGTCGTATGGCTCAGCACCCAACCCTCGTTAAACTCCGACAGCCCACTCAGGTTGTCATTGTTCAGCGAGTTGTAATTGTTCAGGGTATCGGCCGCTTGCGCCCCAGTATATCCCCAGCGCGCCACCGCTTCGGAGCGGGAAATAACATCACGGACCACCACCCATGAGGGGTCCACATTGACAGTTGCTTCTGGACTAACCCGGACCTGTTCGACGCGGAGAACGCGGCAATCCAAATCGCCCATCGGAGCCTTCGAGCCATTCTCGCCAAGGCGCTCATCCCACGGCCCCCGGTCGGGATTCCAAAACACATGCCAGAACGCCACGCCATCCGTCTGCGCCCAGTACGCGGCCTCTTTGCCCTTGGACGCCATATTCATCTGGTCGTACTGGAACTCGCACGCCACCTGACGGGCATACGCCCGCTTCTTGTCGTCCGGGTCTTCCGTCGACGGCGCAATAGAAAAGCCGGGACGCTGGTCCGTCAGAATCTGAAGACGCTGGTCAAGCGCCTTGTCAATCATGTTATGGACAATACGCGCCGAATCCTTGGGCCGGGGCGGCTCAGACCACGGCGAGCCATTGGACGACGAAATCCACTGGTTGCCCGCCCGCATCATGCGATTGCGTTGCACCAGATGCATGTGCTTTTCGACCGCCGACCGTCGCGACGACCACAGTCGCCGCGCCCAGCTAGCCCAAGCCTCGTCGCTCTGCGCCGTATCTTCGCTCAGAAGCGGGAAATCGTCGCCATACAGCGCCTCCATCATCGACCGAACGCGCTCGGCCTTAGAGGTGCCGTCCGGCTCCGGCTCATTCGCCGCCACGCGGTCGTTCGTCGACTCCTGCCCGCCAAACGGGTCCGCCTCTAGCTCTGAGAGCATGGCACCCATCAGCTCGTCGAGGCCCTGGTCCGGCGCAAAATCCTGGTCGTCCATCGGCGGCATGGTCATGACGGCATTCTCCCAATACTCATAGCGGCTCTCACGCGGTTCCAGTCCTTCCACAGCTCATAATTCTGCTGAATCGCCCGCACAGCCTCTTCCTGTGCCCACTGCTCGCTTTGCGACATGGCAAATGCCATCAGGTCGTCAGGAATAACAACTTCCTCGACCTGAGTGAAAGGCGGAACGGCCCCTGGGGCATTTGGAGCAAACCGTTCCACCACTGTTGCGATACGGTGTACGGCGTATGCGGCCACCGCAACCCAGAGCAGTTGAACGAGCATTACTCGTACGTCGTAAAGCCGCGAAGCGCCACGCTGGACCGCGTCGTCCCGCCAACCGCCGGGCAAGTAATCGCGGCCGCCTCGCCAATCCCACACCGAATCGGCGCGCTCAGGTTCACAACAATCGGCGAAAACGCCGCCGCCGGAAGCTCCACGCGCTCAACCGTCGTGGCGGCCGAAGTCACCGTGGTGCTAACCGCCGCCGCCGGAGCCGCACTGCACGAGACGCTGTAGCCCGTGATGAAATGGCGCTGATTGGCCACCCCAGCCTTGGTCGCCGTCGCGGCCACATTGGTGTTCTGCGTGGCCACTTCCGACCACTGCGCGATAAACCGCCCAGAAAAATCTGCCATATCTCCCTCAGTCCGTTTGATTGCGTCGCCGCAACGTAGTCAATCCATCATCGCCAGACGGCGGACTATAACTGCCTGCCGTCGTCCCGCTTGCTACCAAGGTTCCAATCACTGCCTTCCCCACCTTCAACGCTGTGGCGACGGCCCCGGCCGTTGTCAGTGTCCCGGCGAGCGAGACCAGCGTATCCAGCACCGACGACAATGTCCCACTGACGGTCAACGCCCCTGCCACTGCCACTGGCGTCTGAACATTGACCGTTAATGCGCCTGCCATGGTCAATGTGCCAGTCACCGCCTGTGGGGTTGGAGGCGCCCCACCAGACTTGAGCAGTAGGAGCAATGACATTACGCACCACGCACCCACCAAATGCGGTACGGATGCACGCCATCCGTACCATCCTGGCGAATCATCAACTCCGCCTGCGGCTCCTTGCGAAGCACCAGCGCGTCCGATGCCTCTTCTGCCGTCGCATACGCTCCAAGACAGGTTTCAATCATGATTAGCCTTGATATCCATTCGAGCCAAACACCTGATACATTGGTACATCTAACTGGTCATCCGTCACAAAGTCTTCGGTGAACGTGACATAACTGTCGCCACTGGCGCCAGCCGCCGGGCCATCGTGATAGGTGTTAAACGTCCCCGCACCCATCGTACCCACGTTAATGACCGACAGCGTTAGTTTGATGCGGTCGCCTGCGCTAAACGCTGTTGAGGTCGGGGTACGCGCGGCAGTACGCGCCGCCTCAGCCGTACCAGCCTCAGCGCCAATTACGGCACGCGCCGACACCGTGGACTGCACCGTACCCGCGTTGTTCGTTCGCTCAATCAACAGCGCAATGCCAGAGTTGACCGCGTTAGCCGACTCGCGGCACCGGATGTTCGGCGTAATCGTCCCGCTGATGGTCACAGCATTAGTCAGCGGCTCGGAAAACCACGAGAGAGCCTGCCCGCCCGCCGTCGCGGTGATGGTGATATTGGTGCCGCTGGCCACCGTATTGGTCGTCGTCGTCACCGCCGCGCGCCCCTGCCGCTGGGAACAGGCCTTTTGGCCCGCCCCACCAAGGCTGGATGCAAGGTCACGGAGATACAACGTCGTTGCCACTTAAATCTCGTATCCCATCACGGTGACCGTGACGCTCTGGGCATTGGTCGTGGTCAGGCGCACCACATGGTCCGTTGCGCCACGCACCGGGAACGGGAAGGTGACGTACACGCCCGGCTTGTTCGTGTTGCTTGGCGCAAACTCGCCGTCAAACAGCGCGAGGTCGGTGCCGCGAGTGTAAGTCGTGTCACCCGATGCGCCAAACCAGACGATGCAGGTGCCAGCCGTCGTGCCGAAACTCTGAATTTGGAGGCCCGTCACGCACACCGCTCGCGTGGACCCAGGCGTCCACAGTGCCACGCCCGTCTGCGCCGAGGTAAACTGCGACGTATCAACGATGGTGGTATGTCCGCGCACGCGGTCCCAACTCGTGCCGTTGAACGTGTAGCCACGCCCCTGCGTGTGCAGGGTGTTGACCGCGTTCGACTCGGCGTCCGTGCCCGTGGTGTCCACGCTGACGGCGTTCGTGCCCTCGCCAATCGTGACCACGCCACTCACGCGCGTCACATCAACATCCAGCCCGTTTGAGGCGTCGCCACCTAGCTCGACGACGGTCTTGGACCCTTCGGCGCCAGTCACCAGCACCGGGCGCATCAACTGCACCAGCGACACATCACTCGAATAGGTGACTTCGTCGCTGGCGACCAAGGCGCCACTACCCGGCGTGTACCCAATATTGTCAGCCATTAGGTGCCCGTGCTGACGGTGAGAGTATAGGTAAACTCAATCTGCGAACCGTTCACGACGTTAATCGCCGTGAACACCGAGCGGTCGAGCAGGACGCCGGAGGTGCTGGCCGAGAAGATGCCATGCTCCGTGATGGCCTGTGTCGTGGTATAGGCAATGGTGGCCACCGTCTTGTACTGCACGCTCGTGCCTTCCGACTGCGTGCCCAGCACACGGGACGGACCTGCCGGGGTCTGCAAGCCTGTATCGCCCGCCGACTCGGCATTCGTGCCCGTACCGGAGTCATGATAATTCATGGCCTCCAGCTCTACCAGATTCTGAAATGCGTCAACAATGAACCCGGCGCCGACGGTCGTAATCACGCGGCGCGAGGCCACACCAAGGTCTATCCAGTCACCACCGGGATGGCGGACGCGGGCCGACAGCTCAGCATTCACGCCAATCTTGGCCAGTCGCTTCGCCTCTTCCCGCCACCCCCGCAGGCGATGCGGCAGGTTCTTTAGCTTCCAAGTCCACGCGCTCATCGGAGGGATTTCCAGCAGGCGTCAGCCTTGGTCGCTAGCTTCTGCACCGCGTCGGCGGTCGTCACGCCCACAGCGGACAACGTCGCGTCGCTACGAATTAACGTAATCTGCACTTCCCCAGTGGGGAAGAGCGTGCGCTGGTACGTTGCGCCGTAGTTCTGGCACACGCGGTCCAGTAGGTGTGGCTCGGGCAAGGCGCGCGGCGTCGGCCGCTTCTTCCCGAACATAAACATCATGACGCGGTCGACGAGACGCATCAGCAGTCCCAGGCTCGGAGGCTCTTGTTGATGCGAGAATCCGGGTCGTTCGCCGTCTTCTCGCTGGTCAGCTTCTTCTTCATGCCACGCATGCGCTTACAAAACGCAACGCGTCGCTTCGCACTTGTCGGACTCCGTTGTGCCTCTTCGCGCTTGACGGGGGGTTTGATGTCCCGCCCTTCGGCACGAAGCGACGCCCGGCCCTTAGCGTTCAGTCCGCCTTCGGGATTCTGCCCCTCTTTGCGTTGCCAGGCCGGGGACGCCATCAGTCCTCGTCCTCGTACTCGTCCTCAGTCGCCTCGTCCTCGCGCATCTTCATGTACTTGCGATTCTCGGGCGTATCTTTCAGTTCGGCCCCACACTTCGGGCACATCATGCCTTCCGGCTTCGCCATATCAGGCTTCTTCTTGGAAAGCACAATCGTCATCTTGGGCATGTTACCATCCTGCGGGAAGTTGGGAAATCCCTGAATACCCATCAATATGCGCTTCGCCAAGCGAAAGTGCAAGGCCTGGGTCGTCAGGAATGGCACGAGGGGCCATAAGGCGGTCGGGCTTCGCGCATTGCACCCGGTCCCACCCATATAGGGCTAGGCCAAGGGCCATGACGCCGTCGTCATGCATGCCGGGGGGTGCCTCGTACCTGACACCATTTGGGGTATAGGTATACCCAAACATCTCCAACTCCCCGGTTAACCAGCCTGCCTCACGCGGCAAGCCAATGAACCGCGTCTGAATGGCGGTAATCAGGCGTTGCATCAGGCTGATTTTAGAAGGCTGGGTAAACTTAAACGCTGTCGCATTCACGCCAAGCGTCTGCAAGTCTTCCACGATGGCATCGCCCACGCCAGTCGCGTCGACCACGCATGGCGTATCGCCAACAATGCTTAGAATCTTACGGCGCGTCTCCATCCATGAGGCCTGCCATCGCTCAACCCGGCACACATTGGCATACTCATCAAACCCGATACATACCGTGTAGTCGGCCGCACGCGCAAGGTCGATGCCATAAATAACTGGGACAAGCGGAGAAATCTCCATAAGGCATTCCTGAATTGCTTTCAGGCCAAATGGATTGCCGCCGTCGTCCGCAGGAATGCCCCGATACTCTTGATTAAAAATCTCCTCGGGCAACTCCTTGCGGGCGAGGTCGATTTCTTCAGGGTCAATCCACGGGTTGTCAAGGGTCTCGGCCCGGATAGCGCCCCAGCCGTCTTCGCCGCGTTCAGCGTTTGCGAAAAGCCGTGCGTATTCTCCTGAACGGCCCTTTGGGGTGCCTAGAAACAGAGCCTTCCCCTTCCGGTCGGTCAACGTCGGACGTACCGCCGCCTGCCAGATGGCAAGCAGACCCTTTACGATACCTGCTTCATCAATCACGACAAGGTCATAAAAGCGGCCACGGGCAGGGTCTGGCGCATCCATCGTCCAGACCTCAATCACCCCGCCACTCTTCAGCTCTAAACGACGGTCGTCTTGACTGATTTTGCTGGCGGCAGGGCCTAGGCGATTCACAATCTCTCGCCACGCTTCGCCCGCAATCTTATAGGTGGGGGCAAACCAGCCCACATACCCACCATCCAAAGCCACGATAGCGGCCCGGCGGACCCCATACTTGGTCTTGCCCCAGCGGCGCCCACACATCAGGGCCACAAACCGCCGCTCCGACAACATCTGCTCCACTCTTTCCTGTCCGCTATGAAGCCCAGGAAGCGAGATAACAGGACCGCCAGACTTCAGAGAGCCGGATTTCTGAGGACTTGAAACTCGCTGAGATGGGTTAGTCTCGCGGCGTGTCGCGTCATCAGGGGACTCCGCCCTCCGTCCTCGCGCGCGTACCTTTTGGATTCCGCGCGTGCGCGTCACGTTGTCCACTCTGCATCCTCTACGTCCGTGACGGGTGACGCTACCCGTGCCGGGACGGGTTGCTCAAACACTACCCGTACGACATGGTCACCCTCTTGCTCCACCATGACACGTTCCCCATAGAGACGCGGGGCAATCTTGGAGACGTACCACTTCAACGTATCCACTTCCAGCCGAGCGGCCGCTACTCCTGCCGTATCCCTGCCGTACGCCTTGCGAGAGATGGCGATAGCCCGCTCTGCCAGAGCGTGAGCCTGCATCTCCCTTGCCCGAGCGTAGGCCACGGCTAATCGGTCATCATCCCGTACCCAGTCATGGAGTACGTCTACCCGGATGCCGTATGCCTTGCAGGCTCCTTTCACGCTGTCCCCCAAGGAGATACGACCGAATACGTCTCGCGTGATTGCGTCCCTATCGTATTTCCGGGGACGCCCAACCTTTTTCGCAATATCCCCCCCATCCGGGGAAATCACGGCGGGAGACTTGCGGGGTTTTGGCCCAGGAATGGCCATCGGCAAATCATTGTCGCTCAACGGGTTAGCCCCCTGCCCTTGACTTTTCGGCGTTTCGGCGGTAACTTGGTGACACGTTCGGCAACCCCGCCGGACGAAACCACCGCACCACAGGAGTCACACCATGTCCCGCACCGCTCTCCTCGACAACGTGTTCGCGAACCTTGCCTCGGCCCAGCACAGCCTCACCAACGCTCTGGCGGCGTACGTTGGTTCCCCCGAGCCCACCCCGGCCCCTGCGAAGGAAGCGAAGCTTCCCAAGGCCCCGAAGGAGCCGAAGGCGTCGAAGCTTGCCACTCGCCGCGCCGCTCTCCGGGCTCAGTACGGGCCGCTCTGGTTCCAGCACCCGGACGTGGTCGCCGCCAAGGCCGAGCGCAAGGCCAAGTGGGAGGCCATCAAGGCGAAGAAGGCCACCCCCGCCCCGGAGCCGAAGGCTCCGAAGGCGAAGAAGCCGTCGAAGAATCGCGCCGCCGCTGTGGCCGCTGTCGCCAAGGCCGCGAAGTAACACGCCCGAATATACACACTCACCCGCCCCGGTGCAATCCCGCACCGGGGCCTACCCACGAGGCTTGCCATGACCAAGAACCCCATCGTCCGTAGGGCCAAGGTGGCCCGCCGCATGCTCGACGACAAGCTGGCCCGCATCATGCTCACCTACGGAGCCGCCGGGATTGCCAGCGACCCCGAAATCAAGGCCGCATGCCAGCGCATGCTTGCCGAGCGAGAGGCCCTGACCCTCACCATCCGTCAGGCCAGAGCCGCCGACCGCGCCGTCGCGTAACCCATCACACACACAGGAGAGCCGCCATGCAAGCCGGATACTCGTACGGGATGGAGCCGGGTTCGTGCTGGATTTGCGAAGAGCCGCTGAACGAAGAGGGCATCGTGTTCACCGAGCCGGACTGGTCGTACACGATTTGCCTGCGCTGTGGGAATCGTACGAAGGCCACCCCCAAGTAACCCATCACATCACACACGGAGTAACGCATGCACAAGCTTCTCGCAACCCTCTGGACCGCCGTCTTTCTCGCCACATGCGTGGCAGACTCCCGCATGGACACCTACGTCGTGGACCGCATCGAGGATGGCGAGATTGCCGTCCTCGTACGGGATGCCGACGAGGCCATCGTGGAGATGCCCGCCAGCGATTTGCCCAGCGTCGAGGAAGGAGCAATCTACCGCTGGGGTCTGACATGGACGCGAGACCGAGCCGAAGAGTCCCGCCGCCTTGCCGCCGCCCGTGCCGCCTACGCCACCCTCACCCGCGAGTGAACCCATGACGTACGAATTCGACCCCGTGCATGAGCTTGCCGTGTTCGACATTGCCGCCATCGCAGAGCTGTGCAAGCGCACCATCGAGGAGTTCGCCGAGCATGAGCCTGGGTGCATGCATGAAGATGACACTTGCCAGTGCTTCGACGAGGCAGAGTGACTGGCAAACCTACCCTGTCAAGTAGACTACTACTTGACAGGGTAGCCTCCCCGGTTTAGATTGTTCGCCGTTGGCCCAGCAGTCCCATCATCCCATCACGGAGAGTCAGCATGTCCCGCAAGGTTCGAGTTGGTCAGCGCATCCGAGTCACTTCCCCGTCCGTCGTTTCCCTTGGGTTCACGTTCGCCGATGTCGTGCAGGTGATGAACGGCGGCCACGTTGTCGCCAATCTCATCCACCCGACAGGCACCAATCGGCCAGAGGCGCACCTTGGCCCGGACGATTGGCAGTCCGTCCCCGGCCGCCCGCGATTCCCGCACATCGACGGCGAGGCCCCCAACTTTGGGGCCAACCGCAAGGGCGATGGCAAGAAGGCTCCCGCCC
>Ga0315904_10003344_pt1 | contig 23687 bp, 14 predicted proteins | sample LakEriMetagenome_6_FD_203529 | JGI IMG/M metagenome (GOLD analysis project Ga0315904, IMG submission 203529) | Freshwater fungal communities from buoy surface, Lake Erie, Ohio, United States - Buoy 12 MA120 | ecosystem: Environmental > Aquatic > Freshwater > Lake | place: USA: Lake Erie, Ohio... | reverse complement strand
CTGGCTTCCGATCGGCCGCTGCGGCGAGGATTTTTTGACTGAGCCAGACCGGGTCGAGCGATCGGACTTTGGCGCCACCTCCCGGCGCCGCCAGCTTGGGGTCGATGCCACGCGACTCAGCCAACTGCCGGTACCGCTCCCCAGCATCGTCGCGGCGAATCGGTCCCGGACAAACCAACAAGCAGTGAATCCCATCCTCCGCCAACTCCAAACGCAACTGCTGCGCCAACCCCGCCAGCGCGAACTTAACGGCAGGGTAGCTGCCCATGCCGGCCGGCGCGACTTTGGAAGCCAGCGAACCGATCAACACCAGCGCCCCGCGCTGCTTCTGCAAAGACTCTTTCAATTGCTCCGCCACCAGCACGGCAGACAGGACATTGATCCGAAACATCGATTCCCACTGATCGGGCGGAACCTGCAGCGCCCTGCCGCGATCCGATCGACCCACCGTATGGATCACCAGATCGGTCCCCGCTGCGGCACTTCGCAGCCCCATAAGTCGCTGAGCCACCTCCCGCGCCTCGGTCAAATCGACTGAGATCGTCTCCGCACTGGCCGCCCCGGCTTTCCGGCATCGCTCGGCAATCGCATCCAGCGGCTCCTGGCGTCGGGCCAGCAAGGTCAGATGAGCTCCCTGTGTGGCGGCTTCATGGGCAAGGTGGGCCCCCAAGCCATCGCTGGCTCCCGTGATCACCACCTTCTTTCCCCGCCAATGACTCGCTGACATCCATCGCCCCTTCCACGCAACCACCTACCTTCTTCGCTCGCTCCAGTTTACAACAGGATGCAATCGTTCTCTGGCCTATTCACCCCGACAATCTCTCGGAGAATCGCGTCATGCCCTCCCTGCGTCCCCGCCCCAACGAAGCCAGGACCAAGATCGTTGCGACGGTCGGACCGGCGTGCGAAGACTTAGCGCGGCTGGTTGAGCTGGTGCAGCACGGCGTCGATGTCTTTCGCATCAACGCAGCGCATGGCAAGCAACCCGATTTCCAGCGGATCGTCGGGAAGATCGAACAGGTACGCGAACGAACCGGCTTCCCCGTCGGCATTTTGCTCGATCTGGCCGGCCCCAAAATCCGACTGGGGATGCTCCAGGAAGATCCGCTCGAAGTAGAAACCGGAAGCGAAATCGTTTTCATCCGTGGCGACAAGTCGACGGGGCCTCGGGAGCTGACCAGCAACTACCCGCGTCTGGTCGATGACGTGGCGGTGGGGGACCGGATCATGCTGGCCGATGGAACCGTCTCCCTGCAAGCGGTCGATCGAAGTCGCGATCGCGTCGTCTGCCGCGTGGTGGTCGGCGGCACCATCCGTTCGCGACAAGGGATCAATCTCCCCGGTGTGTCGCTAAGCGTCTCTGCGATGCGCCCCGAAGATGTCGACAACGCCCTCTGGGCCGCTCGCAATCAAATCGACTTCATCAGTCTCTCCTTCGTCCGATCCGCACAAGATGTGCTATCGCTGAAAAACCTGCTGGCCTCGATGGACTCGACGGCGATGGTGATCGCCAAGATCGAAAAGCAAGAGGCACTGGAACAGCTGGAGGCGATTGTCGAGGCAGCTGACGGGATCATGGTGGCTCGTGGCGACCTGGGGGTGGAGATCGATGTCGCCGAAACCCCCGTCGCGCAGAAGCGGATCATTCAGGTCTGCCGCGAGAAAGTCAAACCGGTCATCGTCGCCACTCAGATGCTGGAGAGCATGCACCACAATCGACGCCCCACCCGCGCGGAAGCCAGCGACGTGGCCAACGCCATTCTCGATGGTGCCGACGCCTGCATGCTCAGCGGCGAAACCGCCATCGGGGAATACCCGGTGGAGTCGGTGGAGATGATGAACCGTATCATGGTCAGTACCGAACGGATGCTGAAGGATCTTCCCGGCAGCGCCCCCAACCGCACGGTCGATCGCGTCCATCCGGTCACCTCCGCCGTCACCTACAACGCCGCCAACATCGCCGAAAGCATCCATGCCAAACTGGTGGTGGTGGCGACGCATACCGGCGGTACGGCGTGGGTGAAAGCCAAACAGCGCAATTTCATCCCGACGCTGGGGGTCAGCGATTCTCCCGCCACGCTACGCCGCATGGCACTTTTCTGGGGGATCATGCCGCTGTGGATCGAAAAGATCGATGAACCCCAAAAGCTGATCGACGCAGTGACGCAGTGGGGCCGCGATCAAGGACTGCTGCAGCCTGGAGATCGCGTCGTCTACGTCACCGGTACCGGCATGCTCGATAACACCCACAATCTGCTGGTGGTCCACCAGGTCCCAGAAAGCTGATCGCGTTGACGCTGGGTCGTTACGCCGTTAGGATTGATGGATCGACGAAGTCCTAGCGGCAGGGCGCAAGGACTTCGGTGTGCGGAGCGATTCACAAGAAACCGGGCGGCTGTCGCCGATCCGCGAGAATGGAAACGAACAAGCTATCCCCGATGCATTGCAACAACCCCCTTCGACTGCTCGCTCTCCTACTGCTCCTTACCGAGGGTCGGAGCTAGCTTGCCTTCTGAAGGCAACCATCCCCGAAACAGCTTCCGACCCCGCAGCAAACCGCTTCGGGGTTTTTTCTTGGTCCCTTCATTCGCTCACAACGCGCCTTCAAATCGCATCAGGAAGCAGCATCCCATGACCCCGTCGAATTCGAACGCCGCCTCCAAAACTCCAGTCCGTATTTTTGATACCACGCTGCGCGATGGCGAGCAGTCGCCTGGCTGCAGCATGAACCTGGCTGAAAAGCTGAAGGTCGCTCAGGCCCTGGTCGACCTGGGGGTCGATGTGATCGAGGCAGGTTTCCCGATCGCCTCCCCGGGGGATTTTGAGGCGGTACGAGCGATCGCTGAGGCGGTGCGCGGGCCCAGCGTCTGCGGGCTGGCTCGCTGCAACGATCAGGATATCGATCGCGCCTGGGAAGCGCTCAAGGGAGCCGAATCGCCACGCATCCACGTCTTCCTGGCCACCTCGGCCATTCACCGTGAATTCAAGCTGCGGATGACGCAGGAGGAGATCGTCGCTCGCGCGGTGGCCGGGGTACGACGCGCCGCCAACTACTGCGATGACGTCGAATTCTCTCCGGAAGATGCCGCGCGCACCGAAATCGATTTCCTCTGCCGCGTCGTCGAAGCGGCCATCGAGGCTGGTGCCACCACGATCAATATCCCCGATACCGTCGGCTACACCACCCCCACCGAGATGCACGAACGGATCGCGACGCTGATCGCCCGCGTCCCGAATATCGATCGCGCCATCCTCAGCGTCCACTGCCACGACGATCTGGGCCTGGCGGTCGCTAATAGCTTGGCCGCCGTTCAGGCTGGAGCCAGGCAGATCGAATGCACGATCAACGGGATCGGCGAACGCGCCGGCAACTGCGCTCTGGAAGAAGTGGTCATGGCGATGCGCACGCGCGAAGACCTCTTCCCGTTCAGCAATCGGATCGTCACCGAACGATTGGTCCCCACCAGTCGCCTGGTCAGCCAGATCACCAGCATGGATGTCCAGAGGAACAAGGCGATTGTCGGTCGCAACGCCTTTGCTCATGAATCAGGTATCCACCAGGATGGCATGCTGAAAGAACGGCGCACCTACGAAATCATGCGTCCGGAAGATGTCGGGTTCCAGAAGACCGACCTAGTGCTGGGAAAACATAGTGGAAGAGCCGCATTGGCCGATCGAGCGAGGACGCTTGGGTTTCATCTGACGGGCGAGCAGCTGCTGCGGATTTTCGATCAGTTCAAACAGCTGGCCGACAAGAAAAAGGAAATCTACGACGGCGATATCGTCGCCCTCATCCAGCAGCAGCTGAGCGATGTCGAGCAGGAGGGATGGACGCTGCAGGAGTATCATTCCCACACCTCCAGCGGCCATCCGCCCAAGGTTTCGCTGACCCTTTCGATCGGCGGGGAAAGCCGCAAGGCGGAGGTGGAACGAGGCGACGGGCCGATCGATGCGGCGTTCTGGGCGGTCGAGCAGATTACTGGCGTGGGATTCACCTGCCGCGACTTCCGCGTCCGCAGCGCCACAGTCGGCCAGGACGCTCAAGGGGAAGTGACGCTGGAGATCGAGCATGAAGGAATTGGCTACCGAGGCGTCGGCGTCTCCACCGACACCATCGAAGCGACCATCCTGGCACTGCTCAATGCGGTCAACCGGGTCCTCGCGGAAAAGGAACTGCGCCGCCAGGGCCGACTGAATCCACAAGACGCCTGACGACCCAACCAGACCGCTCGCGCCGTTCCGCGCGTGACCAACCAACCTCACCCTCCCCCTGGGAGGGTCGCGAGGAACGAGCGGGGAGGGTCTTTTTCTTATGCTCTAGCCCACCTCAGAACATGCCGACTCAATCGAACGTCGGCATGGACCGAGTGCGAGAAGCCGACTCAAAGCAAATCAGAAACGCTCGATCATGCTCTTGGGTCCAATGCTTTGTTCGTCCTTCTTCTCGTACTCGTACTCAGTCCGCTGCGGCGGACGGTACTCGTACTCGATCGATCCCTCGGCAGCCGCATCAGTTCCTTGGATCAACCGGGATAGAATCGACACGATCCCCTCGGTCATCTGCGTTCTTTCGAGTACGAGTACGAGTACGAGGAAATCCTTCTGAAGCACGAACAATAACTTCACCCTCCCCCTGGGAGGGTCGCGAGGAACGAGCGGGGAGGGTGTAAAATGAAGCTCACCGTCTCCTTGGGAGGAGGACAACGGGCTGTCATCTTCCCAATCGCACCGCAAGGGCCAAAACCCTCCGGTGGACCATCCGCTCGAAGAGGCATCGACTGCGATGAAGCATTCCGAGGAGGCCCCACCGCAGCTGCAACCGCCAACTTCCTGGATCGATCGCTGGATGGACAGCCGGTGGATTCTGCTGGCGATCGCCATGATCGCCGCAGCGATCGCCTATCCGGCCCAGCGGCAATGGCGGATGGAGCATGATCTGGAGGCGATGTTCCGCGGCGACTCGCCGCTGCTGCGCGACTTCCAGTCGCTGAAAACTCGCTTCGGCGGCAACGAAGCGGTCCTCGGCATCTTCGAAGCCCCGCAGCTTTGGGAAAGTCCAAGCCCAGGCAACCCAGATCAAAAAAACCCAGATCAAAAAAACCCAGTGCAGAAAACCCCTGCGCCGCTCCAGCAGCTCGATGCGATCGCACAGCGATGGCGCGCCATCGACGGCGTCCAGGCGGTGGTCGACCTGGCGATGCTGGACCAGTGGATCGGTCGACTCGAAAAGCCTCAAGCAAAATCTTCCGCCACCCCTGCCGACTCCCCTGCTCTGCTGGGCCAGTCCCTCACCAGCGACAGCAAGCTGGCTCAGGCGGTCCTTGGGCTATTTGATGGCTACACCCATCGCCGCGGCAGTCCCATCGTCGCCGTCGTCGCCTTGCTGGATCCCAAGCGTCAAACTTCGACTGCCCAGCTTTTGGCTCAAATGAAATCGGATGCGGCTCTGCCGCAGCCCACGGATGGCTCCGCCGCTCCCTTGTCGTTTGTGGGGCTGGTGGGGGAGCCGGTGTTGGTGGAGGAGGGATTTGATCTGATTGAGCGGGATGGGCAGCGGCTGACCTGGAGCGTGACGTTCTGGGTGGGCCTGGTGCTTGGGGTGCTCTTTCGGTCGATTCGCTGGACGGTGACGGCGTGCCTGGTGATTCTCTGGTCGATGCTGGTGACGCGCGGGTTGCTGGCGGGCCTAGGGTTCCAGTTGTCGATGGTCTCCAGCATGCTGGGAGCGATCGTGTCGATTGTCGCCACGGCGACGATCACCCACTGGATTGTCGATGCCCAGCAGACGCGGCGCAGCGGCGTTTCGGCCAGGCAGGCGCTCAGCCAGTCGCTGACGCGGCTTTGGAAGCCGATGCTGCTGGCGGGTCTGACCGACGTCGTCGGCTTTGGGTCGCTGGCCTTCTCCACCGTCGCTCCCGTGCGCGATTATGGGCTGATGATGGGAGTCGCCTGCGCGGTGGTGGTGGCCGGAATCTTTCTGATCGCTCCCGCCCTTGCCCCAGGTGGCTGGCAGTGGCCGCTCCCGGACAGCAGCAAGGAAAAACGAACCGATGAAGCAGCGATCGGAAGCGGCATCCTGCAGCGATGGCTGATGGCGGTGGCCGACTGGTCTGGTCGCTGGCGATATTTGCTGGCCGCCCTTGGGGCTTTGGTGCTGGTGGTGTCGACGGTGGGGCTGAGGTGGCTGGAGTCGGAGACCGATTTCCTGAGGAATTTTGATCCCGATCTGCCGATGGTGCAGGCGTTCCAGCGGGTTGATCGCGACTTGGGGGGAGCTGGTCTGTGGGATATCCAGCTGCCGCTGCCGGATGCGATCGACGCCAAGTGGGTGGATCAAGTGAGCGGGTTTCAGCAGCGGCTGACGGCGATTCGGATCGACGGATTGGACCAGCCGGCGATTGGCAAGGTGCTTAGCCTGATCGACCTCGATCGTTTGCTGAAGGATTCCGGTGCGCTAGGGGCAGTGACGGCGTGGCTACCGGTGCAGGCGCGGTGGGAGGCGGCCAGGGCGCTATTTCCGGAGCTGATTGGGTCGTTGTGGAGCAAACGGGAGCCGAAGGGGGACCAGCCGGGGTGGCTGAGGATCCAGCTGCGATCGCCCGAGGGACTATCGGCTCGCCAGCGACGCGCGCTGATCGATGCGGTGGAGGGGGAGTTGGAGCGGACCACGGAGCTGCCGGAGTGGCGGAAGCCGTTTGGGACGGAGTCATCGAAGGGGTCGGCGACGGGGCATTATGTGCTGGTGCAGCATTTGGTGGAGAGCCTGCTGCAGGACCAGTGGAAATGTTTTGGGAGCGCGGTGCTGGGGATTATTTTGGTGCTGTGGTGGTCGACGGGACGGTTGAGCTGGGCGTTGGTGTCGATGGCGTTGCATGCATTGCCAGCGATTGTGTTGGTGGGGACGTATGCATGGTTGGGGTGGAAGACCGATTTGGGAGCCGCCTTGATTGCTTCGGTATCGCTTGGTCTATCGATTGACTCAGCGATTCACTACTTGATGGCCTGGAGGCGCCATCGCGACGGGGGTGCAAGCGAACGGGAGTCGATTGAGCGGTGTCAGATGGCGGTTGGGCCTGCCTCGATTGCCGCGACGGCGGCGCTGGTGATAGGATTTTCATCGTTGTTAACCAGCGACTTTCGGCCGACAGCCAGTTTTGGGCAGATGGCCTCCATCACCATGGGCCTAGGGCTCCTCGCCAACCTCATCGGCATGCCCGCATTGCTCTCTGGCCAGACGTCGCGGACGGATGCAATTTGATCGGAAAAATAAACTTTTCGGGATTTCGAAAATTGTTGGTTGACGGTGCGTAAGCAAACGCGTTAACGTGATATCGGTCTTAAAGCTCCGTCCCCAAAACCACACAAACGGACGTTGGGCCAGCTCGAATCTTTTCCAGCTGCCACCCTCGCAACCGGGAACTTGGGCGGAACAGAGGACATTTTCAGGAGACTCAAATCGTGTCTCCGAATTCGTTTACCAGTGTCTTTGTTGTCCAAGTTCATTCTATTTCTCAAAGGGGACTGCTATGCTCGTGCCCGAAGGCTCGGGGTCCGTGCCGAACGACCCTTCTGATCGCACTCCAACGGTAAAGCCTCGCCCAGACGCGGCACTACCGCAGTGCGTTCCATTCAGTGACGAGGAGCTTCAGATCGAATCGATGATTGGTGAGGGAGGCCCGATCTTCGAAGACTGACCAAAGGCCAGTGCGAACAACGAAGATGAATCCGGCCCCTTCACTGTCAAAGCGTGGGGCTGGGGACCTATGTGTCGTGCCTACCAGAGGAATTCACCTCCTCTGGTAAGGAGACCGATGGGATTTGGGAAACTAAAGGTGGCTTAGCACCTTGCTGATGGCTGCTACGCTAGTTTCCTGCTGTTCACTGTTCACCAGGCCGCGCCCCGGCCTGGTGAACGGTGGATCGCGCTCTAGAGGAGATCTGCTCTTTTTTGACATCTCTAGCCAATCGGTCGGTGCCGCCAAGGAGTCGATCGTCTTCCCTGCGACTTCCATGATTCCAATTTGCGAACAATTGTGCTAGACTCCGATTGGCAACTCCGAGAGTCCGACTCAGCCTGGAAGTCACCATCGCAGTCATTGGTCTTGCGAAAGAGGTTCGCTACAGCACTGGCGTCGGCGAACGCCTGACGAGACCGCGCGCCTAGCAGGACTTTCCAATCCTACGGACCGTCTGTTTTACCCTCCGGAGAAACCGAACTCTTCTGGGTAGACGCTGAATATCAAGTAGGAATGCCCACTGATTCGACACTACCTTATCCCGATACGAGAACTTCCTAAACCCGATGGAACCGGCGATCCAAGCTTTCTCACTTTCCCAAGAGCAGCAGCAGGTCATCAATCATCGCCACGGCCACCTGCAAGTGATCGCCTGTGCGGGTGCCGGAAAAACCGAAGCGATCTCACGCAGAGTTGCTGCCTTGATTACCGAAGGAGCTGAACCTGCCCAAATTGTGGCCTTCACTTTCACCGAACGCGCAGCACAATCTCTCAAGGCACGTATTACGAGAAGGGTTGCCGAGGCGAAGGGAGTTGCCTTTCTCGACCGCCTTGGACCGATGTTTGTTGGTACCATTCACGCCTACTGCCTTCGAATGCTGCAGGATCACGTCCCGGAATTTGGCAACTATGACATTTTGGACGAAAACCGCATAGCAGGTCTCTTGAGCCGCGAACACAAGCGGCTGGAACTCGGCAAAATCGGAAATAAGCACTGGCTGCCTATCTTCGATTTTCTCCGCAACGCCGACGTAATGGAAAACGAACTGATCGATTGCAACTTGATGAAGGGCACCCCGTTTGGCGATTGCTACCTAGCCTTCAAGCAGACGCTCGACCGCTACCACTTCCTCACCTATGGTTTGCTCATTTCGACAGCAGTGAACGTGCTGGCCCGACCAGCAATAGCCCACCGCGTTAGGAAAAAACTCCGATATTTGATTGTCGACGAGTATCAAGATATCAATCCCGCCCAAGAAAGACTGATCTCACTGCTCGCTCAGTCGCCCGTCGAACTCTGCGTGGTCGCTGACGATGACCAGTCGATCTACCAGTGGCGCGGGTCCGACGTTTCCAATATGCTCGACTTCCGGAAACGGTACTCCTCCGCAACCACCCTGACCCTTTCGGTCAATCGACGCTGCCGCCCCAAGATTATCGCTGCGGCAAACTCGTTTGCGCTGTCGATTTCTCCCCGCCTCGAAAAGAAAATGGAGCCGCACCGTCAGCCAGGCGGTCCCGAAGTGCATGGATGGGCCGCAGAAACCGATGAAGCCGAAGCAGTCACCATAGCTGACACGATCGATCGTTTGCGACAAGAAGGGTACCGCTACAAGGACATAGCCATCCTGTACCGTTCTGTTCGAACCGCCTCCCCGCCCCTAATCGAAGCGCTCAGAAACCGAGATATCCCCTTCCGCTGTGCTGGTCGAACCGGTCTCTTCCTTCAACCCGAAGCATCGGCCCTCGGAAAGCTCTACGCCTTTCTCAGCGGCAACGAGTGGAAGAGCGAACGGTACGGCGAATCGCAGTCAGTTGATATTGACGACGTGGACAACGAGTTTGCCGCCGCCTTCAACGATGGTAACACGATTCCCGACCTTCGCCCCTACCTGCAAGACTGGCAGGCTATGGTGAAGGACAACACAGCACAAGTCAATCTTGTTCGAGACTACTACCGACTGCTGCGGTTGGTAGGTGTGCATACTCTCGATCTGGACAACCCGTTCGATTCCGCCCGCATGGGAACTCTCGCACGTTTCTCCCAGATCCTGGCGGACTTTGAACACGTCACGCGTCGCGCGCGCTACGTGGAAGAACAAGGCCAACAGATCTTTCGTGGCGGCCAGGATCGCGGAATTTATTTTTACCAGCGACTCTACAACTACCTACAACACTACGCGCTTGATGCCTATGAAGACTTCGAGGGAGAGGACACCTTCGATCTGGATGCCGTCGATATTCTCACGGTGCATCAATCCAAGGGGCTGGAATGGCCCGTCGTTTTCTTGCCAAGCTTGGTGGAGGGAAGGTTCCCCTCTCGCTACGCTGGACAATCCCAAGATTGGCTGTTGCCCGACAGTGTGTTTCCACCCGCCATTCGCAGGAGATATGAAGGCAGCGAGACGGAAGAACGCAGGCTTTTCTATGTCGCGCTGACGCGGGCCAAGGATGCTGTCTATCTCTCTCGCTTCCGCCGCAAGACGAACAAGTTCAAACCATCGCCGTTTCTTTTGGAAATTGTTGGGGGTGACCCGGAGCTAGCCAACGAGTTACCGCTTCCACCCTCATTCATCCCCTCCCTAGAAACGGGAGACGATCTCCCGACAGTATCCTTCTCCCAATTGGCCTCCTACGATGGTTGCCCACTGAAGTACCGATTCAGTTCGTCGCTGGGGTTCCAGCCACAACTGGTCGCAGAACTCGGTTACGGTCGCGCCATCCACCACATTCTGCGGCACGTCGCGGAAATCACCAAGACCACGAATGCCGCGCCAAGCATGGAAAACGTAGAGAAGATCTTCAGCAAGGAGTTCTACCTACCATTCGCAAACAACGCGGCCTTTCACAACCTACTGGATCGCGCAAGGTCGCTGGTCGGCAAGTATCTTGCCGATTATAGCGATGAATTGCTGCGAGTCTGGGAGACGGAACGGCCCTTCGAACTTCACCTTAAGAAAGGGACGGTGAATGGCCGGGCTGACGTGATCTTCGACCGGGAAGGCGGCGTCGTCGGAGATTTGGGGATCGTGGACTACAAGACTGCAAACGATCCGAAGACGGACGACATATTCGCTTTTCAACTGGCGATTTACGCAGCGGCTGGAAAGGGAGAGGGGCTGGATGTAAAAGCCGCCTACCTGCATTCCCTGAAGGAAAGCACGCGAAAGAATGTCGCTGTGGACGACGTCGCGATCAACGCGGCTCGCAAGCGGGCCGATACGATTATAGAGGGGATCGTGGCCGGAGACTTCCCGCCACGTCCCGAGCCTTCCAAATGTCGAGCGTGCGACATGCGGGCAATCTGTAAGCATGCCCAATGCAGCAAGTACGACCTTTGATGAGGTAGCAGAATGGTGACTAAGCGGAAAATTTTGGAGGCAGTCACCTGAACCCGCCTATTGGATATTGCCAGACAATACGAAATCCCAGGCCTGTCGGCCCAAAGCAAAGCGAATATCGTCGATGCACTGGGCGGAAGTCGAAAGGTCCAACCCAATGAGTTCCTGACCCTGTTTAGCAGAGACGAACTGAAAGGACTCTGCCAAGCTCTCAGCCTCGATGAATCAGGTCGGGAGAAACAACTCCTAATCGACCGGCTGATAGGCAGGGACACAGGGAACAGCAACCCACCAGCAACGAAAAACGATACGAGGCAAACGATGGCGAAGAAAAAGCTCAAGACGGATGTGGATAGCCTGAACGTCGAAGACTATCGGCATTCCGGGGCCAAGCGAAAAAACAACCCGCCTGCCAAGATCGCCGCCGAGGGAACGGTTCCCGCGCTACCGAAGATCGAGTATGCGTACAGTCCCCGCCGCCCACCCGTTCTTCGATTCGATACCAGCGGCAAGGCGGACCAACTCCCGGAATTGCTAGAAAAGGCAACGAATGGGCCACTCACGAAGGACGAAGCCCAGATTCTTGCGGAGGCACTGCGCACCCAGCAGCCTTGGTTGGAGTGGGCGGGAAAGCAAGAGGCGGAGTCGAAGGGATTCTCCGTCGATCCCGTGGCACTGCACATCCACGAACGAATCTCAGCGCAGGCGATCCTGAAAGTCGCCGCACGCAAAGACGTGGAACGCACCCTCTTTAGCGACCCGGAGCAAGAGTACCACGAGGCGGTTCAGTTCTACAAGCACGATATCGACTGGACCAACCGACTGATTCTAGGCGACAGCCTACAAGTCATGTCATCACTTGCTCACCGGGAAGACTTGGCTGGCAAAGTGCAAATGGTCTTCATGGACCCGCCATACGGAATCAAGTTCCGAAGCAACTTTCAGCCGGTGGTTTCGGATAGGTCTGTGACTGAGAAAGCCGAGGATTTGACTCGTGAACCAGAAATGGTCAAAGCATACCGAGACACATGGCGACTGGGCTTGCATTCATATTTGAGTTATCTGCGGGACCGTCTCGTCGTCGTCCGTGAATTGCTTGCCCCCAAGGGAAGCGTTTTTGTTCAGATTGGCGACGACAATGCACATAAGGTTCGTTCGGTACTTGATGAAGTTTTCGGGGAACAGAACTTCGTCAGCCAAATTGCCTTTACTAAGGGCGGTGCTGGTTTGGAAACGGAATATCGGCTTGCTGCACGGCTCGATTATATTCTCTGGTATGCCCGTGATGTTGAGCAAATGCGATTCAACAAGATTCGGGAACCTAACGCCACCGCAAACAAAGATGCAACCACTGCTGGTTGGATTGAATCCTCATCAGGCTTTTGTCGGCGTCTCACTACCAAAGAGAAGCAAGAAAGGATAGTGCTTGAAGACGGCGACCGTCTTTTCGTAGACGAAAGCCTCACAAAACCGGGACCGGGAGCAAAATACGACGTGCCCTTCCAAGGACGCACATTCGACTCAGGCCGAAGGTGGTGGGGAACTCAGAAACAATCGTTGGAACGTGCGCTTCGTGCGGAAAGAGTTTTTGTTCTGGGGAATACGCTGCGGCGTAAAAAATATTTGGACGAATCAACTCCAAAATCCCTAAACAACCTATGGGATGGCCTTGGAGGGCCATCGGACCCAATATATGTCGTGCAGACGAACAGCGAAATTGTGAAACGCTGTCTGCTAATGAGTACGACGCCCGGCGACCTCGTACTTGATCCTACCTGCGGAAGCGGCACTACAGCGAGTGTTGCAGAGGAATGGGGAAGGCGATGGATAACGATTGATACAAGTCGAGTTGCTGTCACACTTGCAAAGCACCGCATTCTGACGGCGGTGTTTCCTTTCTATTTGCTCAAGGATTCGAGTAAGGGAATTTCTGGTGGCCTTGAGTACGAAAAGGCCGTGAACGTGACCCTCGCAAGCGTTGCGACCAATACCGCCCTAGATCCAATTTTGCATCGACATGATGGCATTCTCGAAACGGCACTGGCAACGGTAAATGCTGCCTTGCCATCCGTGACGAATGATGTTCGTTCACAGTTGTTACGCAAGTTGATGCTAAAAGAAAAGGCACATGGATCGAGGGCAGTAACGGAAGCTGACCGACGGCGCTGGGAACTACCCAAGAAAAGCGACAGTTTTGAGCATTGGACCGTCCCCTTCGACACCGACACCGATTGGCCGAGAGAGCTTCGACAGGCTGTAACGCAGTACCGCCAACTCTGGCAAAACAAGATTGCCGAAGTGAACGACTGCATTTCCGCAAACGCTCAGCAAGTGGATTTGGTAGACCAGCCCAAGATTGAGCGGGGAATAACTCGTGTCAGCGGCCCATTCACTGTCGAAGCGGTGCAACCTCCTGAGCGCTCGCTGGGAGCAATGGAGGGCATGTTTGACGGAGCGCCGGAAGAACTGGACGACACCTTCGACATGAAAAATGTCGAATCCTACCTCGACCAGATGACTCGTCTGCTCAAACTCGATGGCGTTCGCTTCCCCAATAACAAAGAAATGGCGTTCAGTCGGCTGGATCGACTGACGGGGCAAGCAGGAGGTTTGCACGCCGAGGGTCGCTGGTTGCCGAAGGGCGAAACCGACGATGACCCTGAAGGCAAAGCAATTGTCGCTGTGGGCTTTGGCCCTCAATATGGTCCCGTCACTGCCAAGCAAGTGGAAGACTTGATCCGGTCGGCCAGCAGGCGGGGCTATGACGCTCTTGTGGTAGCAGGGTTCAGTTTCGACGGTCCCGCACAAGCAACCATCGAAGATGCCCAGCATCCGAAGCTCCGCATCCACATGGCCAGCATCCGACCGGACGTGAACCCCGGCATGGCGGGCTTGTTAAAAGAGCAACCGGGAAACCAACTCTTCACCGTCTTCGGCCAGCCCCGCATTCGGCTCGAGGGACCGAATCGGCAAAACGAGTATGTCATCGTCATGGAAGGAGTCGATGTTTACAACCCAGTTGATAACAGCATTCGTTCAACAGGAGCTGACAAAGTTGCAGCTTGGTTCATCGACGGGGACTATGATGGGCGAACATTTTGTGTGACTCAGGCTTTTTTCCCGGATAAGTCAGCATGGGACAAACTAACAAATGCATTAGGCGGGGTAGTTTCGGAGGAGGCATTTGAAAAGCTATCCGGAACCGTTTCGTTGCCTTTTCCCGCCGGCAAGCACATGTGCGTTGCCGCAAAGGTCATCGACCCGAGGGGTAATGAAGTCATGCAAGTGATCAGGCTAAAGTGAAACAGGGATCACTACACGTGTCCAAAACAGCCCAGAAACCGACGGCCGACGAACTCTGTACGATCATTAAGTGCAGTATCGCGCCGCTCTTGTCTGGTTCGAAAGTAAGTAAACTTACAGATCACAGTACGGCTCAGAAATCTAAAGTTGCTAAGTCTGGGAATGCCGGATTGCAGCTGCGTCCTGATTGCAATCGTGAAGAATGCTTTTTACTTCAGAGAGCACAAGAGTTTTCAGAGCAGGAAGTTCGATTGGCAAGTATTGGAATGGAAATGCTCGCTGAGGTACTGCCTCACTTCGGATCACGGTTTTTCGACGATTTGTTGCAAGCCTCCATTCGGCGAATTATGGTTCAATCGCTCGGGTATTCGAACGAGAAGCTACTACTGGAGATTCTTGATTCTTTTGAAGGACTGTCGGCACAGACATACGAAGGAAATCGGATAGCCGCAGCAATCGGCTTAGACACAGTTTCTTCCGACGAAGGTGTCCTATTAGAAACGATCTGGCAAGAGGATTTCATCAAAGTCTTGACGAGCGGTGTCGATACCATGCTGACGGTTTCGCCAGAAGGTCGCGTATTTAACTATCGAACATTTGATACGGGTGATACATTGCCGTTTGCGCCGTATCATGCACGGCATATGGCGGATTACGCGACCGGAAAACGGCTTGCGATCGTTTTAAATCGCCATGGTGAAATCTTGGTATTTAAAGAAAAACGTTTAGCGTTTGCAAGACGACGCGGGCGATGGCACCATTTCGTCCATGAGCCCATCATAGATCAAATAGGACGAATCGGGAAACCAAACTTGCGAAGGTGTGTTTACGAAACTTGCCTGGACGTCTCATTTGCGCGTTGTGGTGGTTGTTTAGCCATCGTGAAGTCCAATAAAAAAAATCAAGTAAAGGACTTGATCAACGCCGATGATCGACTGCGTGGAGGCGGCTCGGCCAAGAGCCAAGTAATCATGCGACTCATTCAAGACCAAGCTAAGAACAGGCCTTTTCACGAATTGCACCGACGGTTTCGGCAGGCCATCGCCGCGATCGATGGCGCTACTGTACTGGGTCATGACGGCGAAATCTTGGCTGTGGGTGCGATCGTAAAGGTACCTGGTGGAAGCGAAAGTGGTGCGAGACGCGCAGCAGCAAAAGCTCTTGCCAGACTTGGCATCGGAATCAAGGTGTCAGCCGACGGCGGAATCGCTGGCTTCGTGCAAGAAGAGGGCGACTTGGCACCCCGACTAGCGTTCGAGTTCACTTAGTAATGTGAGTTTTTTATGGCCGAAGGCAAGAAGCAACTCCCAATCCAGCCGGTGGAAAAGCCGGTAATCTGCTCTCCGTATACGGAACCTGACCGACATTGGTCTTATGACAAGGAGACAGGACGGGCAATCCTGAATCCAAAGCGCAGGCAAGCTGGTTATTGGTTCAAGGAAGAAAAAGTCGGCACCAGAACACTCCTCGATGACGTCGATCCCGAGGAGAACTTTGACGACCTGCCGCTGATCAATCTGTTGCGAGAGGACGTGCGTCGTTGGCGGGAATCGAATTACCGCGGCGCCACCAACGTCACAAAAGAATTGCTGAAATGGTGGACCAGCCCGAATCGCAGCCGCAAACTGTTCTTCTGCCAATGCGAAGCGGTGGAAACGCTGATCTACCTCGCCGAAATGCGCATTCCCGGCAGAACCTCGAAGACCGGATTCAAGAAGTTCGCCCTGTCGGATGAAAACCTTCAGCGTCTCCTAAAGGGTGAACGACCTAAATCGGATGGGGAAGTCGAGTTGGACCGAGACGATGGCCGCAGGGTGAAGGTAGAGCCGTTCAAGGATCTCGCGACCGCCAAGTTCTATCCAACGCTGGCCGACCCTCCCTGGGATTCCCAGCTGCTTCCCTTGCAACGCATGGGATGCAAGATGGCCACGGGGTCAGGCAAGACCGTGGTGATGGCGCTGCTCATCTCGTGGGCTTTCTGCAATCGAGGCGTCAACCCCAACAGCACCGAGTTCCCGAACGCCGTGCTTGTCTGCTGCCCCAACCTGACGGTGAAGGAACGACTGCAAGTTCTTCGACCGGACAATCCCGACAACTACTACGCCGCCTTCGATCTGGTACCGGTCAATCTGCGGCCTCACCTGCAAAAAGGAAAAGTGCTGATCGAGAACTGGCACAAGTTCTCCCCCGAATCCGAACATAAGGAAGGCGACAAGAGCTACGCCGTCGTCAACAAGGGACCCGAAACCCCGGAGACGTTGGCTCGAAGAGTTTTGGGGGACTTGTACGACCGCCTCCCGATCATGGTCCTCAATGACGAAGGGCATCACTGCTGGCGACCCGCCGCACCCGACAAGCGAGTTGAGGAAGTCGATACGGCCAAACGTGGCAAAAAACGCCAAGATCTTGACAAGGACGAAGCGAAAGAGCTAGAGGAACAGGCCAACGAAGCCCGTGTCTGGCTGCAGGGGCTCGATTGGATCAATAACTGCCTCGGCAACAACAAGCGAGGGATCGGCCTTTGCATCGACCTGTCTGCAACCCCATTTTTCATCAAGGGAAGCGGCTATGTCGAGGGCCAGCCCTTCCCGTGGCTGGTCAGCGACTTTGGCTTGGTGGACGCCATCGAATCGGGAATTGTAAAAATCCCACGTCTGCCTGTAAAAGATGCATCTGACGCGAAGGACGAAATTGGTCGACCTGATCCCAAGTATTTCCGGCTCTGGTCGCATATCCATCGCAGCCTTCAACCCAGCGAAAAATTCGGGAGCGGGAAACCCAAACCGGAACCTTGCTATCGCGAAGCCGAAGGGGCACTCAAGCAGTTGGCGGGACAGTGGCATCAAAAATACATGATGATTCGAGATGCTAACCCCAATCAGGAGAAGGTTCCCCCCGTGTTGATCGTAGTCTGCGACAACACAGAGATCGCCGACTACTTCTACCGAAAGATCAGTGGCGAATCCGAATCGGATATGGTGACACTTGAGGAGGTGGAGGAGTTTGAAAACGAAGAAGCGGAGGATGACGAAGATCTTGTTGCAAAAAGGGGAAAAGGGAAAAACAAGAAGCAGATCGTCTACGGCGAGTCGTCGATCCTACCGGAGTTTGCAAATACACCCCAGCGGAAATACACGATCCGAATCGATGTGAGGATGCTCAAGGAAGCCGAGTCCGATGATCCAACCAAGAATAAACAGAAGGCAGCAGAGGACTTGCGGCGAGTCGTTGCGACGGTAGGCAAGCCAGGAGAACCTGGCGAGCATGTGCGCTGCGTTGTATCGGTCGCCATGCTTACCGAGGGCTGGGACGCCAACAATGTCACCCATATCCTGGGCGTACGAGCCTTTGGCAGCCAGCTCCTTTGCGAACAGGTGGTCGGACGCGGGCTTCGCCGGATGAATTATCACCCCGAACCTGATGAGGAAGGGCGATTGCTGCTGCCTCCGGAATACGTCGATGTGTACGGCATTCCATTTTCGGTGATTCCGTACAAGGGCCGCGCTCAGAATCAGTTGGCCCCCGAGGACAAACCCAAGAATCGTGTCTGGGCGGTATCAGATCGAGAAGAATTCGAGATCCGTTTCCCAATTGTTGATGGCTATATCTTCAAGACCAATAAAGGCCTGCTCCGGTGCGACGTCGATAAGATCGAACCGGTCACCATCGACCCTAAGCTTGAACCGCCGACAACATCGGTCAAAGAAGCCACCGGCTACAACGCTGCCGTATCTTCAGGAAAATCAACGTCCGAGTACCTTCAACAGGACCGCGAAGCATATTACGCCCAAACTCACTTCAACACGATCCTCTTCAAGATCACCCAAGCGATCGTCGATGACCTGCAAGACTGGAATAAAACCGACGCCAAAAGCAGGGTAATGCGGCTGAAGTCACGCCACCAGCTTTTCCCGCAGGTTTTTTCTTTTGTGCGACGTTTTGTTGACAATAGGGTGGACTTCAACGGCCTCGACCGCAGAGAGCTTGGCCTGGAGAAATACAGCAAGATCGTTGTGGAGCGAATGAGAGACGCCATCCATCCGGACGATAGCCAAGGGGAACCGCCGCTACTACCACTCTTGAATCGCTATCGCCCCATGGGAACAACGACGGGCGTCGACTTCATCACAACCCGAGCAACCATCCCTTCTACCAACAGCCACATCAACTCCGTGGTGTTGCACTCCGGATGGGAAGCCGACGCTGCCAAGCTGCTAGATTCCACCGATCTCGTAAAATGCTATGCCAGAAACGACCATCTTGGCTTAGTAATCCCCTACGAGTATCTGGGTGTCGACCACAGCTACGAACCGGACTTTATCGTAAGACTGGCGAACGACCTCTTTTTGCTCCTTGAAATCAAGGGATTTGAAGTTCACGAGCAGGAGAGGACGAACGCCAAGCACCAGGCTGCTCAGCGCTGGGTAACCGCAGTCAACAACCTCAAAGACTTTGGCATCTGGCAGTTCCTCGTCTGCCGCAACTTAGAAAGCTTGCTGCCCACGATTGGTGAATTGTTAGGTATCAACGTTGCGGCAGGCAGCCTGAAGAAAGAGGGCGATCTGTTCTGAGATCATTTGTCGGAAATACTACCTGTCATGGACAGCAACACTCGCATGATCCCGGACCTTGCTAACCACCAATAAAATAAACTCAAGAAAGAAGCGATACTCATGCAAGACGAAGCACCAGACGATCTGAATGAAGAGCTACTAAACGCCCCCGATACCGTCGAAGTCGAAGAGGCCTTTGATACCGTCGGCGAACGGTTTTATCCAGTCGAGTATTCCATTTCCAGCTATGGTGCCGACTATCCGGTTGACGGATTGGTAAAACGCATCAACAGCAACGCCATTTACATTCCATACTTTCAGCGCAGTTTCGTGTGGAATGAATATCGAGCTTCTCGTTTCATCGAGTCGCTATTGCTGGGATTGCCGGTTCCAGCAATCTTTCTGTCGAAGGAATTGGATTCCAACAAGATGCTTGTAATTGATGGTCAACAACGGCTTCGTACCCTCCAATACTTCTACCACGGTATCTTCCAACCGACTGACCGCGCATTCCGCCTCCGAGGAGTCCAGCCACGTTATCAAGGCCAGACATACGAAACACTCAGTGGGGACGATCGACTGCGGCTTGACGACTCAATCATTCACGCAATCATTGTCAAGCAAGAGAGCCCTGACGTCGATGGCGAGGATACGGCTTCCCCAAGCTCAGCGTACCATATTTTCGAGAGGCTAAACACGGGCGGCGTTCTGTTGCAGCCACAAGAGATTCGGAGTTGCATCTATCACGGCCCGCTTGTCGAACTTCTTGAGTCGCTAAACTCAAACGCCGATTGGCGATCTTTGTTCGGGAACGTCAGCACTCGGATGCGGGACAGTGAATTGATTCTCCGCTTCTTGGCTCTGTATAGCCAATCGGACAATTACTCAAAGCCAATGAAGGAGTTTCTGAACCGTTTTGCCTCTCGTTACCGCAAACTCGACGCTCCGACCAGTGAAAGGTTTGCGACCGTCTTCGCAGCAACTGTCAAGCTGATTCTTGATGCAATAGGAAGCAAGGCGTTCAAAACAACCAATGCAGTCAATGCTGCTCTCTTTGACGCAGTGATGGTTGGAGCGGCCCAGCGGATCGGCACCGGGCCTGTCACAGATCATGCTGCGTTCAATGCGAAGTACGAAGCTCTCCTGGGCGATCAGCCGTTCAAGCAATCCATTTCTTCCGGCACAACAGATGAAGCGAACGTCGCCACTCGTCTGAAGAAAGCCACTGAAGCTTTTCGAGATGTGCCATGAAGAACCAGAAGATTGTCAGCCATAAGCAGAAGCTCGATGCGCTATTCGCAAAGACGAAAGACCTTAATTCCGATGCGGAACTCATCGCTCACTGGTCACGCTACTTATGCGTTCTTGTGTCTGGCTTTGTTGAGGCATCTGTGAGAACGCTCATTGCGGACTATGCCACATCTCGTTCTTCACCGGAGATTGCTCACTTCGTGGGAACTAAACTGAAAATGTTTACAAATGCCAAGACGAACAAGATTCTCGATCTTGTAGCCGAATTTGGCAATGACTTCAGGGAGGAACTTGCAAAAGTGCTTACGGACGAACTCAAGGATTCTGTTGACAGTGTGGTCAGCAATCGCCACCTGATTGCTCACGGACAAGATGTGGGAATCGGAATTGCGACCATAAAAAAGTACTATTCGTCAGTTGTAACGGCTGTTGAGGAGCTTGAAAAGCAGTTTGCTAATCAAAGATTTGAATAGATTACCGAATTCTGCCTTGGCATTTCATTCGATTTTCTGCAATTAGGCCTTCAATCAGTTTTCATCCGTCATCACGAAATCTAATTGCCAACCATGCAGATGCTTCCGAAAATGATGCAAAATGGGGCACGGAAAAATCTTCGATTAACTTTCTACACAGTTGCCGGTGTTCGCAAGCACGATCCCAATCATGATCCTTCTTTTTGCGTGCCTCAACTTGCTGCTTATGTTTTTTCTCATCAATAAGCACAATAGCGATCTCGCTAACACTTATCCGTTGTTCGGTAATAGCATCACGGACGGCGGAAGTACCGACGTACCAGAGAATGCATTTGTTTTTCTGGCGCATATTCTGTATTATTTTATCAATATTTATTCGATCATGAGTCAGCCAATTAACTTTGGGTCGTCGCATGAATTCCCAATCAATTAGCTTGTCGCCATCGAGTCCATTTTTCGAAAAAAAAGAATCCTTTTCACATACCCAGGACTTGCCACTACCAGTTGGCGAGATAATTAGAATTGCTGACATCACTCGTTCTCTTTATTGCGGCGACGGTAAAAAAACCAGAATCCTGTAAGGATCTGTAGTTAGATCGCTATCAAGCGATTCCACCACTTGAGCTAATAATACTCGGGATTACGATAGGGTTCAGGCACTAATTTTTATCCGTTGTTCATCGCATAGCCGAAAACAACACGAAAGCCGAGAAGAACCGGCGGCTAGCGCCTCGCCGCTAAGGTTTGCGGCGGTGAATAGCTCTCGCGCGCCGCTGGGGATGGAAAGATGAGGCTCTCACGGGGGCACTGGGGACACGGGGAAGGAATGACGAATTGGGGCTTGGGGGCGGTCTTTTTTAGCCGGACCGCGCTAGCGGCCGGGTTCTTCTGCGGGGTGCTGGTACCAGATCGAAAGCCGAGAAGAACCGGCGGCTAGCGCCTCGCCGCTAAGGTTTGCGGCGGTGAATAGCTCCCTCGCGGCGCTGGGGTTGGAAAAATGAGGCTCTCACGGGGGCACGGGGGACACGGAGAGGGAATGACACATTGGGGCTTGGGGATGGTCTTTCTTAGCCGGACCGCGCTAGCGGCCGGGTTCTTCTGCGGGGTGCTGGTACCAGATGGAAAGAGAAGAACCGGCGGCTAGCGCCTAGCCGCTAAGGTTTGCGGCGGTGAATAGGGCCCGCGCTGCTCATGGGGTTGGAAAGATGAGGCTCTCACGGGGGCACGGGGGACACGGAGAGGGAATGACACATTGGGGCTTGGGGATGGTCTTTCTTAGCCGGACCGCGCTAGCGGCCGGGTTCTTCTGCGGGTTGCGGGTACCAGATGCAAAAGCCGAGAAGAACCGGCGGCTAGCGCCTCGCCGCTAAGGTTTGCGGCGCAGGGGTTGGAAAGATGAGGCTCTCACGGGGGCACGGGGGACACGGAGGGAGGGTCAAAGCCGGCCGTTGATGATTCGCGTAATTCCATCCTTCATTAGCTCTTCGCCGAAGTTCAACAGGTACCCCAGCTTCATCCCCGTCAACCGAAGATAGGTCAGCAACTGCTTCTTGTGCGCAGGATGCAACTTTTCCACTGACTTCAGCTCCAAGATCACCTTCCCCTCCACAATCAAATCGGCTCGAAATCCTTCATCCAACTTCTGCCCCTCGTATTCAATCGATACCGGAACCTGTCGCGCTACCGCAAAACCCCGCTTCCGTAACATGGCAGCCATGGTCACCTCATACACCGTCTCCAGCAACCCAGGTCCCAAGTCCTGATGCAGATGAATTGCACTGTCGACAATCGATGTGCCAATCTCGTTCTCATGCATTTGCGTGCCTCCAATCCAATAAGCCGACTGAACTCTCCCTTTCTGCGCCCTCCCGGAGACACAACCAACCCGAGAAAGGTTCGCGATTTTTACAAAAAAGTTGGGTTTCAGATCTCTGTGACTCTGTGCCTCTGTGAGATCCTTCCGGTCCAAGGCAGATCACTGGGCTCTCACGGAGGCACGGGGGACACGGGGAGAGGAGAGAGAAGAGGGCTCTCACGGTGGCACGGGGGACACGGAGGGAGGAGAGAGGGCTCTCACGGTGGCACGGGGGACACGGAGGAAGGAGAGAGAAGAAGGAAGAGCGCGAGAAAAGATTGCTCGATTCAGGAAATGTGTCCTGACAGCTTTTTTTGGTACATCCGCTGGTCGGCTAGCTGCAGCCAACCGGATGGCTGCTGACCCTCGGCCAACGAGACCACCCCAGCACTCCATCGCACCCGGTCATCACTGCCCGGTATCCGCGATCGTGAATCCGCACTCCATCGCGCCAAAGACTCTTCCAGCCGCTCCGCCACCAGTTCCGGCCTCGCCTCCCACAACAACACCCACTCGTCCCCGCCATACCGGCCTATCCACGCCGGCCCACCCGACGACCGCTGCTCGTGAAAAAACGCTACCAAGTCTCGCAGCAACTGGTCCCCCGCCAAATGCCCCGCGCGATCGTTCACCTCCTTGAACCGATCCAGGTCCAACATCACCAGCGACCATCGCTGCCGTTCCTCCCTAGATCGCTCCCCCCAACGACTCAGCTGATACTCCAGTTCCCAACGACTGGCCGCACCCGTCAACGCATCCGTCCTGGCTCGGCGGTCTATCTCCGCAGCCCCATCCATAGACCCCGCCACTGGCCCCTCTACTAGACCATCAGGCTTACTTGCCACCTCCGCGTAGCGCCGCGCTAGCCACCACCCGATCGCCACTCCGACGGCGACACCGACCAAGCCGGCTGCAAGAACGCCGGCTATCCCAAGAATCAACAAGAACAGTGCGGTCGATTCCCCTGCACCCAGTGGTAGCATGTTCGGTCGCCTCCAGAGCGTGCCTGCATCCACCTAGTCATCAGGTGGATGCGTACCATCGCCCAAGCAAGATCCAGGGGATGAAAAGGGAGCAGATCATCAGGCCATCGAAGGGACCCGAGAAAGCCAAGGCGGCCGAGGCGTCGAGCATCAGCAGGGTGCCGATCGCCTGCTTGATCGATCCCTGAACCT
>Ga0315904_10003341_pt1 | contig 23694 bp, 19 predicted proteins | sample LakEriMetagenome_6_FD_203529 | JGI IMG/M metagenome (GOLD analysis project Ga0315904, IMG submission 203529) | Freshwater fungal communities from buoy surface, Lake Erie, Ohio, United States - Buoy 12 MA120 | ecosystem: Environmental > Aquatic > Freshwater > Lake | place: USA: Lake Erie, Ohio... | reverse complement strand
CAGGTTTTCGACGAGGCGTTCGCTGCCCGCGATACAGCCGTCAAACATTTCCATCCAGCGCCCTCTCCAGGCGCGGATCTGGCTTTCATATTGCGGAAATTTAAGGGTCAGCGCGGCGGCATTGTCCGCGAAACTGACGCCCGCATCGTGCTGCGTGTGCCAGTCCATGGTGCAAACGGTATCAAGGAAGCGCTCGCATTCGGCGCTGTCACTGAATATCTGGCTATAGAGGCGCGCCGGTGACCAGTCGAGGATCACCCCACCAAGGTCGAACAGGGCGATACGGGCTGCCATTCTGGCGCCTCATTGCCTGTTCATCAGAGGCTCAGCCTTGCTTTGCTTTGAAGCGGGGGTCAGTCTTGTTAATGACATACACCCGGCCTTTACGGCGCACGATCTTGCAGTCGCGGTGACGCGACTTCAGCGATTTGAGGGACGAACGGACTTTCATGGGTCTGGCCTGGTGCGTTTAGGAATTGGGAAAGGGGAGCGCGTAATGTTTCCGGATAGACGAGTCAAGGACACGTGCTGCGCCCCGCAGCCGGAAAAAGGGATCGCCGCCATGGTTATTGAAGGTTGGACGCGCTCCAGATGGATGCTGAGCGCTGCCGTTTGCGGTCTTCTGGCCTCCTGCGCCAGTGGCTCGCCGACCACGCCTTCGCCCAAGCCCGGCGTCGAACAGCCCACGGCGCCCGAAACCGGACCGGTCCGCTACACAACCTCCGGCCATGCCGCGATGGACGCCTGGCGCGACGATTTCTCCGCCCGCGCCACCGGGGCAGGGCATGACCGGGCGCTGGTGAAATCCCTTCTGGACGGCATCCGCCCCCTGCCGCTCTGGCTCGGCACCGAAGTGCAGAGCGCGACCGCCCCCAGCGCCCAGGCCGAATTTGCCAAGCCCATCTGGGATTATCTGAAAGTGCCGATGGGCCAGACGCGGATTTCGTCCGGCCAGGCCAAGCTCGCCGCCCTCAGTCCGACGCTCGCCGCGATTGAAGCGAAGTACGGCGTGGACCGGCAGACGCTGCTGGCGATCTGGGGCATGGAGACCAGCTATGGCAGCTTCACCGGCAATGACGACGCCGCCAATGCGCTTGCCAATATGGCGGTCGAAGGCCGCCGCCAGAAATTTGCCGAGGACGAGCTCTACGCCCTGTTGACCATCGTCGAGCGCGGCTACGCGCGGCGCGACCAGCTTGGCTCCGGCTGGGCCGGCGCGATGGGCCACACGCAGTTCATGCCGTCCACCTATATCGCCCACGCGGTCGACTTTGACGGCGACGGCAAGCGCGATGTCTGGAAATCCGAAGCCGACGCGCTGGCCTCGGCGGCCAACTATCTCGCCCGCTCCGGTTATGTGAAGGGCCAGCCCTGGGGCCTTGAAGTGCGCGTGCCGGCTGACTTCGATTACAGCCTCGCCGACGGTAACGAGCGCCGGATGGAAATCTGGCTGGCTGCGGGCCTGACCCCGATCACCGCCGCCGCGTTCGACACCAAGGGCGCCGAATTCGGCGAGCTCTGGGTGCCCGCCGGGCACGAGGGCCCGAAATACCTGCTGTTCAAGAACTTCAACGTCTTCAAGACCTATAACCGCGCCGATTCCTACGCCCTTGCCGTCGGCCTCTCTGCCGATGCGATCATGGGCAAGACCGGCCCGCTGACGCCCTGGCCGACGCACCTGATGCCGCTGACCGTCACCGAGCTGCGCGACATGCAGCAGGCCCTCAACGACCGCGGCTTCGATGCCGGCGTCGTCGACGGCATCGCCGGCCGCCGCACCAAACTCGCCCTCGCCGCCTTCCAGAAGACACAAGGCCAGATTGCCGACGGCTATCCTACCAAGCAGATGCTGGTCATGCTGCAGGCGTCGGCGGCGGGGACTGCGGGGGCGGTGACAATTGGCGCGAATTAGGGGCCAGGATCAAAAGGAGTGGCGGGAAATCGCCGATTCTCTTTAAAAAGTGCCAAAAGCCTGAATAATCGACGCTTTCCGTCCGTATACAGAAGGATATTATCCTTGTAATCGTGCGGTTTTATTGTTCGGCATTCGCAATGGAGTTGCGAACTTCGACTTTTTCAACACAATCCGCCGGAAGCAGCCTTTCGCGGCTCCCCCATCGCCACCGTCATTCCGGGGGGGCCGAAGGCCGAGCCCGGAACCCCGGGTCGCGGGCGCTGCCGTTCCATCCTGGCCCGCGCAAGCACGATGATTGGGAGTTCCCAGTCCCCTTGCGTTCCGCGCACACTAACGGCATGCGCAGAATTGCTCCCCTCTCCGACGGCTGATTGCCAATGCCGGCCTTGGTGCAGATCTCGCGAAACGCTTCGCAAGCGGGCGTGGATTGAAGCCGGCGGGCGATCCGACGCCGCTCTGAGGTGACCCGCCAAAGGGGCACGGCAACCCGAAGCCGCGGGCTCAGCGCGCGCGCCAGGCCATAGAACGAGCGGTGATTTCTTCGCCGCAGCAATCACACACCATCCGCGGCCGGCAATCGCTTCCGCACGATGTGTGTATGAGCGTGAGAGGCGGCTCCGACGCGTCGTTGAGCCAGCGGTCGCCCCAGCGCATCAGCGCCACGATCGCGGGATAGAGATCTCGCCCCTTGTCGGTGAGGCGGTATTCATCGCGTGGCGGACGCTCACTATAGCGGTAGCGTTCGAAAATGCCGACGGCGACCAGCTTCTTGAGGCGGTCCGTCAGGATGTTTGGCGATGTGCCGAGCGCACTCTGGAACTGGTCGAACCGGCGCAAGCCGAAATAGGCCTCTCTCAGCAAGAGAAAGCTCCACCGGTCGCTGACTTGCTCAAGCGCACGCTCCACTGAGTCCACCCGGGGACGTGCCGCGCCTTCGGTTGGTCGAGTAACTTTCAATTTGACAGCCTCTCCGGGGCGGGTATTGTTTCGATAGTCACATGAATGGGGCCCGCTCGACAAGAGCCCCATTGAGGGAGGTCATCATGAGCCATTTTTCCACGGTCCGGGAAGCCCAGGAGCGTCCGCTGCCACAGTTTACCGACCTGATTTTCGAAGCGGATGGACCAGTTGCGCGCATTACCCTCAACCGTCCTGATGTGACCAATGCGTTGTCGATCCGGCTTTCGGACGATCTGACGCGCGCGGTCGAATATCTGCGTGACACGCAGGCCTTTAAGATCGTGGTCATCGGCGGGGCCGGCGGAAACTTTTGCGCCGGTGACGATCTCACTGAAATGGGGTCTGGCGGTTGGGGCGACGCCAATCAGGTGATGCGTCGCGTGCGGCTCTATCAGCACATGGCCAATACTCTCGAAGAACTCGACAAGGTCACCATCGCCGCAGTGGACGGCTATTGCGTCGGTGGCGGCCTGGAAATCACGATGGCCTGTGATTTCGTCATCTGCACCGAACGCTCCCGATGGGGTATGCCTGAGGTCGACTGGGGCATCACACCCGGCTGGGGTGGCACCACGCGCATGGCGCGGCTGATCGGTCGACGCATGACAAAGGAGATCAATCTTCTCGGCGCACTTCATCCCGCCCGCCGCGGCGTCGAACTTGGTCTGTTCAATCGCGTGGTCGCTGACGATGAACTCGTCGCGGAAACGCAAAAACTGATCGACCTGCTGATGACCAAGAATCACCAGGGCGTGCGACAGCTCAAGTTCATGATCAACAAAAACGTCGAAGCGGACCTCTATACCGCGCAGGGCTTCGAGGCGATGGGCGCGGCTCTGACAAGCGCCGTCCTTGGCTGGTGGAAAGTCTCGGACGCTGACGGCCAGCACGGCTGGGCAAGCTATCACGCTCGCGATCCGAACAGCGAGATTCGCAAGCGGCGTGAGGCTGCGAAGAGTTTTTGGGTCGACTGAAGGCTGGCGATGGCGTCAGCCCCAAAAGCGACTTCACGCCAACACGCACGACGCCAGCTGCCATGGACCGGGGAGGTTGGGGCGCCTCGGATGCGGACATTTGGCTTGATGGCGGGGACGGCGGCTTTGGGCCAGGCCGGCTCCGATAATCAATATCGCCATCTGGCAGGGTCGCCTCAGTCCTGTCATTCAGTGCCTTCATCAGCACCAGGCCGGAGTTCGCCGACAATAGACGCCGGCAGACTCATGCGAAGGGTTTGCAGTGGGCGCCGGGCGAGACAATCAGATTGAGCCGCACCTCGGCCGGACACTGACCCTCGTCAGTCATGCAGCCTTCAACGGTTTCGCACGCTTGATGCGCGTCTGCTCTTTTGGATCATGCATAACCTCCCAGAGTTCCGTGCGACGTTGCACGTTCAACCAGAAATCTGGGCTGTTGGAAAAAACCCGCGCGAGTATCAATGCCGTCGCCGCAGTAACATTGCGCTTGTTATTGCACAGCTCGTTGACATGCTTGCGTTGCACACCCATCGCCTCCGCAAGCGCGCTCTGGGTCAGACCGAGCGGCTCCATGAACTCCTCGGTCAAGATCTCGCCGACCGAAGCCGGCTTGCGTTTGGTCATCAGCATATTGCCCGTCCTTCCCGTCTGAACCTATCTGTAACTATGATCGTCCAGATAGACGTTCGAGGCTTCGCCCCGCGCGCCATCCCAGTGAAAAATCAGCCGCCACTGACGGTTGATGCGGATCGAATGCCAGCCCTCGAGATTACCGCGCAACTTTTCAAAGTGGTTGCTCGGTGGCACCCGAAGATCCTGATCGGTCACGGCGTCATCGATCATTTGGAGCTTCCTGAACAAGCGCCGATCAATATCAGATGGAATTCTTCGAGACGACACGTCGTCGACGAAGAAGTGGTGTAACCAACCATCCCGGAAGCTGACAATCAATCGTTCACCTTGTGGTCAATGTACCGCTCTATGGGTCAATTGTCAATCGGCTGAGGTGCGCTCAGTGAGTTCTTGACCTCAGCGCTAGAGCAACTTTTCGGGATGCGGCTGCCACCCCTATCCAGATCATCAGCCGGCAGGAGTGGGCCAGTTGGCTCCGATCAGCAGGATCCCTGACCGGCAGGGGCGCCTCAGTTCGGTCATCGGCGTGCCAAGCCGAAATTGAGTATCACCTCGCAAGTTTCAAAAGTTGCCTCACGCCGCTGCGGCGCGCCCGCTCAGCAGCGCACCATGAACCGTGCCGGGATAGGCGCTGCTGCAAGCCTCACCCGCGAAGCGCAACACGCCTCCGGCTTCGGCGCGCGCCAGTATGTCTCTGTCAGACCGGCCGCTGCCAACCGCATTGAATGAGTACGATCCCAGGGCCAAAGGATCCCTGCTCCATCGCGTCAGCTGCCACCCCACCGGCTCGGGCGCGCTGGCTCCGAACATTGCGCGCACCGCTTCCATTGCTTCTGCCACAATGGCGCGATCATCACGCGGTTCGATCACGCGCGCGGCCTCCGCGCCGGTAAACCCCAGCAGGACCGGCGCTCCAACCTTCACCAGACTCACCCACTGCGACCACCGACCCGGCGTCTCTTTCACAAGCTCATGCCAGTCATACCCGGTTGGCCAGAACACGTGATCAAACCGCAGGAAATGCTTGTTGAGCAAACCCATACCCAAACGTTCGATGACCCGGCGCTTGTCTCCCGGTAAGTCTGGCACGAAGCGAATGGCACCGGTCTTCAGCATGCCCAGCGGAACGGTCACAATCGCCTGATCTGCGCGAAGTACTTCGCCAGTACTGAGCGCAAGTTCAACGCCGCCCTCATCCCAGCGTATCTGTGCGACAACCGCGTTCAACCGAATATCAAGGTCGCGCGCAAGAAAGCGCGTAATCTGATCGTATCCTCCTGGAAACAGCATATCATCGCCGCCAAATTCCTCGCCGTCATCGAGGTTCCAAGCGGAGAGTTGCTCGACGGCGCCAGCATATTCCTGCTCGAAGTTTCCAGCGAGATGAAATTCAAGTTGCGCGCGTTGAATGGCGGATCGACTCGTGGGAGGACTGATACGGTCAATGGCTTCTCGAAGCGACTGGTCGTGGTCGGCGCGTTCGGCGGCCGCTCTGGCTCTTTCGACAACACTGCTTGCCCATCGTTCCCCGCGACCTCCCGCTGCGCCACCGCGCAAGGACTCTGCAAAGTGAAGCTGCGTGTTGTCATAGCTTGTGACAGCTATCGATGCGCCAGCCGCCGCCGCCAGCTCGGTCAGCGGATTGTGTTTAGCGCCATGAATCCAGGAGGCGCCGAGATCTATGGGCACATCCTGCCAAAGCCGACTGGTATGAATTCGGCCACCGATGCGATCACGCGCCTCGAGTACCGTCACGGCGCGTCCAGCATCTTTCAGGGCTCGCGCTGCCGAGAGACCCGCGATGCCAGCGCCGATAACGAGCGCCGCTCCCGGCGGCCCGGCGCATGCCGTTTGCAGGTTGGTCAGCAGAGCGGCGCTCAACCCTCCAATCGTTTGTCGTCGGCTTAGCATTTGGTTCGGATAGCAAATCCAGAGACCTTGCCATAGAGCCGGAAGTTTCGCTCTCGAAGACCGGCAGCGGACAGGAAATTCCCGGGATCAAGCGACCGGCTGTTTAGGGCCGGCTGTGTTGAAAAGTCCCGAAAGCCCGAAAAATCGACATTTTCAATCCGTATACGGAAGTATTTGGCATTGTAATCATTCGGTTTATTGTTCCGCATTTGCAATGAAGTTGCGAACATCGGCTTTTTCATCACAATCGGCCAAAACCTGATATCTGGATTCAACGGCAGGTCTTTAGTCCTCCGCCTCTCGCAAAAGAGTATTTCCAGCACTATCACCTGCGCAACAAAAGGGCAGGTGGCCGTCGGCTACCCGGTCAAGCGCCCGCAAGTCTCACGCCTCTTCAAGTTCAAAGCTGAGCCCGGCATGGGCTTCGAGGCGCGCGATCAGCTTGTCGCCCATCAGGGTCGCCGGCGTCCAGAATCCGCCCGGGGTGCTGCCTGGCAGGTCCCTCGCCAGACAGGCCGCGGCCTGGGCAAGCATCTTGGCCGTCGACCCGTAACCCGGGTCGCGGTCACCCTTCACCCGGCACCGGATCTTGTCGCCGCGCGGGGTCGTACCGAGGAACACGAGGTCGTATTCGCCTTCGAGCTGCTGCTGTTCGCTCGGTCCTTCGCCCGGCTTCGGCAGGACATGGTTTTCGAGCAGCCACCGCGTCGGCGGCAGGGCCAGCCCGATCATCGCGCCGGTCATGCCCCAGCTGATGGCGCGTGCCGCGCGCTTTCCGCTCGCGCCCTCGCCGGACACCATCGCCTCTTCGTAGAGGAAGCCCGCGCCATAGCTATTGTGGCTCAGCGCATTGGAGCGATGCACCACGCGCGCATTGATGGCCGCCATGATAAACGGCGCGATCCAGCTACCGTACTCTTCATCATACGCCATCTGCACATCGGGCTGGCGCGCCGTGAACCCATGGCCAGACGGGCAGATGCTGTACGGGTCTTTCAGTTGCGCGCGCAGTTCGGCATCGCCTGACGCTTCCTTGACCATGTTGATCATGCTCGCAATCGTCCCTCCGGACGCGCCGCCCTTGATCTTCACCACCCGCATGTTGATCCGGTTGCAGGTCTGGCCGAACCGTTTCGCGGCGTGCTGCTGGAGAAAATGGACACCCAGATCGGACGGGATGGAGTCAAACCCGCAGCAATGGACGATCCAGGCGCCGCTTTGCCGGGCCGCGTGTTCGTGGCGGTCCTGCATCCTGCGGATCCATTGCGGCTCACCCGTCAGGTCGCAGTAGTGGGTTCCGGTCTCCGCGCAGACCTTGACCAGCGTGTCGCCGTAAAGCGCATAAGGCCCCACGGTGGAGACGATCACCTTGGCGCGCGCGCACATCGCCTTGAGGGCCGCTTCGTCACCGGCATCGGCGACCAGCATTTCGATGCCGGACAGGCCGGCCTCCCTGCTGAGCGTCTCGAGCTTGCTTTTCGAGCGCCCGGCAATGGCCCATCTGATCGATCCATCCGCGAACTGCGCCTGCATGTAGCGGGTCATGATTTGCCCGACGAAGCTGGTCGCTCCGTAAACGATGATATCGAAGGTCTGATCTGTCATGCGGGTCCCTGAACGGCGTTGAGTGAGCAATGGGTGGCCCGGGACAGCCCCCGCTCAAGGAGGGGCGCCGGGGTGGGACGGCGGACTTATTCCTCGCCCTCGCGGATCTCCCCCAGCCCGTCCTTCATGCCGAAGCGGGCATAGAAGAACATTGCCAGCAGCATCACTGCGCACAGCACGAAGGGCAGGTGGGGATTGACATATTCGTACACGAACAATCCGAACAGCGGGGTCACGATATAGCCCATGCCGTTGGCGGAGATCACGAGGCCTGCGACATTGCCCTGCAGCTGCGGCGGCACTGCCAGCGAGGCGCCGCTGGAGAAACCGGGGCGCGCCAGGCCCTGGCCGAGGCCGATCAGGAATTGCGACAGGATCAGCGAGGCATAATTGTTGGCGAAGATCATCAGCACCGCGCCGATCAGCAGCGGCACGCAGCCAACCCACATCAGCGTCTTGTTCTTCATGTGGAGGCGCGGGATCAGCACCAGCTGCGCCAGCAGCACGGCCACCGCGCCGACTGTAAAGGCCGGGCCGGTATACGCCGCCGCCTCGCGCCCCGAGACGTCCAGCTTGTCCATCACCGCAAATACGAACACCTGCGTCAGCACGCCGGTCACCAGCGACAGCGCCACGGCATAGATCAGGAAAGGCAGCACCTGCTCGGTGCGCCAGAGATGCTTGCCCGCCGCCTCCGCCTCGATGCGCACGGCGTCGGCCACCGGCGCGCGCGTCTCTGGCAGGCGGAACCAGATCAGCGCCGCCATCAGCGCTGCCAGCACCGCCGTGAAGAGGGCGGGGGAGAGAATGCCGGCCGAGGCCGCCAGCGCGGCCGCGAACGCGGGGCCGATCACCGTGCCGACGCTGAAGCCGGAGGAGAGGAAGGCAATCTCGCTCTGGCGCTCCGCCTTGCTCGTGCGGTCGGCCACATAGGCCTGCGCCGCCGGGTTCGCCGCCGAACCGAGCAGGCCGAACAGGCTGCGCGCGAGGCAGAGGCAGATGAAGACCGAGACGAGGTTGGTCATGATGCCCGCCAGCGCCAGCGTCCCGGTCAGCCAGAGCAGGAACATTGACAGGGAATATCCGCCGAGCCCGATAGCCGCGATCCGCCGCCGGCCCCAGGTGTTGGACGCCTTGCCCCAGAACGGCGAGGTGATCGACCAGAGCAGCGCCGACAGCGAAAACACCGCCCCCGCCATCCAGTCAGGCATCGCCATCTCGCGCGTCAGCTGCGGCAGCACGGCGGCCAGCAGCATCGTGTTGCCCGCGCCGATCGCCATCAACGCAAAGAAGAGCAGGATGAACGCATTGCGCCTATCCGGTCTCGGTTGATCGGGAAGGCGTTCAGTCTCACCAGCCATAGGGTTTCTTCCTGCCAGCCAGATCAAATGTCCAGACGCGAAACAAGGGCGTGGTGAAACGCCGCCTTAAGACGGGGCTGGCAGGGTGGCGCCCTGAGCTTAAGGGATACTCCGCCGCGTGTTGCAGATTGCCGGCCTTGTCATCGTGTTGCTGCTGGTCGGCGGCGGGCTCGTCATCACTGGCGGCCCGGCGACCATGGAAGCGCTGCCGTTCGAGCTGGCGCTGATCGGCGGCGCGGCCTTCGGCACGGTGCTGCTCGGCAACGCGCCGGATGTCGCGCGTGAGGCCTTCTCCGGCTTCGGCCGCGCGTTCCGGGGTGCCCACTGGACGAAGGCGGACTATGGCGACCTTTTCACCCTGCTGGGCACGCTGATGCGCCAGGCCAAGCGCGGCGGCTTCATCGCCATCGAGGCCGATATCGAGCGGCCCGAGGCCTCGCCCATCTTCCGGGCCGCCCCGCGCATCCTCGCAAACGCCGGCGCCCGCACGCTGATCTGCGACGCCTTGCGCCTGATGGCGCTTGACCTCGCCGATCCAGCCCGCGCCGATGCCCGCATGGAGCAGGCGATCAATGCCCAGCTGGACCGCCGCATGAAGGCCGTCGGCGCACTGAACACGCTGGCCGACGCGCTGCCCGCCCTCGGCATCGTCGCCGCCGTCCTCGGCATCATCCGAACCATGGGCGCCATTGACCAGGACCCCGCCATCCTTGGCGCGATGATCGGCGCCGCCCTTCTGGGCACCTTCCTCGGCGTTTTCCTCGCCTACGGCCTCGTCGGCCCCATTGCGGCGCGCTACGGCCAGATCGTCGAGGAGGAGGCCGGCTTCCTCGACACCATCCGCGCCGTCATCCGCAGCTACGGCGAAGGCCTCGCCCCGGCGCTCGCGGTCGAACTTGCCCGCACCGCCGTGCCGCTGCGCCTGCAGCCTGAGCCGGCCGCCGGCCCGCCGGTCTGGCTCCAGCGCGTAGCCTGACGCCGCCTCAGGCGTTTGATGCTCCGCGCGATCCGGTCTAGCCTTGCCGCCTCACGTCTTTGCAAGGCCCGCGCATGTCCCGTTTCGAACAGCTGATTGAAACAGTCGAGACCTACCAGAAGCTGGCGGAGGAGAACTATTCCCGCATCCGGCGTCTCGCCGAAGACGTGCGCGCCGGGCTCTGCGATTACATCGGCGCGCCGGATGGCATTTGCGTGCACCTTGTCCCGCCCGCCGGACCGTTCGAGCCGCGCGCCTATGGCGACGCCGCCTTCTCCGTGCCGCCCCGGGGCTTCCGCCCGCTCGGGCCGGTCTCGTTCGGGCTCGCCTTCCGCATGTCGAAACAGGCCGACTGGCTGCGCCTGCGCTTCGAGTGCCGCAAGACCGGCGAGGAGTTCGTCGTCGGCATCGAGGACGGCGCCCAGTACACGTTCACCCTGCCCATCGAGGACGGCGATTCCGCGCCCTTCTACGGCCATATATTCGAGTACATTCTCGGCTGGTTCCAGGAGAATATAGAAAGCTACCGCCACGGTGCGTACGGCACGCGGGGCATCGGCTTCGACTTCGTGGGTGAACCCAGCCCTCCTACTGTGCGGGCCAAGTCCTGAATCCGGACCTCGGACTTCATAAAAGCGTACCTAAGTCTGAAATATGAACTCGTCCGTGGCGCGAGTAAAAATATTTTTGCGGCCAGTGCGCAAAAATCGTCTTGACACGGATTATTCGCCAGCTGCCTGCAGCTCGGTGCCGTGCAGGCGCAGCCAGGCGCGCTGACGCTGCCAATCCGGGCAACATCTGGCCACATGTGCCCAGAATTTTGCCGAATGGTTCATTTCCTTCAGGTGGGCGCATTCATGGGCGGCCACGTAGTCCAGAACTTCGGGCGGGGCCATTATTAACCGCCATGAGAAGGCCAGCTGCCCGTCCACCGTGCAGGAGCCCCAGCGCGAGCGCGTGTCCTTGACCGAAATGCCCGTATTGGCGACCCGCAGGGTCTCGCAATGCCGGGTCACTGCCCTGGTCAGCTCCGCCTTGGCCTGCTTTTTCAGGAAGCGAACCACGCGGGACTGGGTGGTCTCCGGATCCCCGGGAACCGAGAGGATACGGGGCTCGCCGGGGTAAAGGCGGGCAATCCGGCCCTCCCCCTCGAGGGTGATCAGGCAATCTTCGCCCTTGTACTGGATCGTCTCGCCGTGCTCGAACCAGGTCACTTCCGGCAGGTGCTGCAGGCGGGTCGAAATCCAGTCGACGCGTTCTGCCGCAAAGGCGGCGGCGGCATCGATCTGGCGGGAAGAGGGGGCCACGGCCACCGCCTCGCGGCGTCGCTCGTCCAGGCGGATGATCAGGCGCCGCGCCTTTGCGTTAACCTCAAGCCGCACCTTGACCCGGTGACCGCCGGGGGCGCGCAAGGTCATGGTCTGGCCATCATTGAAACGCATGTCTATAACACCTGTAAGGTCGTCTGCGACCCACACCATTTGAGGAACCAAATATGAAGTATCTGCTCACGGGCATGATCGCGCTTACAATGCTTACGGGCTGTGGGCAGAAAGACAAGGCAGCTGGCGGCGGTACTCCCGCGGCAGTTGTATTCAGCGCGGCGGACCTGCCAGAGGTCTCGATCCGCAAAGGAGACCCAGCTACGGCCGGCGCTGCCCTGTCGGCGCTGTATCTTGGCGAGTCGGGCGCCGGCAGACTCAGCTTCGCCGGCAGCGATGTGAACGGCGACAAGGCCACCTTCAGCGACATCACGCTGTCGACCCCGGAACTGGCCGGCGAAGGCATGCCCGCCAGCCCGTCGGATGAGGAGCTGGCGGAAATCTTCAGCTACATGGACGCTGACGGCGACGGCACTGCCGATGACGGCTCGGGGACCACGCTGGACACCCTGCGCGCCGAAATGCAGACGCCGGCCTCGGCCCCGTCCGCCCCGCCGGTCGTAAAGGCCGCCAAGCTCGAGTTTGAAGGCCTCGGCATGTTCGATGGCCAGGCGAACTTCGGCCTGATGAAACTCTCGGACATCACGATCACCCCTGCCGAAGGCTCGGAAGACCAGAGCGCCGGCAAGATCAACTCGATCGAACTCGTGAACCCCTCGCCGCAAACCGCCGCCTGGGTCGCCAGCCTCCTTGGCAAGGGCGAGCCGGCTCCGTTCCCGGAAGGCACCGCCCTGTCGTTTGACCGCTGGACGGTCAACGGCGTCAACTTCAACGTCTCTGACGCCAGCGGCACAGGCCTCTTCACCATCGACTCGATGCACGTCTCTGACGTCAAGGAAGAGAAAGCCGGCCTGATGGGCCTGTCGAACCTGAAGTTCGACTTCACCGAAGCCGCTGGCAGCGACGTCAGGATCTCACTCGACGGGTTCGGCGTCAAAGGCATCAATTACGCCCTGCTCAGCGACGCCGTCGCTGCGGGCGCAGGCGCCGCAGCTGACCCGTCCACGCTGGCCTCGGCCATCCAGGCTGACCCCGCCAATCCGGGCTATGACGCGGTGGTGCTGAAAGCGCTGAAAGCCGACATCGTCGGCGCCAGCGTCGACATGCCGGGCCTGGAGTCCTCAGTGTCGCGCGATGCACAGGGCCGGGCGACGAAAGTCGCCACCAACCCCTTCACGCTGACCGTGGGCGCCCGTGACAATCCGGACGGCGAACAGTTCGCTGCCGCGCTGGCTACCATGGGCTACGAGACGCTGACTTTCTCGGGTCAGGGCGAGTCGCTGTATGATCCGGACGCGGATCTTGTGACGCTCGTGAAAGGCAAGAACTACTGGAAGCTCAACGAAGGCTTCAAGCTCGACTTCTCGGCAAAGTATGCCGGCACCAAGGCTATCGCCGCCGCGCAGGTCGCCTCGCTCGACGAGAGCGCCGATCCGGAAGCCATGCTCAACGCCCTGATGGAGAATGTCGTCGTCCACGGCGTCGAGATTTCGCTGGATGATGACGGCATCCTCGACCGGTCGATCAATGCCTACGCCGCCCAGTCGGGCGAAGATCCGGCCGCCCTGCGCAGCCAGCTCTCCGGCATGTTCGCCATGGCTCCGATGTTCGCTGCCGGCACCGGCATCGACCCGGCCGTTGTCACCGAACTGGCGACCGCGCTCTCCAGCTTCGTGACCGAGCCTAAGGTGCTCACCATCTCGCTCGCCCCGAAAGCCCCGATCAAGGCCCAGGCCTTCGTCGATGCGGCCTCGGACCCGGCCAAGGCGCTGACCAAGGAAACGCTCGGCTTCTCGGCCGGCAACAAGTAAGGCCGCAGGGCCTCAAAGACGATCAGGGCGCGGCGGCTTCGGCTTCCGCGCCCTTTTCTTTGCCGCCATCCCGGCGCATAGGCTACCGCGCATGAAACTTGCATTTTTCGGAGATGTCGTCGGGAAGCCCGGCCGCAGCGCGGTGCAATCGCACCTGCCGGGCCTCAAGGCGCGCCTGCGGCTCGATTTTGTCGTGGTCAACGGCGAGAACGCCGCCGGCGGCTTCGGCCTAACCAGCCAGATCGCCGAGGAATTCTTCGCCGCCGGCGCTGATTGCCTGACGCTCGGCGACCATGCCTGGGACCAGCGCGAGGCCCTCACCTATATCGAGCGCGAACCGCGCCTCCTGCGCCCGCTGAACTATCCGCCCGCCGCCCGCGCGCCGGGGAAGGGGGCCGAGCTCTTCACCCTGGCCGACGGGCGCCGCGTGGGCGTCATCCAGCTGCAGGGTAATGTCTTCATGCGCCAGTCGCTCGCCTGTCCCTTCGCTGCCGCTGACCTCGCGCTCGACCAGATGCCCCTGGGCGCGGTGGCCGACGCGGTCATCGTCGACATGCACTGCGAGGCGACCTCCGAGAAGATGGCGATGGGCCACCACTGCGACGGCCGCGCCAGCCTCGTCGTCGGCAGCCATACCCATGTGCCCACCGCCGACACGATGATCCTCACCGGCGGTACCGCCTACCAGACCGATGCCGGCATGTGCGGCGATTACGACTCGGTGATCGGCATGCAGAAGGAAGGCTCGCTCTACCGCTTCCAGTCGCAGCTCCCCGGCGAGCGCTACCAGCCCGCCCTCGGCGAAGGCACCCTCTGCGGCACCTATATCGAAACCGACGACCGCACCGGCCTCGCCGTAAAGATCGAGCCCATCCGCATCGGCGGCCGCCTCAGCCCTCAGGTCCCTGCAGCCTGAACCCGGCCCGCACTTTCGCCTGCTAGAAACACCCCGACCAGAAAAGAAAATCCATCCCCCTAAAACCATTACAAATACTTCCCCCATCCCTCCGCCACACCTCCGCCTACGGAGTTATGCTCCGTGCATGGTCACTGAAGAAATTTCAGAGCCCCGAGACCCTCTCCTCCCATTTCATCGGAGATATGTTGGAGCGCCAATTAACCCCTCTCCCTTCGGGAGAGGCTGCGAGGGACAAGCGATTGCAGTGCAGTCGCCCTGAGCTGGCCACGACCACAGGGCGTGGGAGGTAAGGGCCTTCACCCCGCAATGCCCCCCTGACCCAAGGCGCTTCCCATCCCCCGGGCGCTGCGTTAGAGAGCCCCCCACGCATAAACCGAACAAAACCAAGAGGGTCATCCATGGCCGGCCACAGCAAATGGGCGAATATCCAGCACCGCAAGGGCAAGCAGGACAAGAAGCGCGCGGTGCTGTTCGCGCGCCTCGCCAAGGAAATCACGGTCGCCTCGAAGATGGGCGGCTCCGATCCGGGCATGAACCCGCGCCTGCGCCTCGCCATCCAGAACGCCAAGGGCGTCTCGGTGCCGAAGGAGAATATCCAGCGCGCCATCGACAAGGGCCAGAGTGCCGGCGGCGCCGACTATGCCGACATCCGCTATGAAGGCGTCGGCCCCGGCGGCGTCGGGATCATCATCGAGGCCTCCACCGACAACAAGAACCGCACCGCCACCGATGTCCGCTCAGCCTTCACCAAGAGCGGCGGCGCGCTCGGCACCACGGGCTCGGTCTCGTTCAATTTCGACCAGCTCGGCGAGATCGAATATCCGCCCAGCGCCGGCACCGCCGACGAGGTGATGGAAGCCGCCATCATGGCCGGCGCGCAGGATGCGGAGTCGGACGAAGACGGCCACTGGATCTACACCGCACGCGAAGATTTTGCGGCAGTCACCACCGCGCTTGCCGAAACGTTTGGCGCCAAGGTCGAGCCGGTCTCGGCCAAGATCATCTGGAAGCCGAAGGTCAACGCGTCCGTCTCCGGCGACAATGCCGACGCGCTGATGAAGCTGCTCGATGTCCTCGACGAACTCGATGATGTGCAGAACGTCTATGACAATTCGGAACTCTCGGAAGAAGAAATGGCAAGACTGGCAGGCTGACCGTCAACACGCAGGAGCGCGCCATGCGCATCGCCATTGCCTCGGACCACGCCGCCGTTGCCCTCAAGGCCGCGCTCGCCCGATGGCTCCGCGAACAGGGCCACGAAGTAGAAAATCTTGGTGCGGACGGTGAGGCGAGCGTAGATTATCCGGATTTCGGCTACAAGCTCGCGGGCCATGTCGCTGCCGGAAAGGCGGATCGCGGCATCGCCCTCTGCGGCACCGGCATCGGCATCTCCATCGCGGTCAACCGCCACCCGCAGATGCGCTGTGCCCTCGTCTCGGAGCCGCTCTCGGCGGCCCTCGCGCGTGAGCACAACGACGCCAACGTCCTTGCCCTCGGCGCCCGGATCATCGGTATCGAGATGGCAAAAGCCTGCGTCACCGCCTTCCTGACCACACCGTTCGGCGGCGACCGGCACGCGCGACGCGTCGGGAAGCTAGGTAAAGCGCCCGTCTGACGTATACGGATTATCTATCCGCAGACCCCTGCGAAGGCGGGGGTCCAGATTCAGGGAAGCTTTTTTCAACGGGGTAACTGCCTTCGCAGTAACTGCGGCTAGGGAGCTTGATCCTTCTCAACCTGTCATCCAGGCGAAAGCCGGGACCCAGACTTCAGGGTCTTAAACACCCAACCCCAGGCTCTCCAGGATCGTCTCCGTATCCGCGCCGAGGCGCGGCGGGGGCAGGCGTTGGCTGCTCGCAGGCGTCTGCGAAAAGACGACGGGGTGGCGCATCGCGCGGTAGTCGCCGATGTCCGGGCTCGAGACTTTCTGAAAGAAGTCGGTGGCGACGAGATGCGCGTCGGTCAGCACTTCCGGCAGCGTGTTGTAGCGCATCGCCGGGATGTTCGCCTTGTCGAGCCGTTCCAGCCAGTCGTCCGTAGTCCTCGTGGCGGTGACGTCCTCGATCAGGGCGTAGAGCGCGCCGGTATTCTCGGTTCGGGCCTGATAGGTGCTGAAGCGCGGGTCCTGGAAAATGTGCGGCATGCCGCCGATCTCGAAGAATTTCTCCCATTGCTGATCCGAGTACGGAACAAGGCCGATATAGCCGTCCAGCGTCGGGTAGGGGCGCCGGTTCGGATTGACCGAGCGCGTATAGGCTAGGTGGCCCCGGGGCGGAATGAAGGTCTCGCCATAAAGGTTCTCGACCATGTTGAAGAAGGTGAAGCATTCCAGCATCGGCACCTGCACGAACTGGCCTTCGCCGGTCTTAGCCTTGTGGAACAGGGCGGCGAGCGTCGCATAGGTGGCAAACAGGCCGGCCGTCTTGTCGGCGACGAGGGAAGGGGCGTATTCCGGCCGGCCGCCGGAGCGGACGGCGTTGAGATCGGCAAAGCCGGAGGCGCCCTGGATAAGGTCGTCATAGGCTTGGCGCAGCTCGTAAGGCCCGCCTTTGCCGAAGCCGGCGCAATGGACATAGATGATGCCGGGCTGCAGCGCCTTCACCTGCTCGTAGCCGAAACCAAGGCGTTCCATGCCGGCAAGGCGGACATTGTGGAAGAAGACGTCGGCGGTCTTCAAGAGCTCCGTCAGCGCCGCCTTCCCTTCAGGCGTCTTGGCATCCAGCGTCATGGAGCGCTTGTTGCGGTTCAGCGCCATGTAGATCGGACCCAGATCGCCGGTCGGGGAGCTGCCGGCATAGCGCATCGTGTCACCTTTGCCGGGCGGCTCGATCTTGATCACTTCGGCCCCGAGATCGGCCAGGATCATCGTCGCGAACGGACCCAGCACGACCGTGCTCATGTCGACGATACGGACACCCGACAACGGGCCGGTGCGGGGTGCGTCGGTCATGGTCAGGTCTCCTCAGGCGGTGGCCGGTAAGTGCCTCGCAGGGCCCTTGCAGATCAAGCTTTTCTTCGGGTCAGAGGCCAAGCGCCAGCCGGGCTTCCTCGATATGACCGGTCTTCGCCGTGAAGGCCGACCAGTCATCAGACGCCGCGATCGGATCCCACAGCGCCTCGACCTCCTCGATCACGAGGCTGGCCGGCGCAGGCTTCTGAAAGTAGGGATGCGAGAGCCGCTCGGGCCGCGCCGGCGTGCGGGCGAGCAGGGCAGCCCGCACCGGGGCGAAGGACGGGTGCGCGTAGAGCGCGGCCTGCGGTGAGGCGGCGGCCCGCGCTTCATCCGCGCAGAACCAGTCGAAAAAGGTCTGCGGCCAGCTCGCCCCGCTGTCGGTCATCCAGCCGTAGAGAGCCTGCAGCAGGCCGATGTCCTTCGCGCGGTCCCCAAGCGGTGCGAGGCCGAGCAGGACATGGCTATGGGCGGCAAAGCTGCCCTGATAGGCGGCCTCGTAAGGCGCCAGCGACGGGGCGAGGTCTTCGGCCTCCGCCAGCAGCAGAAGCGCCGAGGCGAGTTGTTGCAGCGCCCAGCCGCCCTGAACAGGCTGGCGGCCAAACCGGTAAAGGCCGTTCTGGTCGAAATAGGCGGCGGTGAAGTTCGGGTCGGAGTAGGGCAGGAAGCGCCAGGGGCCGAAGTCGAAGGTCTCGCCGGTGATGTTGAAATTGTCGGTATTCATCACACCGTGCACAAAGCCGGCGGCCATCCACTGGCCGATCATCTTGCCGGTGGCGACGGCGATCCGCTCCAGCAGCGCGCAGGTCTTGCGCGCCATGTCCGGATCTTCGGCTTCGGGATGGAACTCGGCGACGCAATAACTGACCAGATCTGCCATCGCTTCGCGGTCTTCGAGCCAGGCACAGCGCTGGAACGTTCCGAAGCGGACATGGCTGTGCGACAGGCGCACCAGCACCGAGGCGCGGGTGGGGGAGGGCTCGTCATTGCGCTCCAGCGCCTCGCCCGTCTCGAACAGGCTGAATGCCTTGGAGGTGTTGACGCCGAGCGCCTCCAGGTAGCTTGCGGCGAGGATTTCGCGCACTCCGCCCTTCAGCGTCAGGCGGCCATCGCCGCGCCGTGACCAGGGCGTCTGGCCGGACCCCTTGGTGCCAAGATCGAGCAGGCGGCCGGCAGGGTCGCGCAGCTGTGCGAAAAGGAAGCCGCGCCCGTCACCGAGGTCGGGATTGTAGGTGCCGAACTGGTGGCCGTGATAGCGCATCGCGAGCGGCTGCGGCAGGTTGGCGGGCAGGGGGTCAAATCGCGCGAAGTGCTGCGCCCAGCCGGACTCGCCCAAGTCGCCCAGCCCGACCGCTGCCGCCCATCGTTGGTTGCGCCAGCGCAACACTTGTTGCGGAAAGTTTGCAGCCTGCACCGGATCGGCAAATTTCCCCGCAAGTTGCAGGAAGGGCGGGCTTACAGTTCCCTTTTCAGACTTTAGAGTATTTTCTACGTAACCCAAGGGAATTCGGCCTTCCGTAACGGCGTAAGGAACGTGCCAGGTTCCGATTAGGTATTTTGCACCGCAGCACAGATCGCTACTTGCACTGCGTTTCAGACGCTTAATGATGGTAATTGGTCAAATTCATGACAAGCTGCATAAGCTTGCGCCAGACCGTAACAGTTTCGGGAGGAAACCAATGAAAACTTTCAAGGGAATGCTATTTTATGCATCGGCCATTGCGCTCAGCGGCTCTTTTGCCGCCCAGGCGCAGGAGGACGGCGAAGAGCGTAAGCTCGAGACGGTGACGGTCACCGGCTCGCTTATTCAGGGGACACCGGAAGACGCCGCTCTGCCCGTCGATGTGCTTTCGGCGGAAGACCTGCGCCTGCAGGGCAACCCTTCGGCTCTCGACCTCATCAAGTCGCTGCCGGTCTCCAGCGGCGTGCTCGGCGACACCAACCAGTTCGACGGACGCGCCCAGGGCTCGGAAGGCTCCGGTACGGTCAACCTTCGCGGCCTCGGTGCGTCACGCACTCTGGTTCTGCTCGATGGCAAACGCCTCGCGTCCAACCCGTTCGCCTTCGCGGGCAGCGGCGCGGTCGACACCAACATCCTGCCGTTGGCCGCAATCGGCCGGATCGAAATCCTAAAAGACGGCGCGGCTGCAACCTACGGCTCTGACGCTGTCGCAGGTGTTGTGAACTTCATCACCCGCACCGATTTCGACGGGTTTGAAGTGGGCGGCGACTACAAGTTCGTGGATGGCTCCGACGGCGATTACACCGTCAATGCGGTCGGCGGCTGGGATACCGATTTCGGAAACTTCCTGCTCGCCGCAGGTTACCAGCACCGCTCGGAGCTGGCGACCACCGAACGCGACTGGGCGATCCGTGACTATCTCGGCAACCCGCAGGGCGGCTGGTCGTTGGTCGGTAACCCGGGCGCCTTTCTTCCTGTTTCCGGCGCTTTCTCGCCGACAGGCGGTGTACGCCGTGATCCAGGATGCGGGGTGATTGGTGGCGAACTCCACTTCTCCGGCGCAACACCGGTGTGCGGCTTCCAGTTCACGCCGTTCGACAACATCGTGGAAGAAGAAAATCGCTACCAGGTGCTCGGCAAAGCCGATTTCGATCTGAACGAAAAACACAACCTGTCGCTCCAGGCCTTCTATTCGGCCACTGAAGTTCCGCAGATTGCGTTCTCGCCGTCCTTCCCGCCCGTCGGTGGCGCGAGCGGTCCAACGGCAGATGCATCCATCGTGCCCGGACAGTTCTTCGTTCCAGTCACCAACCCCGGCTTCGCCGCGCTGATCAGTCAGAGCCCGGCTTCGGTGCCAGCAGGCACAGCGGGGGCCTTCCTCATCGCTACACGCCCGCTGGGCTGGGCTGGCAATGCCCTGGCCGGCGGACGCGGCTCTGAACGCAGCTTCAGGGAGTTCGAGCATTATCGCATTTCAGCGGAACTGAAGGGCGAACTCACGGAATCGATCAACTATGCCGCGTCGTTCACAACGGGCTCGCAGGTTGGCCGCCGCACGAACGAAGACACGGTTATCAACCGTTACGCCCTGGCCCTTCGCGGGCTCGGCGGAGCGGGCTGCAACGTGGCCGCGAATACTCCGGGTGCAAACGGATGTCTCTGGTTCAACCCCTTCTCAACCGGGATTCAGACCAACGTCATCACGGGCGCTACAAACCCGAATTTTGTTCCTGGAGCAGCCAACTCCCAAGCCGTCCTCGACTTCATCCTCGAAGACACGTTTACCGAGCAGGAATACAAGCTGACGGTCATCGAAGGCGTGCTCAGCGGGCAATTGCCGATTGAGCTTGGCGATGGCAACATCGGCTGGGCATTCGGCGGGCAGTATCGCGAAGAGGAATTCGATCGTCAGTTCAATGACATTGCCAACCTCAACGTCACGCCGTGCATTGCGACCGTTACGACCGGAACAACATCCTGCGCGCAGCCGGTGGGTGCGTTGGGCTTCCTTGCCGGATCGCGGCCTCTCAATGCAACGCAGGACATCTACGCCATCTTTGGCGAAATGAACCTTCCGTTTACGGACAGCTTCAATGCATCGCTTGCGGCGCGTTATGAGGATTACGGCGGTGAGACCGGATCAACGTTTGACCCGAAACTGTCCGCCAAGTGGCAGGTTCTCGAGCCGCTCGCCCTGCGCGCCTCGGTCGGGACGACCTTCCGCGGCCCTGCACTGACTCAGGTTGCCACAGGCGCTGTCACGTCTCTGCAGAACGTCGCGGGCACCTTCCGGGCGGTTGATATTCAAGGCAATCCCAATCTTAAACCGGAAAGCGCCCTGACCTATAACGTCGGGGGCATCTTCCAGACGGGCAACTTCAACCTGTCGGTCGATTACTGGAGCTTCGACTTCGATGATTCGGTGATCACCGAGCCAGTGGCGCCCATCGTGGCTGCTGTCTTCCCGGCGGTCGGACCGAACAATTGTGCCAACCCGGCATTTGCCGCGCTGGTTGCACGGTTCACGTTCACCGGTCCTTGCGCCGCAACCAACGTCTCGCGCCTGAATACGCAGTATATCAACGGCCCGAACATCAAGACCTCGGGTATCGACGTGCTGGCGGACTACACGTTCGAGGATGTGTTCCTTGGCGGCGATCTTGAGGTTGGGGCCAGCGCGGCTCACGTGCTCAAGTACGACGTGGGCTCTGTCACCGTCGAAGGCATTACTGCAGGGCTGCCGTTCTCGGCGGTCGGCTTCCTGAACTTCCAGACGATTGCGACGCCTCTGCCGCAAACCAAGCTGGAAACCTACGCGAACTTCTCGACCGACAACACCAACACACGCCTCACGGCGCGTTACGTCGGCGAGTATGAAGACCAGCGCAGTAGTCTGTTCACGTCGCCGAATACCGTGACCGGTACGCCGATCCTGGTGGCTCAGGGACAGACGATCAAGGAGCAGCTGGTGTTTGACTCCACCTTTGTCTGGTCCCTGCCGGGCGATACGACGGTGTCCTTCTCGGTCGAGAATATCCTCGATTCCGATCCGTCCTTCGCACGCCTCGAGCTGAACTATGATCCGTTCACGGGCGATGCGGTTGGCCGCACGTTCAAGGTCGGCTTCACGAAGCGTTTCGGCGCCGGCAACTAAGCCTTCTGCGTACACACCTTATCGAGCGGCCCCGGGAGACCGGGGCCGTTTCCTTTTTGACGCGCTTACAAAGAAAAAGGGCAGGCTGTGAAGCCTGCCCTTCTCCGTTTGCAAATGGGGGTGGATCAGCCCTTGATCGAGAACTCGATCCCAATGATGCGGCCCGGTTGCAGCGGCTGGAAGGTGCCTGCAGCCGGGTTCGGGTCGAAGGCGTTGTTGGTGCCGTCCGAGAGGTTCTGGCCGCCCGGGACGACGCCGGCAAGCGCGCCGCCGAAGGGCACCTGCGTGTCTCCGCCGGCGATCGCCTCGTCGAGGAGGTTCTTGCCGAAGAGCGAGACCGAGAAGCCGTCATACGGCGTATTCCAGGTCAGGTTGGCATCGACCTGGTCGGCCGCATCGATATAACCGAAGTTATTGTCCGTATACGCAAACTCGTCGCGGTGCTGGAAGCTGGCGCGCGAGACGAGCGAGCCGCGGGCACCGAGATCGAGGTCATACAGGAAACCGGCGCCGTAGGTGGCTTCCGGCACGCGGGGCAGGGCGAGGCCGAGGTCTTCGGGGCCGACCGTTCCATTGCCGGAGATGTCGAAGATCACGTTCGTGTATTCGGCGTCCAGCAGGCCGAGATTGGCCGTCAGCAGGAAGTTGTCGGTCAGGGCATAGCGGCCTTCAACTTCGAAACCGAGGATTTCGGCGTCGGCAGTGTTGACGATCGTCTGGGCCACGCCCGAGGTCGGCGAGGACAGGTTCAGCTCGCGCTGCATGTCCGCGATGTCGTTGAAGAACACGGCGGCGTTGACTTGGCCGCGTCGCTCATCGGTCTCGTACTTGAAACCGAGTTCATAGGCGTTGACCTGCTCCTCGTCGAAGGCACGGCTGCCGCCCGGCGGGAAGAGGGCTTCGAACGCCGCGGCATTGGTGATGCGAAAGTTGTAGCCGCCCGAGCGCACGCCCTGGGTATAGTGGCCATAGACCTGCATCAGGTCGGTCGCGGTGTACTGGAAGCCGATCTTCGGATTGAGGTTGTTCCACTTCTCCGAGTCGCTGAAGCCGTTCGGCTCGCCCGGCACGAAGGGGTTGGTGCCGGTGGTCGGGCAGGTGCCGTCAACGACCGAGCAGAAAGGACGTGGGCGGACATAGGTGATGTCGACCGACTTCTCTTCCGTACCGTAGCGCAGGCCGAAGATGCCGGTCAGCTTGTCGGTGATCGCGTAGTCGAGTTGGCCGAACACGCCGTACACCGTGTGATCCTGGAAGCCGCCGCCGTTGAACTGGGCCGCCGTGACAGTCGGCAGGTTGCGGCGCTCGGTATAGCCGATTTCCTGGTTGAACCAGAAAACACCCGTTGTGATATCGGCGCGGCCGAAGGTGCCAGCATAGCGAAGCTCGTTGGAATATTGCTCCTGCACAAGCTCCGTAGGCGAATGGAACAGGAAGCGTGGCAGGGCGTCGATGTCGCCGTTCGAGGTCGAGTCGAGGTCGCGGTAGCCGAAGATGTTGGTGATGCGGCCATTGCCGAAGTTCACGTCATAGTCGGTGCGCAGCGAGGCGAACAGCGTGTCGTTCTTGTAGGAGCCAGTATTGTCGACGGCGATGTCGAAGCTGTCGCGGTCGTAGACGC
>Ga0315904_10003338_pt1 | contig 23704 bp, 19 predicted proteins | sample LakEriMetagenome_6_FD_203529 | JGI IMG/M metagenome (GOLD analysis project Ga0315904, IMG submission 203529) | Freshwater fungal communities from buoy surface, Lake Erie, Ohio, United States - Buoy 12 MA120 | ecosystem: Environmental > Aquatic > Freshwater > Lake | place: USA: Lake Erie, Ohio... | reverse complement strand
ATCTATCTGGAAGCTTCATAATATAATCACGAGCCTTTTCTCCACTTTCTTTTAAATTTCCCATGCTTTCGATTTCCCATTCAATGATTAATTCGCGCATAATATTTACATAATCGGCAGAAGTATAAACTCCTAATCTTTGTGCTGCATCAGAAAAATTTGCGAAGGTATTTACTGTTCCGCCAAGTTCACGCAGCGCTTGCGCTGGCATGACTATCTTTTTACGCATCATATCTTCAAATGCTAACATCATTTCGTTAGTATCTATTTCAAAAATTCGAGCTATAAAATTTTTATATGCAGATGCATGTCTAGCCTCGTCTGCAGCCACAAGGCCACAAATTTTTGATAAAATCGTGTTTCCACTTTTTTTAGCCAAAGTCGCGACTCTGCGATGTGAAATATTTGTGGCTAATTCCTGGAAACTTGTGTACATGAAAGTTCGATATGGGTCGCCATTGGTATCTAAATCAAAGCCATCTGCAATAAGATATTGTGTGGAAGCTTCAAACTTAGGCATGTCTATTCTGCCACATAAATATAAATATCTATTGAGTAAGTCTCCGTGTCTATTTTCTTCGGCAGTCCATCTTCTTATCCATTTCATCCATCCTCCATTTTCATATTGCCTAACACCCGTTAAGCCTCCAAGCCAAGTTTCGTATGTAGGTAATGCTTCTTCAGTAATTGTGTCGCCAACAAGCACTGCCAATAAATCGTAATCCATATTTTCGGCTTGCCCTTGTATAGTTTTTACCTCATCAAAAAAAGAATCTGAATGGGATGTAGGCAGTAATTCACCAGGCTGCCAATTACTTTCTATAGGACTTAAATATTTGTCACCAGAGGTTTCTACTTCTTTTTCTAAAAACAACATAACCTCATTACGAGAAGGTGTTAGCGCTTGATTCATATATTTATTTATAATACGTAATTCCCAAAGATATGATTAGGATTATATTTCCGCAATAAAGATTTTTTTAAATCACTAAATATTTTATTTCACCGAATGCGTTCCTCTGCGCCAAGTCCAAATAAGGCAAAATCGTATTTGCAAGGGTCATTCGAATCAAATTGTTTTAAAGTTTGGCTTAACAAGAAAGCATTTTTCCAATGGGCATTTGAATTTGGTATTAGTTCTAATTTGCTGGCAACTCGGCTTGTATGAATATCCAAAGGACAAATTAAATCTTTGGTTGAAATTGCGTTCCAAAGTCCAAAATCAACACATTTCTTGTCTTTTCTAACCATCCACCTCAAGAACATATTCAAGCGTTTGCATGCTGAGTTTCGTGCCGGAGTGGAAACATGTTTACGTGTTCTTGCTGGATGTTCAATACTAAAAAAATAATTGTGAAAGGCTGCCAATCTTGAGTAAACACCTTTTGAAGTGGATAGGTTGAAAGCTTGTTCTAATGAGGTATTTTGTTGATAATGAAATTTTAAAAAATGAATAAAGTAAAGCAAGTCTGTAGTATTAAAAGTTCTATGTTTAATGTTCAACATTGCTTTCAAATCTTGGTCCTGATGATTTACAATAAAATTATGTGGCGAATTATCCATAGCTTGCATAATGCGTTTGCTATTTTGAATGATTGATTTTCTATTACCCCATGAAAGTGTTGCACTAATGAATGCAGCTATTTCAATATCTTGTTTTTTACTGAATTCATGCGGAATTGAAATGGGGTCTATATCAATAAATTTTGCTTGATTATATTCCTGATATTTCCTTTCTAGCAGATCTTTACACTTTTCGAATTCCATACTTGCGCAATGTTCGTACTATTCGGTAGATAAAAAAAATGCTCGACCGAAATAGAGCATTCTTAAAAATAGTTTCTCAACTAGTTATATCTTATAGCTAAAGCCAACATTTAATACTTGTTTTAACTGAATCCAACCTAAAGGACCATAAGCTGAATTAGGAATGCTTACACCATTTACGTTACTTGATTTTGTTTTTTGACCTGGTTGATCATTATCATAAATCATAGTAAAGCCTAAGCCAGCACCAATGAATTTATTAATTTTCATAGCAAAAAAGTTATCCCATAAAATATCAATGTTTCCAGGATTATCACGACGAGTAATGATGCCATTCTCGGTGGAGTTTTTCGCTAAATAATTAGAATATAAGTCTAGACGAGTATTGTAAATAATATTCTTGGTTAGTTCAGTCTTGTAGCGCGAGGTTAAGTATGCGCCCATTTCCATACGACTTGTTTTACCTTGTGGTACACCAATATGCGGTCCGTTTTTGGTGTAATTAGCTTGGGTAACCGTCATGCGAGCAGCTAAAGGAGAAATGAATACTGAAAAGTTATCGTTCGGACGATAAGTTGCCCCTAAAGCCAAGGTAAAGAAAGCAGGTGCCATGAAATCAGATAAAGGATTTTTTAAGTATTCATTGTTAGAATAATCATAGCCAGGGGTAAATTGAGATTGAAAACGGAATAAACCTGTTAAATAGGTATGACGTTTGAACTTATTGGGTGCAATAGTCCAATTTTTAGGTTGTAGACTGTATCGAGATGAAAAATCTAAACGATCATCTAATTTACGAGGTTTGAAAGCGTTAGATTGTATGTAGTTTAATCCATAATAAGCATCTAAGGTATTCTCCCAAGCGCGATTACCTTTTACATTGTTGATGAAGGCATTTATTTGTCCGTTTACTGCAAGCGATAGTCTTTCGCCACCCGCGAACCAATTTTCGAGTAAACCTTGGTTGATACCAACGTTTACGATACCACCTCGGCTCCAGCCTTCATTCTCAGCTTTTACCTTTCGGTCTAAATCTTTTTGTAATTGATCAGATTTCTCTTTTACTTCTTGTCCTAATACTTGCATTGAAATGGCTAGTGCCAATAGAGTAAAAATTTTTCTCATGCAGAATTTATTGATTGAAAAACAAAAATGCCACCAATAATTTTGGTGGCACAATTACATATGTTTTTTAACAATTTGTTTATCGTTTCAATGCGTCACGAATTTCTATTAATAAAGCATCTGTTGAAGATGGAGGAGCAGGTGCGTCTTGAGCATAGGCTTGCTTCTTTTTCATTCTGTTAGCAGCTTTAATAACCATGAATAAAAATAATGCAACTGCAACAAATTTTACGATTGCAGAGATAGCCAAACCATATTTAAGTTCAGCAGCCCCAACTTTAATCGCGAGTGTATCGAAATTCACTCCACCTGATAACATCCCAACAAGTGGCATAATAATATTGTCAACAACTGCGCCAACAATCGAATTAAATGCAGCGCCAAGCACTGTTGCTACCGCTAAATCGAGTACATTACCTTGAATTGCAAATTCTTTAAATTCTGATACGAATCCCATAATATGTGTTTTAGTGAACCTTAAAAGTATAAATAATTTTATAAAACAAAAATTTAGATATGATTATTTCTTCAAACCTGGATATTTCATTTTGAAAGATTGCATTGTTGCCAATACTTTGGTAGCTACTAAATAGTTTTTATACCAGTTTTGATCTGCAGGAACAACATTCCATTTGGGTTGATTACAGGCATTAATAGCTAATTCATATTGTTTCATGTAAGAATTCCAAAGTTTGGCTTCGTTAAAATCATTTTCATTATACTTCCACATTTTTTCTAGTGACTCAATCCTCTCTTTCAACCTAATCAGTTGTTCTTCACGGGATATGTGTAAATAAAATTTTAAAATAGTTGTATTATTATGTTCACTCAACAAATTTTCAAAGGTTTGAATAGCTTGTATGCGCTGTAAGGCGGTTTTGTCATCGATCCACTGATGAACTCTTGTGATGAGTATATCTTCATAGTGTGAACGATTATGAATATAGATCATGCCCTTCGCAGGTACATGCTGATGAATCCGCCACAAAAAATCATGAGCTAGCTCTTCGTTTGTGGGTGCTTTCCAAGATTTCATTTGCAAGCCGAGGGGATTCATGCATGTGAAAATATCTTTTATCAAACCATCTTTGCCTGAAGCATCCATACCTTGAATAATAATAAGTAAACTATGCTTCGCCTCCGCAAATAACACATTTTGCAATTCAGCAATTTTGTCAAGCATGAGCAAAGTTTTTTCTTTTGTTTTTTCTTTATTAAAAGATTTTGGTGCTCGAGTATCTATTTTGCTAAGTTTTATTGAAGACATATTATTTTAGTTTGTCATCAAATGTAAGTATAAAATTAAGGTGTTGAATAGGTTCCAATCATTAAGGAAGTGACAATTAAAGTTTCTTAGATTTTGTAAGTCTGCCATATTTTGCAGACTATTTAATAATTAAAGGTGCTATCAAAACTATCGGAAACAACCAAGCTATTACATTTGGCAGTTAAGTATTATTTACCACCAAAAAGGCTGTAAGTGAAGCAATGTAACTTCCTAGCATACGCTGAACACGTGTTGTAAGCGAATAGTTTACGTATTTTGATTTGCCGCTGAAATTTTGATAATCTTGGTAAACAAATAAAAGACCTATTAAGCCGAAGGTACATAGCACGATGCCAAATTGATACGTATTCGATAATAAGTAAGCGCCATATATTAAGAAGGCAATTGCAGTTATGAAGATCACAAACTCAGCGCGTAATCGGCTAATCGAATGCCCACACTTTTACTTTTTCGGATATACATTTTACCACTTAACAACATGTAAATAGTGAACAAACCAACAATGAAAAGAAAGTAATTCGCTTTTGGAAGCGCGATAAAAATCGACAAGATAGAAGCGATGAGTAAACTATAGAAATAAACGCTACCCAAAAATTTATGCCGTGTATCGCCTTTTTTACAAAGAGTGTTATAGTGCCCAATATGAGACTTGTTCCACCACCCACAATTTGTGTGTATAGGAGTATTTATTTATATCCATAAGAAGCATAATTTAAAAAGCCATCTCCGTGAAGGAGGTGGCTTAATTAGATTTTTTAAAAAATAGGATTAATTATTTATCACCACCAAACATACCTTTTAATTTACCTAAAGCATCTTTGGCTAATTCCTCAGCTTTTTCAGCAGCATCGCTTAGTTTATCTTTAGCATCTCCTGCTAAATCTTCTAGTTTATCTTTAGCTGCACCTGCAAAGTCCGCTGCTTTATCTTGTAAGCTTTCTTCTTTCATTTCAAATTGTTGACCACTCAAAATTGAGTCTATCATACCAGAAAATGTTGGAGGTACTTTTGATTTTACAAATTCAGCTACTGTTTGTAAGGCTTTACCTGCTTGCTCAGCACTTATGCCGGCTTCCGCAACTATTTTTTCGATTAATTCTTGCATGGAGTTTTATTTTTTATGAAATGTAAAAGTAGAAAATTAAATTCAAGTATGAACTGTGTTTCAGAAAATTCGTCTGTCTGAAAATTCCAATCGGTATTAATCGCCGTGATTATGAAGTCATTGAAGCTGGCTGCAATCTATGTAAAAAAGTATTTGATGATATAGCGTAATTAAAAAGCCTTGGTGATACGAATTTTGACAGGGTTTCTCTAAATAATTGATTCCAGCAAAGTAGTATAAATTTTCTCCTAGATTCGTTATAAGCTACTTCTAAGTTGAATTTTTAGTATGATATTTCGATTCTTAGGTTTGCTGTAAATGCCATTCTACATATATTTGCGAACATGGCAACAGAATTGAATACCAAAGAGAATTTATTACCTGCAATTATATCGCATTGCAAAGAATACGGATTTTTATTTCAAAGTAGCGAAATTTATGATGGTTTAAGTGCTGTCTATGACTATGGACAATGGGGTGTTGAACTCAAAAAAAATATACGCGAAACTTGGTGGAAAAGCATGGTGTACATGAACGAGAATATTGTAGGTATAGATGCTGCAATTTTTATGCACCCTACAACTTGGAAGGCAAGTGGACATGTTGATAATTTTAGCGATCCTATGATTGATAACCTCGACAGCAAGAAGCGTTATCGTGTAGATCATTTAATTGAAGGATATGTTGAGCTTCTATCGAAGGAAGATCCTCAGATGACAGAGAAGGGTAATGAGATTTTAGTTAAAATGGAAAGTCTCTTAGCTGCAGATGATTTTTCAGGATTGAAACAACTGATTGTCTATAATAATATGAAATGCGCTGTGAGTGGTACGTGTAATTGGACGGATGTCCGTCAATTTAATTTGATGTTTTCTACTCAATTAGGTTCTGTAGCAGAAGACGCCGATACAATTTATTTACGACCCGAAACAGCCCAAGGTATTTTTGTCAATTTCTTGAATGTGCAAAAAACAGGTCGTATGAAAATACCCTTTGGAATTGCACAAGTAGGTAAAGCTTTTCGAAACGAAATCGTAGCGCGTGGTTTTATTTTTCGCATGCGTGAATTTGAACAAATGGAAATGCAATTTTTTATCAGACCTGGTACACAAAAGCAATGGTATGAACACTGGAAAGAAGCACGTTTGAAATGGCATAAAGATTTATTCCCTAACGCAAATTATCGTTTTCACGACCATTTGAAACTAGCACATTACGCTGATGCAGCCTGTGATATTGAATATGAATTTCCGATGGGCTTTAAAGAAGTAGAAGGCATACACTCACGTACTGATTTTGATTTAACTCAACATCAAATTTATAGTAAAAAGAAAATTCAATATTTTGATAATGACTTAGATGAGAATGGAAAGGCTTACGGCAACTATACACCATACGTTGTAGAAACTTCTATTGGTTTAGATAGAGCTGTCTTGCTTTCTTTATGCGAGGCTTATCAAGAAGAAGATTTGAGCACAGCAGAGAAACAAGATAGTCGAGTGGTATTAAAACTCCCAAATAAGATAGCGCCTATTAAATTAGGTGTATTACCTCTCATGAAGAAGGATGGTTTAGCAGAAATAGCCAGAGAGTTAATGGTTGATTGCAGAGAGCATTTTTATTGCTTTTATGAAGAGAAAGATAGCATAGGTAAGAGATACAGAAGAATGGATGCTTTGGGCACACCTTTTTGTGTAACCATTGATCATCAAACCAAAGAAGACGGGACCGTTACAATTCGACATCGAGATAGTATGGCGCAAGAGCGTGTGGCTATGAAAGAGGTTAAAGATATTGTGTTAAGAGCTGTTAAGTAAATTATCAAATACAACAATTGAAGTCCGAAAATAGAAATTCTAAATTTGAAGAATGAAATATTCAACTTGAAGAATGAAATTTTAGTAACTTTCTCCTGCATTCCCAAACACCTACTTCGCGAGTAGAGTCTGACACTTGAAATCGTTACATCTAAAATCCTAAAAATCAAAACACTTCGCTTCATAAATTCTTTACGACTTTACGTGAAATAAACCCATTAACAATGATTAATTTCCAATTTTATCCTGTGCCAGTAGTTGAAACTCATCGACTCATACTAAAAGCTTTGATGAAGGAAGATGCACCTAATCTGTGGCGATTACATAATACAGATGCTGTCATGAAATACATTGATAGACCACGTCAAAAAGATATTGAGGAAACAGAAATGTTTATTGAAACCATTCACGAAAACATTAAAGCAAACACTGCAATCAATTGGGGCATTTACTTGAAAGAGGATCCTGATGAATTAATAGGAACCGTAGGTTTCTATCGCAACGAACCGGCAAACCATCGTGGTGAGATTGGATACATGCTCGACAATAAGCACTGGCGTAAAGGATACATGAATGAAGCCATACAGACTGCATTACAATATGGCTTTGATACGATACAATTTAATACCATCATTGGTTGTATAGACCCAAATAATGAAGCTTCAAGACAAATTTTATTAAAAAATGGCTTTGTTAAAGAAGCATGTTTTAAACAAAATTATTTTTATCAAGATCAATTTAAAGACACAGAGGTTTACACAAAATTTAAAACACCATTTCTATAAGTTCTTGTAAATTTTATAGTTTTGATAAGCTTTTAAACCTTTCAGATAAACATACTTACATTATTTTCATTCGCACACCCAAATAGATATTCCTACCCATCATAGGAGCCCAAATAAGTGACCCATCAAAATAATTACCGAAAGGATTTTTTGCATCAATAATAGGATTGCTTTGCATAAAGTTCATTGCATTTTCTAGACCTAAGTATGCATCAAATTTTTTATTGAAGGTTTTACTGACTTGGCCATTTAAAGTAAAAAATGACGGTGAATTTAAACTCATCTGCAAGCTCTTCGGGTTGAGCTGTGTACTTGGAATACGTTTGCTGCCAACCCAATGTAACGTAGCGTCAAAACTCCATTTTTTTCGTGTTGTATAAGATGCATTTAAAAAGGCTCTATGCTTAGCATTGAGAGGTCGTTGCAAGAGATTATTACCATATGTAGCTTGAACATCATTATATCGATATGCTAAACGAATATCTAATTTACGGATTGGTTCATAATCTAGTTGCACCTGAAAGCTATGGGCAAACGAATTTTTATTACTATTATAAAAAGATAAAAATCTTTCGTGCTCCCAATCGGCAATAACCTGATTTAGATAATGTGTGTAATAGTAATCCATTGAAATACTAGCTTGCCTATAATTTAATTTAAATTTATAGGTGGCATTTACGCCCATGTTATAGGCACTTTCATTATTCAATTGGTAAAAACCTTTATTCTTGGAAGGTGTAATATTTAAAATCCTATTGGTGGTAAAATATCCTAGATTTTCAGAGAAGATACTGGCAGTACGATATGCTTTACCAGCTGAAACTCTTAAGGCTAAGTTCTCGTGTGGTGCATATCGAAGATGAAAACGTGGTGTGATATATAGGCCATATATATTATGATAGTCAGCCCTCAAACCACCAACCATATTTAACTTTCTCGAAAATGAATGCGCATATTCTGTATAAATACCAGGAATTACTTCTTCATTTTTAAAGTTCTTTTGTAAAACAATTTCATCGCGGTGTACCGATTGAAATGTAGCTCCAAGTTTGATAACTCTATTTGTTGTGCCAATTATACTTTGAAAAATATAATTTGCATATAAGCTTTTTTCGTTTGCTTTATAATCTTTTCTGCCGAATGTAAAATCTTGATCGTGGTTGGCAAATGATAATTGTAAACCCATACTTTTCCAGGGTTTCAATTCATACACTTTACCTATTTTAGCCCAAGTTTCTAATCGTTTTGTATTGAGCTGCATTCCCCAGTAAGAGCTTGTTAATGGATTTTCATGCGATTGAAAATGTAGGGAACCACCCCAGTTATCCTGCAGAGAATACTTTGCTCCAAATTGCAACTCGCGACCTTTTTTACCGAACCACATCCAACGGTTGCCTAAAATTAAATTGTTGCCCATGGGTTGGTCTTGATAATGGTCTTTGTTTTGGTCTACTTTTAACCACTGAGATTTTCCATGAAAAAAGAAGTTACCATACAAACCTTTTTTTGGTTCTAGTCTGAAATAGGCATTAGCTTCTGTTCTGCCTTGATTGCTTTGATAAATATTATAAAATTGCTTATCGCCTTCCATGGGTTTACGCCATTCAACGTTGATTTGTCCTGCTAAACCTTCAAAGCCATTTACCACACTACCTGTGCCTTTACTAAGTTGCATGCTTTCTATCCATTGTCCGGGCGTAAAATTCAAACCTGTTATACTTGCTAAACCGCGTGTATCAGGAATATTTTCTCGAGTGATAAGAGTATTAGGACCTGATAAACCTAGAAGTTGAATTTGTTTATATCCCGTAACCGCATCTGTAAAAGAAACGTCAACACTTGGTGTTGTTTCGAAGCTTTCACTCAAATTGCAGCATGCAGCCTTCAGTAATTCTTTGCTTCCAATATTTTCTAATTTTTGTATGGAAAGCAAACTAATTTCTGTTGTGAAACGTTTATTGCGTATTACCACATCTTTCATTTTTTTTATAAAAATAGGATACACAATTTTTATTTCTTTTGTGACATCCGTAATCTGAACGGTGTCTTTACCTATATGAGGATGATCAATAATAATTTGCTTTACACTATCAGGAACCAGTATGGTGAACCTACCTTCTTTATCTACAAAAGCAAAGCTAGATTTATTGAAGCTTATCTTCGCACCAATTAAAGCCTCTTCTGAGTTTGATTTTGTTTTTTCAAGCACAATTCCCTTGAGTGTAATTTTTGATTTTTGCGCATATATCGAACTATTACAAACACATCCAACAAACAAGAAAAAGCAACGGAGAATCCTTCTCCTAATCATGGTCACATTTACCTGTCCTGTATGCGCAGCAAGAAGGTAATTTTTTGTAATCAGATTCAGAAGCTATGAAGTTAGGTGTATCATGTCCAGCTTCACTGATAGCTTTCTCAATAAGTTTTAAATTTGTTTTATTTGGATTATAAACTACTTGCAATATTTGAGTTTTTTTGTCCCATGTTGCTTGTTTTACCCCTTTTACATAAGCTGCTTCTTCAATACGTTCTTTACATTGACCGCAATTTCCTCTTACTGTTAATGTGTCGGTTTTAATACATGATTTTGACGCTTGAATGGATTGATTTGTGAAGATGAGTACGAGTGAAAATATCGTACTTAAAATTAAAGTTTTCATTTTAAATGTATTTTATAGTTAAATAATTCAATCTACTCTTACCACTAAATTAATTAGGTTTAGAATAGAAAATTTCAGCATGATCGCATATTGCGACAAAATGCTTTAACTATAATATAAATACGAATGAGTTAGCTGATAAATTTTTACAGATTGCCTTTGTGGAGGTTGCGATGGTAATTTATCATTTAAAGCTTGCGCATGCGGTTTATTTTGACTTACGGTGAATTTAAAATAAGTCTGACTATAGAAATCACCTTGTCCCTCATACTTATTCTGAATCTTGTTGCTCTCTAATTGATCATCATGAATTTTGAATTGTTTAAAATCATCTTTACAACAGCCATCATCGGTAGTTTCATTATCGTCACAGCAACAAGATGCTTTCTCGATTAGATTAATAGAAGCTAAGCTTCCACCACAATAGTGTAATGAAATGTTGATGCCAATTACGGCAGTTAAATAGAAAAAGAGAAGCGATATATTGAGTAACCTTTTCAAAATCACATCAAATGTAAATAGAAGTATGAAAATGGTGTGTTAATCTATTCGGCGTTTTCTAGTGCTTCGTAAATTTTTATTTCATTATAAACAGAATCACGCTCAACAGGTACTCGATTTACAGCGTAAATCAATTCACATATTTGTTCTGTACTTAAACTAGGATTTTGCTCTTCGCTACCAGCCATGGAATAAATTTTGGTACTATCATCAATGGTTCCATCTAAATCATCTACACCAAAACTCAATAAAAGTTGAGCTTTTGTTCGCCCTAACATAGGCCAGTATGCTTTTAAATGAGGGAAATTATCCATGAATATTCGAGCAATCGCGTATGTCTTTATATCCTCTATCATCGAGCTTTCTGTAATATGACTCATATCATTATCTTGATTACGGAATTTAAGCGGTATAAAACAATTGAATCCTTTGGTTTCATCTTGCATATTTCTTAATTGATTCATATGATCAATTCGATCTTCATAACTTTCTATATGTCCGTAGAGCATTGTTGCATTGCTATGCATACCCAATTCATGAGCCGTTTTATGAATGTCTAACCATCCATCACCATCCACTTTGTCTTCACAAATTTGTTTGCGAATATGTGCGGCAAATATTTCTGCGCCGCCACCGGGTAGTGATTGCAAGCCAGCATCTTTTAGTTTTTGTAAACCTTCTTTTCGAGTTAGTTTAGCTTTGCGGAACATGTAATCAAGTTCAACTGCCGTAAATCCTTTTAGATGTAAATTAGGTCTATGTGATTTAAGTTGTTTGAGCAAATCACAAAAAAAGTCAAGGTCCAGTTTTGGATGCACTCCACCTACAATGTGTACTTCAGTTACTGGAATATTATCATATTTTTTTACAATATGCAGCATTTGATCAGTGCTCATTTCCCATCCATCTTCTCGGTTCTTATAGAGTTTTGAGTAAGAACAAAATGCACAACTGAAAACACATACATTTGTTGGTTCGATATGAAAATTTCTATTAAAGAAAGTTTTGTTACCATATTTTTCTTCTCGAACAAAATTGGCTAAAGCACCTAAAAATCCAATTTCACCTTGTTGGTATAAAAGTAAAGCGTCTTGAGTTGTTATTCTTTCATGTTGAATAACTTTATCGGCGATGGATTTTAAATCAGATGTGATATTAAAGGTTGAAAGAATACTTTGAATATTACTTGGTATCATGCCGTAAAGATAAATCGAAGAATCAGCATTTGAGATTTGCGATTCTATATTTTATATCGATTATAACTTTCTGCTATTTATTTCGTCTCTAATTTGTGCTGCTTTTATATAATCTTCTTTATCGAGTACCTCTTCGAGCATTTTTTGTAAATCAGCAATACTTAATTTCGACATATTGTCGTTGGTGGAAGTAACCTTTGCACGGGTGGTTGATTTCTTCTCAACTTCGGAAGCCAATTTAGGACTTGACTCGTCCATTTGCAAACCTGCTGAGTTTAAAATATTTTCAAATGTATAAATGGGGGCATCAAATCTAACTGCCAATGCTAAGGCATCTGAAGTACGTGAATCAATTTCGACAGTTTCGAGTGGTGACTGACAAACAAGCTTCGAATAAAAAATACCTTCATGTATACGATGAATAACTACTTCTATCAATTGTAATGAAAAAGCAGACATCATATTTTTCATCAAGTCGTGAGTTAAAGGTCGGGTTGGTTGCATGTTTTCTAAAGCAACGGCAATTGCTTGTGCTTCGAAACCTCCAATTACAATGGGTAATTTGCGCACTCCATTCACTTCGCCTAGCACAACAGCGTATGAATGTGATTGCGTAACACTATGCGACAAGGCTACAATTTCTAACTCTAACTTTTTGGAACTCATAAGATTTCAGCGGCAAATATAGAAAAATAAATTAAGCGTTTTGAGCCGCTTTGAATTTTTTGACAGCTGCTGTTAATTTAGGCAGTATATCAAAGGCATCCCCAAGCACTCCATAATCTCCTGCTTTAAAGAATGGGGCTTCTGGATCTTTATTGATTACCACAATTGTTTTTGAACTATTTACACCAGCTAAATGTTGAATAGCGCCTGAGATACCTACTGCAATATATAAATTTGGTCGAATTGTTCCACCTGTTTGTCCTACATGCTCATGATGTGGTCTCCAATGTGAATCAGCCACTGGGCGAGAACAAGCTAAGGTAGCACCTAATGACGTTCCTAATTCTTCAAGAATACCCCAATTTTCAGGACCTTTTAAACCACGACCTCCACTTACTACCAATTCAGCTTCACCCAAAGGCACTATACCTGTCACTTTATTTACAGCTTCTACTTTAATTGCAAAATCATTCGCTTTGAAATCAATATTTTTAGATTCAATACTAGCGGTCGCTTCAGATTGTACAACAGGAAATGAGTTAGGTGTTATTGAAATTACTTTAATCGCAGATTTAATATTCACCATGGCAAAAGCCTTGCCTGCAAAAACTCCTTTTTTTATCACGAACCCATTGCTAGTATCTGGCAAAGAGATAGCGCCAGCCACTAAGCCTGCTTTTAGGCGAGCTGCCACTCGAGGTGCCACTGCTTTGGCCGTATTATTATTAGAAAACACAATGACACTCGCATTTTCGCTTTGCGCAATTTCGCAAATAGCCGTTGTATAGGCTTTTGATTCAATATTATTTAATCGTGCGTCTGCAACATGGATCACTTTATTGGCACCATAGTTGCCTAATAATTCTAAATTATTTGCATCACCGAATACAACGGCGCAAACTTGAGTTCCTAGTTGATTGCCCACTTGAGAGGCATATTGTATGGCTTCAAAGCTTGCTTTTTTAAATGAACCATTATTTGATTCTGCAAAAACGACTATCATGATTATTTGTATTAAAAATTAATTAGAAAATGATTACTAAATTACTTTGGCTTCTTCGTGAAGTAAACGCACCAATTCGTCCATATTATCTGCATCAATCATTTTAATGCCTGATTTTTGGGCTGGCATATCATAGGCAACTATATTTGTGAGTTCATCAGCAGTAGCTGGTGGCACAACTGTTAAAGGTTTTGTACGAGCAGCCATAATACCACGCATATTAGGGATGCGAGCTTCAGCCATTCCTTTTTGACAAGATATTACGATTGGTAAATTACATGAATTAGTCTCTTCGCCACCTTCAATCTCTCTATTTACAGTAGCAATAGTGCCATTTATATCAAGCTTAGAAGCATGAGAAATAAATGGCATATCTAACATTTCCGCAACCATGGCACCAATGCTCGAATTACCATAATCGATACTTTCTTTTCCTGTTAAAATCATATCGTATGCCTTATCTTTAGCGTATTCAGCAATTTGCGTAGCGATATAGAAACTATCTTTACTTTCACCATCAATTCGGATAGCTTCATCTCCACCTAATGCCAATGCTTTACGAATAACAGGTTCAGCATCCGCTTTCCCAACTGTTATCATGTGAACAGCAGATGCAACGTTTGTTTCTTTTAACTCTAAGGCTCTTACTAATGAATACCATTCATCAAATGGATTAATAATCCATTGAACACCCGCCTCATTGAAAGTTGTGTTGTTGTCGCTAAATCCAATTTTGGTCGTTGTATCAGGCGCCTTAGTAATACAAACTAATATTTTCATATATATCACGAAATTTTAAGAGCCGCAAATATAAGGCGTAAATAGCAAAAAGGAATTAATGTGAATCATGCAATCTTAAAGATTTTGTATAGAGGATAAGATTAAAATTTATGCTAGAATTTGCTAAAACATTTCAATTTTTAAGCTAGAAGTTATCAGAGGCACTAATATTGCAGTAGAAATGGAAAGGATCGAAAAAATAAAAGAGATGTTGGCTGCAAATCCAAGTGATAGTTTTTTACTGCATGCCCTAGGTTTGGAGTATATAAAAATCGGAGAATTGAACTTGGCAAAGCAGTCGTTTGAGCGAGTGCTAGTTAGTAATCTAAATTATATTGGTACATATTATCATTTAGCTAAAGTGAATGAATTACTTAATGAAATTAAAGAAGCTATACTCATTTATGAAAAAGGTATTATTGTCGCGAACCAACTAAAAGATAATCATGCTAAAAACGAATTGCAAATGGCTTTAGACGATTTAATTGATTAACATGCTAAAGCTCGATTTAGAACCACAAAAATATTTGGTTGCTGTAAGTAGCGGAAAAGATTCTATGGCTTTGGCATATGCATGCTTAATTCAAAAAGTAGAATTTGGCGTAGCCCATTGTAATTTTCAATTACGTGATGAAGAATCTTTAGCGGATGAAAAATTTATTGAAACATGGTGCTTTCAGCATGGAATTACATTTCACAAGAATAGATTTGACACAATGACTTACGCGGAGGATAATCAATTATCTATTCAGGAAGCCGCAAGAAAACTGCGCTATGCTTTTTTTGAAGAAATACGAATCGAATTTAAATACTTTGCAATACTTACTGCCCATCATCAGGATGATAATATTGAGACAGTTATATTTCAAATTGCGAGAGGGACAGGTTTGAAAGGCCTAACTGGGATGCCTGCCATCAATGAATTTATTCAACGCCCTTTGCTAAAGTATTTCCGTGAAGAAATAGAAACTTATATAGACACCCACCAAATTCCGTTTCGAGAAGATAGTAGTAATGCTAAATCAGATTATACAAGAAATAAAATAAGACATCAAGTGATTCCTGCATTGATGGATGCAATTCCATCATTTAAGAACAATATGATGGAGAATGTATCGCGTTGGTCAGAAATCTACTCGATTTATGTGGATGCCATCCAAAAGCAAGTATCTAGGTTAGTAGTAAAGCGAGGTAATGATTTTTACTTGCCAATCAGAAAACTTAAAAAAGTACAACCCTTGCAAACAATAGTTTACGAGATATTAAAGCCATTCAATTTTCAATCCTCGCAACTGAAAGAAATTATGAAGTTGTTAGATGCAGAAAATAGCAAGTACCTCGAATCTTCAACGCACCGACTTATTAAGAATAGAGATTTTTTAATAGTAACACATAAAATGAATCTCACTTCGGGTTTATTTCTCGTGGAGTCAAGCCAAGCAGAGATAGAAACGGATGTCTTTTCCTTTTCAATAATATCTCAGGCAAAGGCACCTGAGAAATTTACAAATCAACATCACGAAATTTATTTCGATATGAAAGAAATAAAATTCCCATTAATATTACGAAAGTGGAAAGCTGGCGATTATTTATATCCGTTTGGCTTGAATAAAAAAAAGAAAGTATCACGAGTACTTATAGATGCAAAATTAAGTTTGATTGAGAAGGAGAAAGTTTGGGTGCTTGAATCTGGCAGGAAATTGATTTGTATATTAGGCATCATGCTCGATCATCGATTTCAGATCTTGCCAAGTACAAAGGAAATTTGTAAATTGACGTTTATTAAAAAGAATTAAAAGCAATGAGCACAGAAAGATACACAGAACTTCGATTGAAGTATGAAAAACTTACCAATTCAGAAGAGCAAATTCTTTGTTTAATAGATATTGTATTAGAGGTTCGTAATTATGATATCGAAGAAGCTTTTGAATTAACCGAGGATGTAATTAAACTTTCTTTACAGCATAATTTTCGTGAAGGATATGGGCGTGGTTTAAATTTGAAGGGTTCGTGCTATTGGCGCAAAGGCGATTATAACGCAGGTTTAGATACTTTGAAAGAAGCTTTGCAAGTAGCAAAGAGTATGAACAATGATGCGTTGAAAGCACGTATCTATAATAATTTTGGCAATATTTATCGCGAGTTGGGTGATTTATCAAGCGCTTCAAAGTATTATCAATGGTCATTGGAAATACATGAAGACTTAAACGACCAGCTTTCACAATCAGCCATCATGATGAATATCTCAAACATACATTTTGATTTGTTCGATTATGACTTGGCATTAGATTATGCACTTCGATGTTTGGCAATTTTTAAAGAGTACGATGATAAGAATCGATTGATTAATTTGTATCATACACTTGGTAATATTTATTTTAAGAAAGACGATTTTGATAATGCTTTAATTAATTATAAGAATAGTTTAGTGATAACTGAACCTAATACGATTGGATATATGCTCGCTAATAGTGGTATTGGTAAAGTCTATTACAAGTTAAAAAAGTTTGATAGAGCAAGACATTATTTGAATCAGGCTTTTGAGCAATCAGAAGATTTGCTCAATATAGAAGGATTAATTATATCAGAATTTTATTTAGGACGAGTTAATCTCGACGAAGGTAATTACAATGATGCGCTCAAACATTTCGACCATGCCTTTGAAATTGCAAATCAATATTCACGAAAGCACGATATCATGAGTATCCATGAAATGTACGCAACCGTATATGAAGGCATGCATGATCTAACGAAAGCATATGGTCATTTAAAAACTTATGAGCAATTAAAAGAAGAAATTTTTCAACAAAATACTAGCAATCGATTACGGAATTTGCAAATTCGACATGAGATTGAGTTTGCTGTAAAAGAGAAGGAAGTTGCCGAGCAATCTTCTAAATTAAAGCAAGAGTTTATCGCGAATATGAGCCATGAAATTCGGACGCCAATGAATTCAATCGTCGGTATGGCAAGGTTATTGGCTGAAAAAAATCCGCGGGCAGATCAGCTTAAATATTTAAATGCGATAACACAAAGTGCTGATAATTTATTAGTAATAATTAATGACATACTTGATTTTTCAAAGATAGAAGCAGGGAAGGTGGCCATTGAGTATATTGATTTTTCTTTAAACCAAGTCTTGAAAAATATTGTTACCTTATTGCGATTCAAAGCTGATGAAAAGAATATTGATGTGCGTTTTGAAATAGATGACCAAGTTCCCGAAGTTTTGATTGGGGATCCGACGCGTCTTAGTCAAGTCTTAATGAATCTTGCTGGTAACGCAGTAAAATTCACTGAGCAGGGTTCTGTTATTATTAAGGTTAAAGTTCATCAATCGTCGCAAGAAAATATTTACATTCAATTTGAAGTAAGTGATACAGGAATTGGAATTTCCGAAGAGTACGTAAATAAAATATTTGATAGTTTTACACAAGCGGGCACCGATGTTGCACGAAAGTATGGTGGAACAGGTTTGGGTTTAACTATATCTAAGCAATTAGTAGATTTAATGCATGGTGAAATTTCGGTGGTTAGTAAAGTTGATATTGGTACTGTCTTTACTTTTATATTGCCATTTAAGGTTGGAGATCAAGAAAGAATTAAGCTAAAGGATGCATTTGAATTATCAGCTGAAAATATTGATATATTAAATAAGACAAGAATTTTATTAGTAGATGATAACGAATTCAATATGATATTGGCGGTCGATACCTTGAAAAGTTACGCTGAAAAAATCAGGATTGATGAGGCAGTTAGTGGAAAGGACGCCTTGGCAAAATTAGAGATGAATGATTACGATTTAATTTTGATGGATATTCAAATGCCTCTCATGAATGGGGTAGAGGTCACCCAAAAAATAAGAAACGAATTTCCGAAACCAAAATCTGATATTAAAATTTTAGCGATGACTGCCAATGTAATGACGCATGATATTGAGCATTATTTGCAAAATGGCATGAATGGTCATGTGCCAAAACCATTTCGAAAAGATGAATTGCTTCGTAAACTATTAAAGAATTTGGATGCCGAGGTGATAGGAAAGCGTGAGTTAGGTGATTTGAATTCATCCAACATAAGTTTGGATTTTCCTCATCAAGACATTGATGAATTGGGAATAGATGACGTCAGTCAAAATCAAAATTTACAAGCCCCAAGCGTTAAACCACAAGCTTCGAATCTTAAAATCACTGATCCGCGCTTCTTGATTTCATTTGCTGGTAATGACATGGAAAAACAAAAGAAGTACATCAATCTTTTTTTAGAGAATGCTCCTAAAATGATGCTTCAAATTGAACAAGGATTTGAGCGCGATGATAGAGAGATGATAAAAATTGGAGCACATTCATTAAAAACCCAGCTTAATTATATGGGGGTAAAGGAAGAAGTTTCGCAAGTTCAATCTTTAGAACGAATGGCTGTTCATTGTCAAGATAAAGATGAATTAAAGCAAAAGATAACTCACTTGTCGAAGGTATGTAAGCAAGCATTTGGAGAACTTAAAGATTATGTGGAGAATTAAATTTTAATACAGAGTCAATTTAAAAAATCATATCAGTGCTTTCTTTTATTTTATGTAAGGCATTATATAATCTATCTAAATCGTCTTGATCATTAAAAATTTGGATTGAGTAACGGATGTAATTATTGTGGTTGATTGTCATCACAGGGATTTCAATTTGATAGTGGTTGTAAAGAAGTTGTTGCAAATCTGCTGGCTTTTCGCAATTAATTGGTATACTACACATTTGAGCCATAAAGTCATCGTGAATAGGGCTGATAGGGCTCGTATTTAGTAATTCACAAAATCGAAGTGCGTTATCTTGTGACAATTTTCTGCAGTTTGTATTCACCTCGTTCCAATTATTTTCATGCATATATTGTACACAAGCTGGTATGGTAAGAAATGCAGAAAAGTCTCTCGTGCCTTGCATTTGATGGTAGTCTTGAAATTGAGAATCTGAAGGCATCATGCTATGGTAACCCCAGCTCACCACGAGGGGGTCAAAATTGTTTTGTATTTCTTTTTGCACAAATAGAAATGAACATCCTTTGGGGGCTAGCATCCATTTATGACAGGCGCCTGTGTAAATATCAGCGTTTAAATTACGCAGGTTTACACTAATGTGTCCAGGTGCATGAGCTCCATCCACGAAGGTGGTAATACCTAGAGTTTTTGCGTAAGTACATATTTCTTCTATTGGAAGTCTCAATCCTGTCACACTTGTAATATGGCTTATGAAAATCAACTTCGTTTGTGGTGTAATTCCTTGCAAAAAGTTCGCTATAAAAGATTCCTTACTTTCAATGGGTAACTGAATTTCTCGTTTTATATATTTTGCACCTGCTTTGTCACAGTAATATTGCCAGGTTTTATCACATGCACCATATTCCAAATTGGTTGTTAGAATTTCGTCTCCTACTTTTAGTTGCAAACTTTTTGCAATAATGTTTACAGCATAAGAAGGATTAGTTACAAAGACTAGATCATCGGCTTGGCATGAAAGGTATTTATCAAGAGCTTCTTTTGAAGTTTGTAAATATTGTAAACCTTTTCTAGTAATAAATTGAACAGGCTCGTATTCTAATTCTCGTTGAAAGTTTTGATATACCTCAAAAATAGGTTTTGGGCAAGCGCCAAAAGATCCAAAACCGAGATATGTAATTTCAGGATTTAGAAGAAAATCGGATTTTTTTGTATTCATAGAGCAAATTTAGAAAAATAAAGTTGCTGCGGTTTTATTACAAAAATCAAAATGAGATACGAGTTTTAGATTTTTGAATCTCAATACGAGGAAAGATCTATCGGATTTCGATTTTGTTTTCAATGCTTGCTTTCGGGTTCATACCTGTGATTTTTCAATCAACTGATTTTCTAGAGGTTTGTTCTTAGGTTTTATTCGTTCGTCCTCATGTTAGAATGGAACATCTTCATCTGGTGCAGAAGAATTAGAAAACTCATCGGGCTCATCGATATTAAAATCATTGGCTTTAGAAGGCAAGCGTTTTTCTTGTCCTACTTCTATCGATAGTTTAGGACCATCGCCATAGTTAGCTTTCATACCTGCACGCGGATCTTCGATATTAGCAGGTAAAATACCAAATCCGTTATCTACGGGCATGTCTTCAAATTTCTGATAAGCTAAATTGGCTCTCACTTTTACTACATCAGTGGTGCCATTTCTATGCTTTGCAATGTTGATCCAAGTTTCACCATCTACAGGTTGCCCTTCAGGGTTTTTATCTAAACCATAATATTCTGGTCTGTATAAAAACATAACCATATCAGCATCTTGCTCAATAGCGCCCGATTCACGAAGATCACTCAATTGCGGAAGTTTAGCACCTTCTTTTCGATTTTCCACACCACGATTCAACTGAGACAATGCCATGATAGGGATTTCTAATTCCTTCGCTAAGCCTTTTAAGTCTCGCGATATTTTTGAAATTTCTTGCTCACGATTTCCACCTTTATCAACTGAACCTTGCATCAACTGCAAGTAATCGATGATGACCATGCCAATGTTATATTTTTGTTTCAACCTTCTACATTTAGCTCTTAGTTCGAAAATATTTAGGGCCGCTTGATCGTCAATAAATATGTTCGCTTGTGCCAGCTTACTCATGCGTTGGTGAATTTGTACAATTTCATGGTCTGCCAATTGCCCTTTGGTAATTTTACCTAGTGGAACTTCTGTGACTGCTGATAGCATACGTTTTACCAATTGCCCAGCACTCATCTCTAAGGAGAAAAATGCAACGCCTGTTGGGTTTGGATTTCTATCGCTTTTGATTGCTGCGTTCATCACCAAGTTTAGCGCAAAAGCAGTTTTACCAACAGCAGGGCGAGCAGCAAGGATGATTAAGTCAGTTTTTTGCCAACCTGAAGTGATTTTATCTAAATCAGTAAAACAAGAAGGAACACCTGTCAAATCTTCTTTTTTATTGACTTGTGCTTCGATTTCGGAAATGGTACGTGCTAAAATTGAATTAATGCTTGAGAAGTTTTTTCTTAAATGTTTATCTGTTATTTCATACAAATTAGTTTCAGCTTTGTCAAGCAAATCAAAAACATCTGTAGAATCTTCGTAAGCATCACCAATTACTTCTCCACTCATTCTTATCAATTCGCGCATGATATATTTTTGCATGACAATTCGTGCATGCTCTTCAATATTTGCGCTGCTTACAACATCGCGTGTGAGACTCGTAACATAATAACTACCGCCACACATTTCAAGTTCACTATTTTTGCGTAGGTCTTCGCACACCGTCATAAAATCGATTCGTGAACCTTTGTCGAATAAACGTCGAATACAAGCGTAAATCCTTTGGTTGGCATCAGAATAAAAACATTCTGGAGATTGAATAATTTCTAAAATTTCGGCGAGCTTGGCAGGTTCTAACATTACTGCACCTAATACAGCACCTTCCAAATCACTGGCTTGTGGAGCTACTTTACCATAAACGAGTGATGATAAATCTGCTTTTTTAGCCCTTGAATTGAGTTTGGTTGTGATTGCCATGATGTGAAATAAAGTTAAAGTATTTTATTGAAAAAATGTATGGGAGAGCGAATGTAGTTTGTAAAAGGCAAGGTGAGGAAATCATTTTCGTGAAATATTTATTAAGGCTAATTCAAACTAAAATACACAAGTTTTTCCACTGAAATTGTTCTGAAATATACATTTATAAACAAATTGAACTAAGTTGTTCGCGCTTACTAACAGCTATTCACAATGTTAACGTGAATAACTCCGCACTAATTTTTTTTGCTTATTTTGAAAAAATTACAGTCTGCAAATTCATTCTTTTTTTACCGCAAAAGCCATTCTCAGTTTGCATTTCCTTTAGAGAGAAAGGCTATATTTGTGCTTCAATTTTTTATTTCATGACAATTTCATACAATTGGTTACATCAGTATTTGCCGCTTACTTTAGACGCAAATGAATTATCACGTATATTGACCTCAGTTGGTTTGGAAGTGGAGAATATGGAAACTTATGAAGAGGTAAAAGGTGGGTTATCTGGTTTGGTAATTGGTGAAGTGATGCATTGTGAACCACATCCGAACGCGAATAAATTAAAGTTGACTAAAGTGAATATAGGTGGAGAAGAATTATTATCAATCGTTTGTGGTGCACCGAATGTTGCTGCTGGTCAAAAGGTAGTGGTAGCAACCATTGGTACTACTATTTATCCGTTACATGGTGAGGCTTTTGAAATAAAGAAAGCGAAAATACGTGGCGAAGAAAGTCAAGGGATGCTTTGTGCGGAAGATGAGATTGGATTGGGCGAAATTCATGATGGTATCATTATACTTCCCCAGGATGCAACCGTTGGTCAACATGCAAAAGATTACTATCAACTATCAGCCTCAGATATTATTTATGAAATTGGTTTAACACCTAACAGAATGGATGCGATGAGTCATTTAGGGGTTGCCAAAGATGTCTGTGCTTATATTTCCCATACAACGAATGAAAAAGTAGTTGTAAAAGTTCCAAATCTTGAAGAAATAGCGATTCAAGAAAATGTTCATATAAATATTGAAATTGAAGATGAATTAGCTTGTGCAAGATATGCGGGGGTGTGTTTGCAAGCAATTGAGGTGAAAGAGTCGCCATCGTGGTTACAGATGTATTTGAAGGCTATTGGGTTAAGGCCAATTAATAATATAGTTGACATCACCAATTATGTGATGCATGAATGTGGTCAACCTTTACATGCGTTTGATTTAGAGACTGTAAAGGGCAATAAGATTGTGATCAAGAAACCTACGAGTAAAACTTCATTTGTCGCGCTCGATGGTAAAGAAATTATTCTGCATGCTGATGATTTAATGATTTATAATGCAGAGGAACCTATGTGCATCGCTGGTGTGTATGGTGGTTTGCATTCAGGAGTTAAAAATACGACCCAAAGTATTTTTTTGGAAAGTGCCTTTTTCGAAGCTGAAAGCATACGGAAGACATCGTTGCAACATGGTTTAAGAACTGATTCGGCCA
>Ga0315904_10003330_pt1 | contig 23748 bp, 26 predicted proteins | sample LakEriMetagenome_6_FD_203529 | JGI IMG/M metagenome (GOLD analysis project Ga0315904, IMG submission 203529) | Freshwater fungal communities from buoy surface, Lake Erie, Ohio, United States - Buoy 12 MA120 | ecosystem: Environmental > Aquatic > Freshwater > Lake | place: USA: Lake Erie, Ohio... | reverse complement strand
TGTCAGGCCAAATATAAACACCACCTTCATTCATGAGATTCAAGGTTATCTTAAAATAGTGTTCATTCCTTCTTTTCATTTCTAAGTTCATAATGGTATGTTTTTGATTGTTAGAGTGCAAATATACTAATTCTTTTGATCGAGAAAAAAATTTTCTTTATCTTTTTCTAAAAATTGAATTATGTCAAGATAAGTTTTCTTTTGGAGTCTAACTTTTGATCTATCGAGTGTGTCGAAAAATTTACGGTTAGATTCAGTCATTGGCAATGAAATTACATAATCATGTAATTCATCAATCTTCATATACTTAGGATTTTTCATATTTGTTATTTTTTATTTTCTAACCACTCTTCAATTTTCGAATAAAGTAATAACCAATTTTCATCTTCTTGTTCATAGAAGTTTGTAAATCTTAGTTTAAGAATTTGCCTATGTTCTTCAAACCATTGTTCAGCGAGTTCATCTTTTTCATCTTCATCTAAAATACCATCATGTAGCCATTCTATTGCATCTCTCACATCTTCAACTATTCGGTCTTTATCAATAATTTCTAATTGAATACAATCAGGGTGATTTTTAAGTTCAAAGTAGATTTCATCTAATGTTCTCATGTTTATAGTTTTTGATTGTTAGAGTGCAAATATAACCTTTTGTTTGAAAGTAAAAAAATTATTTTTGTTTCATATCATAGTGTCTACTATAAACATGCATATTACAAGCATAATGAAAATAAGATCCAATTTCATAATCTACTTCTCTTGAAACCAATTTTTGTAATTCACTAAAACAATATTGATCATTACAAAATCCAAAAACAAGATCGTTGGATCTCATCATAACTTGCATATTTAATCTTTGATTACTTATGTAGAAATTGATTGCGTATGTGCAAACTGTATCTTTTGTGTATAAGTCTATTTCTTTTCCATCATATAAAGAAATGCTTGCCCTTCTTGTTGTAGGATCTTTTCTAAGCATTTCAACTACTTTTTCGAGTTGATTATTCCTTGACCATTGATAACCATAATTGGAATTTACATTGCCATTATGATCCATCATATTTTTCCATATTGGTGCACGTTTTGAAATCTCAACTGCACTTGGGTTTTTACTCAAATACCAATCCCATTCATATTCTGCATAATTTTGACTCCATTTTCTCCATGGAGTTGTGATCTTATTATCTTCTGGAAGTAAGATTGTAAATCCAACGTTATACAATACTTTTGTATCATTTACTATCTCACCATATTCAATGATTTGATCAAAGTAATACTCAAACGCTTCTTGTGAATTAGTGAATATATTGCCAAACATCTATATTTGCTTTTTTTAATAAGTTTATCCCAGAAATATCTCTGTATTCATGCAAATATATGACTTCTTTTATTTCACTTTGGATAATAAGTTTGGCACATTCAATGCATGGACTGATTGTTGTGTATAAAGTTGCACCACTGGAACTATAATTGGATTTGGCACATTTTGTTATGGCATTACTTTCTGCATGAAGAACCCAAGGAGTGGTTTTATTATTATGATCTTCACACTTGTTATCAAATCCTCTTATAGTTCCATTATATCCGAAAGAAATAATATTATCATCTTTAACAAGTAAAGCACCGACTTTATTTCTCTCACAATATGATGCACTTGAAATCTGGATTGCAAGATCTAAATAAAATTTATATTTAGTATGCACTTCCATCTTTTACAAAAGTCCCATTGATCATGGTCCCTTTTCTATTTTTGATTACTGAATAAGCAAGTTTAATGCAATCTTCTAGTTTAAGATCACAAAGGTGAGCAAGATTTGTAAGAACAACAACAATATCACCAAGTGAATCAATAATCTCAGATTTGTTATTATCCAATATTGCTTTTGCAAGTTCACCTACTTCTTCTTGTAGTTTTATTGTTTGAGTTTTAGGATCACCTTTTTCATACAATCCTCTTTGTTGTGCCCAATCTCTAATTGCTTGTAGATCCAAATTGAGATCATTAAGAACAGTTTTAGGTTTTTTGACAAGACTTACATTATAATAAATTGGAAGACCAATTTTAGGAAGTGGCATGTGTTTAGGTAATTTGCTTTGTGCATAATACGTTTTACCTCCTCTTGAAGATTTATAACTTATACTACAATTATAGTCATTGTAATACAATAAAATTTCTTCACTAGGATTTTCACCAACTAATTTTTTTACTTCACCAATGGTGATGGTTGGTTTGTAGTCATGAGATGACGCGAGAGTGTGTTTAATACTTAACATGATTTTTGTTTTTTATTTATTTATTGTTTAATACCCACAAAATGTTTCTGGATTGTTTTGGAAAAAATGGTGCCATTATATTTGAAATAAGATTTGAATCATAATATTTTGTTAGTTCATTAAACATATTTTTTTGCCATTCATTCATAACTGGTTTATAATCTGATTGAGAAGCAAAAGTTCCAAAATGTGTTTTGATTGTAAAATATTTTTCAAGGTGTGTTTTTAATTCATCATATCCAAATTCTTGAACTGCAACTCCTCTACCATCACCTGAGTCATAGGTATGATTTCCTGCTGCCCCTACCTTTTCATCATAATTGGGTGTAGACAAATAATATGTTGCAGTTGAATTTCCACATGCCTTGAAATTTTGCAAGAATAAATCAATATTTTGTCTTCCAACGTGCTCAGCAACTTCAAAAGAACAAACTTTATCTGCTTGAAACTGTTGAAATATTGAATCTTCTTTTACAAGATCCATACATAAAAATTCTGCCCAATCAACCATATTGTATTTTTCATTGGCTTTATCTATGGTTAGTTTTCTAATATCAATACCAATAAATTTTTTACACTTGAATCTATTTCTATAAAGCACTTCTAATAAATTGCCTTTACCACAACCAAAGTCAACAATTGTTTCTCCAATTTTACTTTCTTTGAGAATGTGTGTCCATCTTAAATAATGGGCAAATTGATCTCTATGAAACACATGTCTTTCAAATGTTGTTTCAGGATCTAAATCAGTTGTGTTGTAATTTTTCGTTGAAATTTTTTTCATTGTTTTGTTTTTTGATATTCATTTAATGATGCAAGATATGCGACTATGTCTAATAAGTTGTCTTCTTTATGACTATATGCCTCTCTGGATAACTTTAAGGCCACCATTATCTTATAACAATCTTCTACTGTTATTTCTTTATTACACATCTCTGTGGCAATCCTAGACATTCTAGTCATTGATTCAATGAAATCACCATATTGTCTTGTTTTTTCTTCACTACGTGAATAGACAATTTCATTTGCTTGTAGTAGGATATTATTTTGCATATTGTAAGTTATTTAATACTTCAATTTCAAGATAAGTAAGTCCATCACAATATGGACCAATTGTGTTATCAGTATTGTATTGATTGATTCTTTCTAGATCCCAATTTTTGGAATTAGATTTTTGATCTAAAATATCATTGATATCCCAATCAGTGAAGACAGTTGTGCTTGATAATATAAGATTACCCATAATTTTACCTTTGTATAAATATAAATACTTCCATTTACAAAGTAAAATGGGTTGAGAAAAATTTTTTTTTGTGTTTTACTTTTTTATGAATCATTATATTTATTTGTATAGTTCCAATGGCGGGGTTATCTACGTGGCGTTGGAATGTAATTAAGATTTACCAGGGCCCGTATGATAAGATCAATACCAGCACAAAGAAGAAAGGTATAATACGGTTGATAAGTGAATATCAAAAAGTTGTCTTCTAGTTTTATCTTTCACTGATGATAAAACCTCTTCCTATTTCAGGATCTGAGTGTCAACCAGATATAATATTCTGGTAAGGCACTCACTTACTCAAACCTTTTCAAGAGATAAAAAATTAAATTCTCTTAATTACTTCTAATAATTCTTTTATTCTATATTTGTCCAAAATAGAACATATGGGCAAATTAAAACATTATTACTTTTCAAAAGAACAAGATCCAATAGATGACTCAATTGATCTTGATGAAGACTACAAACAATATTTATTAAAAAAATATATTTCATCAGAAGAATTTGATCTTTTAGATAATGATCAACTTGATGAGATATATGGTGATACCCAGAACACCATTAGAAGTGAAAGGGTTTATCAAGAATCACCTGAAATTAAAAAATAGTATAAACACACATCATGGAAAATTTAACTCAAAAAAATGAATCTATCAAACAAATTGTAATGGAAAGACTTTTGGAAGATGGATATACAATGTCAAATAAACAATGGGATAAAATAAGTAATATGCCATTTTTAATGACATACATAACTGGAACAAAAATGGTAAATGAAGAAGATTATACTTACAATTTTATCAAACACTATATTGATACATATGGTCTTCCAACTAATGATGAAATTGAAGTAATGAATGAGATTGAAAAAACAATATTGACACAAGAATAAAAAAAGAAAGGAGGACATTAAGTCCTCCTTTTTGACTAACTACGAAGGAGCATTTTTTGAATTTAGGTAAAACAATGGATAAATAGAGTTCCGTAGTTGTCTTAGTTAAATATAAAAATTTTTATACCCAATTAAATATTTTTATTTTTTTTATTTTCATAAACATTCGGATTTCTTGATCCATCTGGAAGAAATAAGTTATAAATCTTTTTTACTCTTTTTTTATATTTCAAATTGTGTTTATCACAAAACTGTTGATGAACGTCTTGATTTACATCATACCCAATTTTGGTTATGAATTCATACATCAATAAAAAGTCTTCTTTATGTGCGGCTTTTATATTGAATTGATCTTCCCATTTTTGTTGATATGGTTTAACTTTTTTCCAATCACCATCTCCTTTATAAATTTTTTTATTCTGACTTTTGCAAATTTTACATCTACTGTCATATCCATCTTTGAATACATTATTCTTGTAAAATTGTTTAATTGGCTTTTCAATGTTGCAGGCTTTACATATTTTCTTATCCATAATGATAAATATATTGTATCTAGGCAATATTTATATTTAGTATGATTGATGATTGGATCAATAATAACATAAAAGAAATGAAAAAGATTGTAAATGCAATTTCAAAAAAGAATGATCTTGACTTATTTCAAATATGTGTTGAGCAATTTTTAACTAATCAGAGATTGAAAGAAATTCCTGATAAAGAAAAATTATATTTCTTCTCAAAGATTGTAAAGAATAATTTTTTTTCCAAGTCAAGCCCATATTATTATACTTATGGTAAACATAAATTTAGTGAATTTACTCAAAAGATTGAAATTATTGATGATCCAATTAAAGAATATGTTGATCTTGAATGGGTAAAAAATGAATTAAAAAAAATTGATTGGTATTATAGAAAATTATTTGAACTCTATATTGAAGAAAATTGTAGTATAACAAAACTAAGCCAAAGAACTACAATACCCATCAATAGTGTGTCAAGAGATATAAATAAAGTTAGAAGGATATTAAATAAAAGGAGAATTAAATTTTTAGAAAATGGGTTGTAATTGCAAACAAGCACCAACAATAAAGAAACCAAACGTGGTTAGAGTAAATGGTGTAAATACCATAACAGAAAAAATACCATTACCATATACAAGAGAGAATTTAAATAGATGTAATGATTATTTTATCTCAAGGATCCAAAGTGATAATGAAAAAAATTGGGTTATAGATTTTCATAATGAACATTTCGATGAACAATTTCCACATGGTTATTCTGGTGATGGTTGGCTTAGAATAAAAAAAAGAATAGATCATCTTAGAAGACAATTAGATGATTTTGAAAACAACTAAAAAACAATTATATGGGTTATAAAAATATAGAACCAAGATGGAAGAAAGGTGAATCAGGAAATCCAAATGGAAGACCAAAAAAACTTCATCCAACTTTGATGAAAACAACTGCGTATTCAAAGAGTCAAATTGTAGATATAATACAATACATGGTGTCATTAACTGAAAAACAATTGAATGAAATATTAGATGATTCCAACTCAACGGTATTTGAAAAGACAATTGCAAGTGCAATAAAAAAATCAATCTCTAAGGGTTATCTGGATTCAATAGAGACATTATTAAACCGTGTGTATGGTAAACCTAATGAATCACTGGATATCACGTCTAATGGTAAAACTCTCAATGATAAAATTGAGATTGAAATAATAACAACTAAAATGAAAAACAATGATTGAAACAAATCCCAACATGGAAAGATGTGATCTTCATGTTGTAAAAGAAATGGTAGATAAATATGGTCTTCAAGGAGACATAATTGAATTTGGAACATTTTCATGTGAAAGTGCATTATACCTTGCATCACAATTTCCTGACAGAACCATTTATACAATAGACCATTTTGAAGGTCTTGAAGCGAGTAATCAACCCCTTCCAACGTCAAGTAATTGGACTGAAGGTCAATTTGCTTTGGGGCATCCTGATTATCAAGCAGGTCATATTCCAAAAACAATTGATGAAGCAATACAAAAATTATCTCAAAGACCAAATATCCAATTGATCGTAAAAGATGTTCACAAATTGGAGCATCCTTATCAACATGGGATCTTACAAAAAATTGCTTTTGCAAATGTTGATGTTGACATATATGAACCAACAGTAAGTTCATTAAAATTCTTGGCTGCTTGTGATTGGAAAGAAATTTTTATACGTTTTGATGATTGGCACGGTGGAGAAAGTGAATATGATTTTCATGAAAGACTTGCATTTAAAGAGTGGATCGAAGAACATGGATATGAATATGAAATAACTCACGGTGGTTATATTGGTGGTGTATTTGTAAAAAGATAATATGGCAAAAACAAAATCATTAGATTCAAGAAAAATATCATTTGGTAAAAGAAAAGGTAGAAAGGCAAAAAAATCCAAAGGACCCAAGGATAAAAGTGTTTCAAAATATAGAGGTCAAGGTAGATGAAGATACAAACAACAAGAGTTTTTCAAGATTTAATTTCAACTGACAAACGTGTTTGTATATTTCAAGGATCAAGTCGTGCCAGCAAAACTTATAACATTTTAATTTATTGGGTTTATAAACTAATTCAAGAAGACAATAAAGTTTTATCAATTGTTAGAAAAACACTTCCTGCACTCAAAGGATCCGTGTTGAGAGATTTAAAAGAAATTTTACAATTATTTGGTGTATATGATCCAGATAAATGGCATGTTAGTGATGGTTATTATGAACTTGGAACAAATATAATTGAATGGTTTAGTTGTGATGATGAAACAAAACTCAGAGGTAGAAAAAGAGATTATTTATTTGTAAATGAAGCCACAGAAATAACTTATGATGAATACGTTCAATTGATTCTTAGAACTTCTGATCGTATAACAATGGATTTCAACCCAAGTTTATGGAAGAGTTGGTTATATGATTTAGAAGGTCAACCAGATGTATTTTATACCATTACAACATATAAAGACAATCCATTTCTTCCACAAACACAAATAGATGAAATTGAAAAATTAAAAGATCGTGATCCAAATTTGTGGCGTGTTTTTGGGCTCGGTGAGAAAGGAATTCCAACTAGGGCGGTATTTACACACCATCAATTTTATTATGATTTACCTCAAGGTGCAAAGTTATTGGCTTATGGAATAGATTTCGGGTATAATGATCCAAGTGTATTGATTAGTGTTCACAAGTTAAATGATTCAATTTATTGTAAAGAACTATTATATTTAAAAAATATAACAATCCCTGATTTTATTTATAAGATCAAAGATCTTGGAATCAATTTAACTGATGATTTTATTTGTGATAGTGCGAACCCACAGGCCATTGCAGAGTTAAATAGAAATGGTATAAACTCTAAGCCAGTTAAAAAAGATACCATACTTGCAGGAATTGATTTAATCAAAAGAAGCAAATTTTATGTTGAAGCAAACTCACAACATTTAATTGAAGAATTACAAATGTATCAATGGAAACAAGATAAAAATGGCAATAATTTAGATGAACCAGAAGATAAGAATAACCATTTGCTTGACGCAATCAGGTATGTTTTACAAATGAAAGTTATGAGAAATACAGGAACTTTTGTTTATTGATAAAAAAAAGATATTTAATAATATGACCACTAATTACATTGACTTTAAAGGAAAGAAATATGTTCTCAACGAACCAACAGTTTCCAACTGGGCTGAAATAATGAAAATGAAAGATCTTCTTACTGAACAAGAAATGTATGTCAAAATGATTTCCAAGGTTTCAGGAATAGATGAAAAAGAAATACTTGAAACTGACGCCACAACCATAGCCCATATTGGATCCATCATACAAAGTTATTTGAATGATGAAGATCAAGAATATTATCCATACATAACACATAAAGGAGTTGAGTATCAAATTGTGGATATAGAAAAAATAACGTTTGGTCAATTTGTAGATATTGACACATTTCTTGGCAAAGATGAAAATTATAGAATTGCAAATCTAAGTGAACTTGCCGCATATTTATATGTTGAAAAAAACACAGAATATTCTCAAAGTAATTTCAAAAAGAGAATTGAGTCATTTAAAGATCTTCCATTAAAGTATGTTGAAGGATCAGTTTTTTTTTTAATAAATTTAGAGAAAGTATTGCAAGAACTTACACCGGTTTATTTAAACAACAAGATAATGTGGCAGATGATGAGACTGAAAATAGTTTTATCAAGTTTTGGGGCTGGTATTCGTGCATATCTCTCCTTGCCCAAGACAAAGTTTGGAAAATTGACAGCATTACTGACCTTAGTCTTATTACCTGTCTTAACCATCTTTCTTACATTAACGACCTTAATCAAGAAAGGAATAAGCAAATTAAAGAAATAGACTAATGCCAACGCCAACTCCAACGCCAACACCAACTGTTTCTCCACTTCCAGATACAGTAAATCTCAGATCATTTGCTGATGATTTCTATTATCTAACACAGAAACACAAGCAATTAAATTCATTTGGTCTTGGTAATTTGGAGTATATCACATATCTTCAACAACAAAGACAAGCACAAGAAAATACACATGATCAATCACCATTGTATCCTTTGTTATTTGTTGTTCCATCAAAAGTTGTAAATAATTTAAGATATAAAGAGTGGAATTTCAACACTCTTGTAATGGATATTGTATTCAGAGATAATACAAATCTTGTTGATACAGTTTCTGATACATTGCAAATATTACAAGATGTAATTAGTCAATTCAAATATTCTGTTGAACAATCTCAAGGAGATTATTATAGAAAATATTTTATAACTGAAACAATCAATTGTATACCATTTATTGAGAAGTATGCAGACATGACAAATGGTTGGAATGCTGAATTAAAAGTTGAGACAATTTCACCATTAGATCGTTGTGCTGCCGCATATAATACATTTACTGGATCTCCTGTATTTCATTTGGCTGGAATAAATCACAAAACAATTGTTGATGATTTTCAGTTATTAGCCAATTATCACAAACAATTAAATTCATTTGGTTATGGTGATCTTGGTGAATTTAGTTATAATGTGGATCAAAGACTAAAACAAGATAATCCTAGTGATAATGCCGTAGTTTATCCTTATTTATATGTCATACCAGGAAATGTTGAACAACAATCAACACACATGACTTATAATTTTGATTTGATTGTGTCTGATATTATTGAAAGAGATTTAAATAATCAAGTAGATGTATTGAGTGATACATTACAAATAATGGATGATATTATAGGTCAATTTAGACTTAGTGTTGAAGATTCACTTGGTAATTTTAATAAAGAGTATTATTTGGATCAACCTGTTGTTTGTGTTCCATTCATTGAAAAATATCATGATTTACTTGGCGGTTGGAGTGCAAATATCCAGATCCAAGTTATGACACCACTTGACCGCTGTGATGCTGCGTTTTATCCATTTGAAACACTCACACCAACACCATCACTGACTCCAACACTTACTCAAACACCAACTAATACTAATACTCCTACAACAACTCAGACCCCAACGAATACATCTACAAATACACCAACCCCAACTCAAACACCTACAAATACTCAAACATCAACTCCTTCTAATACACCAACTCATACACCGACTGCAACCAATACAAATACACCAACCACTACTTCTACTCCAACAAACACGCCAACAAATACAGAAACAAATACACCTACACCTACCCCTTCATTTACACCTACACAAACAATAACAAATACTCCATCAATAACATCAACACAAACTCAAACTCCAACAAATACAGAAACAAATACACCTACACCTACTCCGTCTATTACTCCAACAAATACAGAAACTTCTACACCAACACCAACCCCATCAATAACACCAACATTTACTCCAACACCTTCTTCAACACCAGTTGTAGTAATAAACGAATGTATTTGGAATGAGAATGCTGATCAATGGAATCAAGAATATATTACATGGGATAACTGTCCAAGTTATTTATTACAAGAAAACTTGGATTATATCTTACAAGAAAATAACGACAAAATTATAATAACTTAATATGGCAAACTTACCAATTAGTCAATTACCATCAACAACAGCAATTACAAAAGACACACTTTTTGTTTGTGTTGCAAGTGGAACAACATACCAAGTAAAATCACCTTATATTGGACTTGGAAATTTACATGGATCATTTTATTCAACTGTGTCTCAAACTGCGGCAACAACAACATCCGCTTATGCGATGAGTGCAGAAACAACGGCATTCGGTCAAGGTATAACAGTGGTTGATGGATCAAAAATAACTACTGAAAGTGGAGGAACATTTAATGTCCAATTTTCAGTTCAACTAGACAAATCAGGAGGATCTGCCGGTATTGTTTCAATTTGGTTTAGAAAAAATGGAACAAATATTGCTTATTCAAATACTGACGTGACGCTTGCAAATAATAATAATCTATTGGTTGCGGCATGGAATTTTGTTGAAGAATTAAATGCTGGTGAATACATTGAAATTATGTGGTCAACAACAAATACAAATGCTTTTCTTGTTGCCGCTGGTGCACAAACAAATCCAACAAGACCAGAAACACCATCAGTTATTATAACGATGACACAAGTATAAATTAAAAATTAAAACAAAATAATATGCCTACTTTAAGTGGACAAACAATACAATCAACATACCAAGGCTTAATCAAACTAGCCGACTCAACATCAGGTATAACATCAACTCCTCAACAAATTCAAGATGGCTTGGGTAATGACACAGGAACAAGAATTGCAACAAACTTCTTGTCTGCACCAAATGTGTTTCCAATGACCTCATCAGCAAATTTCATTCCTGATTATATGGGACCTGGATTTCTTTCTGCCGCGGTTGTCCCACAAGCAAACCAACAAAATAAACTAAATGCTTTCTTATTTTATGACACAGGTAAATATGATTATTCGGCAATTACCTATTCAATTGTTTCTGCAACAACCACGACTGATGTTGTAGATGTTGCTTTTTATAATACACAATATTCATCTCAAACAGGAGTAATCCCCTACCAATTGATCATGTCAGGTATAACACTGTCAACATCACCAGGTGGAGTATTTTTTGTTCAAACTAATTTACCATCAACACTTTCTTTTTCAGGATCTGGTGGTGGTTGGTATTACATGGTTATGAAAATTTCTAATTCTGGCGTAACGCCTACCATTAGGTATTCACAAAATGCTATTTCTGTAAGTCCTACCGCTTCATTGATGGGTTTCCAAAATGGGCTTGTGAGAAATAGATCTGTAAACGCAACTTCTGCTGGTATTGGAACAAATAATAATATTCCATGTTATATTTTGAACGGGACAACCAATTTCCAAACATCATTCTCAACCACTGATGGAGCAATAAACACAGGTGTGAATCCATACATTATGGGATTTGCTTTAAGATGTATTAAGTAATATGTGGGAATATTCTGAAGAAGCATTAAAGATCATGGTTAAACTTTTTGTTGATAAACTCAGAGAAAGAGTTGCAGCAAAAGATTATCCATATGGTAATCCTGAAAGAGGACAGTCAAATAAAATTGCTAGTGGTCAATTATACAATTCAATTACTGGTGATGTTGAAATTGATGAACAAGGAAATCCTGTTGCTGTTCTTGAATATGTGGATTATTTCAAATTTGTAAATCAGGGTAGACAACCATATACAAAACGTGTCCCACTCAATGCACTTTTAGAATGGATCGATATTAGAGGACTTAGAGGAAGAAATAGAGATAGAAGAGGAAGATTTCGTTCAATGACAAATCTAGAACTTGCGTGGGCGATACAAACTAATATATTTAAGTATGGTATAAGACCAACAGATATTTATGATAGAGGATTAGATGATTTAGAAAATATATTTGCTGACTTTCCAAATAATCTACCATCAAATTTAAGAGGTGCGGCAGAAAATATATTAGAAGAAGCAGCAAGAGATATTGCGGCATTTATTGATAATCAAGTAATCATAGAAAAAATAACAATAACAGACGAAGAATGAGTTTAAATCTACAAATAAAACAAATGCCATTGGGTATGACCAGATCACATGCTGATCACACATGGAACATACAAATGAATGATTACTCTGCTTATACTGATATAAGATTAGTTGTTGACATCTATAAAAATCCATATCTCAATGACAGTGGATCAACACAAGACTCAGGGAAAGTTGCAAGATTATTGGTTCCAGTAAATGAAGTTGGTCATTGCATTTTCAATGTTGAAACAATCATTGTTAACTTAGTAGATAAAAATCCTAGAAACTTAGGTGGAATTTCTACAACTGGTATTACAGGGACTGAGTTAATGGATCCATATTTGGTTAGAGTTGCAAATTCACAAACAACATCAATTAGTGCCAACACATCACAAGCAACTATTGTCAATGATAGAACATCAACCATTTCATTTTCTAATGGTTTTAATGGAGGTTATGAAGGGTTTAGTAATATCTATCAGATCAATGAATATCGTTGTCTCTTTGGTGTCCAGTTTACGTCTGGTGGAACAACTAATACAATCATACCAACAAATTATTCTGCATATACATCTTATACAGGTGGAACCATATCTCCTTACTCTGCTGAGACACAACCATATGGTGTAATGATATGGCCAGGAGTTATGGATAACAAACAACTCTCAACAAAATATTATTATTCAGGAAATAATTTAACTGGTCAATATAATTATCTTGATACAAAAGTTTATGATTGGCAAATGTCAACCGGATCTACAAGAGGAGAATTTATGTCAACCTTTGGTAGTGAAACAATCCCAATGACAATCCTCGGATCCAATGTTTATCAAACAAGGTGGAGAACACACTATTATAAATGTCCAATTGTAATTGGTTTCATGTATGGTGGAAATCCATTATACAACAATACAACACAAGTTGGTGGAATAATGTATTTGCAAAAAACTCAAGGCAATGGTCAATATAATTATGACACAATACAATCCAACAAAATAGATTTTACATCAAGACTCAATTTACAAACAGTTGCCCCATATTCTTACCTACAACAAAGAATTGCGTATGGAGTTTTTAAACCAAACCCAACTATAAGAACAGATTCTGATGTGGCAATTTATTTAACAAATGGTGTATTAAATTATGATTATGATGTATATGGTTCAAGTGAAATAGTTCAATATAAAATGGTAGGTGAAGAATGTTTGAATGATCCTATTTCATTTCTATTTATGACCCGTAATGGTATATGGGACACATACACATTTACAAAGAAAAGTGAAAAAAGATATGCACCAAATAAAAAAACATATTCACAACAAAAATCATTAAATACAAAGTGGTGGAATAGACAATCTTATGATTCAAGTGAGACAGTATTTTTTGGTTATGCAGATGAGATAATGACAATTGATAGTGGATATGTTTTACAAAATGATGGAGTTATCATTGAAGAATTATTGTTATCTCCGTATGTTTATATGATTATGGATAATTGGTTGCCATCAAACAATCAAGATTTCATTTACCCCTATTTAATTCCATGTAATATTTTAAATAAAGATGTTAAAGTATTCCAACAAAAATATCAGAGGATTTTCCAATATACAATGGAAGTGAGACAAACTCCATATAGACAATACGATTTAGCAATATAATATGCTCCAAATAAGAACAATCATACAAGGTGAAAGTAAATTCATTGATTTATATCAAAATGAACCAATACTTCTATCTCTATCATTTGCAGAATTACAAGATATAACCAAAAAAAATTCATCTTATTCCAAGGCATTTTCAGTCCCTGGATCCAAGCAAAATAATGAGATATTCAATTTCTTTTTTGATCTAAATTCCATTCCAACAACATTTAACCCTAATAATAAATTTGAAGCACAATTATTATGGGATGGTTATCTCATTTTACAAGGATATATTAGACTCAACGGCGTGACGGTTGCCAATGGTGAAATAATTTATCAGTGCACCTTCTATAATCAAGTTGGAGATTTAATGGCAAATATTGGAGACAAATATTTGTTTGATTTAGATTTATCTTATTTGAGTCATCCATATGATGATAATGTAATCAATTATTCAAACTTAGATCCAAATTTATTTCCATTAACAGGAAATACAAATTATTCATATCAAAATGGAAAAACTTTTTGGGGGTTATTTAATATTGGGTATGAGTATGTGAGTGGAACAACACTTAATTTTGACGAAACACCTTTAATACAATTCACACCAGTTGAATATACAACAGGTTCTACGGTTTATGCCCCCGTGACGCCATTTTTTGATTATTCAGGAACACCAGTACACAATTATTATTTCAAACCTGCATTACAAATTAGAGAGTTATATGAATCTATTTTCAGAGAAGCAGGTTATCAATTACAAAGTGAATTCATGGACACAGCATATTTCAAAAGGTTTTATATGCCTTTGAAATTTGTTGATGAAAGTATATTTTCAAGAAATGCAATTATTCCGTGTTATACATATACAAATATAGATCCAACACCAACACTTAGTATTTATACTCCAACATATACAAATCCATCATCAGGTCTTACTTGTAATACATTGGGATTATCTGCAAATACAACAACCTTAGTTTTACCAGAAGAATTTTCTGGAACATATACATTCAGATTTACTTTCGATGTAAATAGAACACAACCATGTGATCAATTCAGTTTCATTATACCACTTGTTTATTTGACTTTTGATGATGGCACACAACAAACAGTAATATACTCAAATTATTTTTGCACAGAGCCAATTACAACACAAGTTAGTTTTGATCAAACATTTAATTTTACTGGAACATCAAATATTCAATTTTATTTCCAAGGTGAATATGCAACAATTAGTAATTTTAATTTCCAAATTATAAGTTCACAGAGATATATTCCAACTGGATCAACAGTGAATTATGATATTGAATTTCCAGATAATGATTATAAGCAAATTGATTTTTTGACAAGCATAAATAAGTATTTCAATTTAGTTGTTGTTCCAAACCCAGATGATCCTGATAAACTAATAGTTGAACCAATAGTAGATTATATTGGTAAAGGAGATACATTAGATTGGACAACAAAGATAGATTTTTCTGCAACACAAAATCTTTATCCAACTACAGAACTTGTTAATGGAACACTTGAATATGAATTTAGATTAGATCAAGATTATGCCAATCAAGATTTTAAAACACAAACAAATAGAATATTTGGGACAGATCGATTCCAATTAGGATTAGAATATAAAGATGAAACAACAAAATTTACTTATTTATTTTCAAGTCCAATAGAAATTACAGTTCAAAACGCCTATGTCCCATTGATTACTCTTGAATCAATGTCAAAAGTAAAAACTATAGATAAGTCTGGCCAAACACAACAAACTTTTGTTCCATTCAAAATTTTACCTAAAGTTATTTTTAGAGGTCCAACAATTCCAAATGATAACTATGGTCTTATTGGTGGAACTGGTCAAACAACTGGTTCATCTAGTTGCACATCTGGAATTACATTTAATCTATCTACATCATTATCTTATCCTCCTTATGGTGTAAGTTATACAGATTGTTTTGGTGTCCAACAAGACCTTTATTTATATCCTGGGTCAAATTCAATTCCTGGTTGTGCAGATCCATCAAGTTTGAGACAAGCAGTCCCTTATCTTCCGCCACTAAGCATTACAATTACAAATTCTGGAACTACTTGTGGAACAGTTTATGAAGGGGCATCATATCAATATTGGTATATGGATGAATACCAACAAGACCGTTGGAGTAATATAAATAGATTTACAACATATCCATTCTCATATACAGGATTTAGTCATTATACAAATTTTAGAGGTGAAGATAGAACAAATATTACACCATCTGAATTTTCATTTATTGCAGATGATTTGTATAATGTTTATTATGAAGATTATGTTCAAGATATAATTTCAGAAGAAAATAAAATTTATTCAGCCAAGATTTATTTATATCCACAAGACATACAAAAGTTGAGATGGAATGAAAGAATTATTATCAATAACACATATTTTAGAATCAATAAAATATCAAACTTCAATGCCCTTGAACCAAGTATATGTGATATTGAATTAGTGAAACTAACAAGAGAATATCAATCACACCCGGTTTTATATTATGATTTAATACCTTGTGCTTCAGGATCCACATTATATTCCAATAGTGATTTAATGTATAATCTTTATGCTTATGCAGGAAACTATGTTAAATTATTTACAGATGACCTAAATTATTTAGGTTGTTATAATGTTCAAATTGGTCAATATGATTCAACTAGAACATATAATCACTATTATTTATCTTCAGGATATACACAACAATTAGTTGGATTATACCCTGATTGTGGTTGCACGGGTAGAACAGGTTTTAATATAATTCAAGAAGAACCTGGTGATTCTAGATTTTTCTTTTTCTCAGGTCTTAGTTGTGTTGATTCAGCCACAACATATAATTTTGTTTCAACATCTTATGTATTGAGTGGTGGTAGTGCGTCATATAAAATACAAAATAGTGCAACAACATTGACTGAGTGTGTCTACGCTGTTGGTCAAACATATAGTTCAATAACGGATTGGATTGAAATTTCTGGCTATACTGATTGCACTGATTGTAATTATGTGCCGCCTACACCAACTCCAACAATGACACCTACAGTTTCAATAACACCATCTAATACTCCAACTGTATCAATTACTCCTTCAACAACTCCTTGTATTGAATGTTATGAAACAACATTCCAAGCAACAGGATATGGTCTTGTAATATGGCAAGATTGTGATGGAATAACACTCGATTATTTTGTTATTCCTGGTGAAACATTCAATGTAAATTGTGGTGGTGGCGGAGTTAGATATGGAACGATGACAGGGCCAGGTACCGTGACGTATGATAATCTTTGTTCAACAAATTGTATAACTCCTACACCTACACCTACAAATCAAGAATCACCTACACCAACTCCTACAATTGGAACAACACCTACTCCTACACCAACAGTTTCAATTACTGCAAGTAATACACCAACTCCATCACCAAGTGCAAGTGGGACTGATCTTTATATTTATGCAAAGTATATCAATAATCAATCAACAGGTGATTTAACTTATTCTGTAAATATGGGAACCCCTGCAAATATTGGACCAATTACAACAAGTTCATGTTTGTATTTTTATACAATAAATGGTCTACAAATTGGAGACACAGTTGAATTTACAGATTCAAATACACAAGCAATTGCAGGATCTACAACAGTATGTCCTAGTGGACCTGGAGGTTTTGGTTGTAATTACAATCATACCGTATTGAGTTCAGGTGCTGAATTTGTTTACATAACAGTTGATGGGCAAAATGCATGTTAAAAAAATATATTTATAAAAAATGAGTTGCAATACATACATACATAATGATACATACGGTGGCAGTAAAAATATTTCAGGCACAACTTGTGATGGAACTGTTGGCTATTATACTCTCACTTATGGTCAAAGTATATGTATGGATGATTCAAAACCATTACTCAATTTAAATGGTCTAGAATTATCTGGGTCATGCCTTGCAATTACACCAACACCAAGTCCAACAAATCCAACGTATTGTATTTTTACAGGTCAAACTTATTTCAATGCTCCATTTCAATGTCCAAATGATGGACTTACTTATTTTGACACTTATGGAAAATGGTTATTTAGTATTGACTCAACTTCTGGTGGATTTACAGGGCATCCTGATCTAACTTTTACAATGACAAATGGAACACAAACACAAAATGTTATATTGTATTCAGGAGACACATTTACAGAATTTATTTATCCAAGGTTAAATTTTGTTTATACAGAAACAGGTTGTGTATCTACAACATATAATGATTGGGTTATTTCATCAGTAAATCCAAATTATCCATTATGTCCATTCATTACACCAACCCCAACAATGACTCCTACAGCAACATTAACACCATTTGCACCGACCCCAAGTATAACTGCAACAAGGACATCTACACCAACGCAAACTCCAACACAAACACAAACTCCAACAAATACTCCTACATATACACAATCACCTACTCCTACAATAACATCAACTAATACACAAACGCCAACTAATACTAACACACAAACACCAACAATAACACAAACGCCAACACAAACAACTTTTGATCCTGAATGTGAGAAATTGTATTTCTCAGGAACTGGTGGAATATCAGGATTTACAGGAAATTATACATTACAAAGTGGAACAACTAGAACAGGAATTTATAGAAAAGGAAATCTACAAATGGATTGTGGACCACTCAATGGAAATAATTGGTCATTCTGGATCCAAGATGCTGGACTTGGAAGAATATGGTATAATATTTCTGATCCTAATAAATTGGAATATTTTGTGTTGTCAAATTCTAATCCACTTCCTAACTGTGGAACATTCCAAAATTCTGTAAATATAGATTACATTGCAACAGGTTATACAAGTGGAGACTTAGTTTACCCACAAATAGGAACAGGTCAAACTACATTTGGTGGTTGGAGTTATTCAATTGAATTATTATATTGTATTACCCCTACACCTACACTCACTCCATCTAATACACCAACGCCAAGTAATACTGCCACACAAACTCCAACACAAACACAAACTCCAACAAATACTCCTTCAATTACTTCTACTAAAACTCCTACACCTACACAAACAGCAACACCAAGTAATACTGCGTCAAATACACCAACACCTACACAAACAAAAACACCAACGCCTACTCCAACGAGAGCATATTTTTCATTTAATTTAGAAAGTGCAGGCTTTACTAATGCGTGCAATGCATGTCAATATGGAATGCCAAGTCCACAAACAGTTTATTTACCAGCAACAGGAGATACATTCCCAGATGTTGGAAGTATAATTTATTCAGATTCTAGTTTAACAACTCCATATAATGCTGGGTCTACTCCTTATCATTATTATAATATTTCTGGTCCATTTGTTATGCAAATAAATGGATCAACTGGTTATATTTTATCTATTACAGATTGTAATACTTGCCCAACACCTACACCTACTCCATCATTAACTCCAACCAATACACCAACAATGACTAATACCCCAACAAATACAGCAAGTCAAACACAAACTCCAACTAATACACAAACACCTTCTCAAACTGCAACTAATACACAAACACCAACGAATTCAATGACTCCAACTAAGAGTCCAACACCTACCCAAACTATAACACCGACAAATACAAATACAGGATCTCCTACTCCTACACCAACAGCAACAGTTGGTTATGATGCCGATGCTGAAGCATATCTTAATGCTTTGGTTGCAAGTGGAGCAACAGGTATGAGTGCAACAATAAGCGCCGCAACATTTACATTATTTACTTCATTAAAAAGTAATAATCTTTATACTAAGATTGATGTAATGTATCCATTTGTTGGTGGCACATCTGGATCAACAAGAATTGATGCAAAAAATCCTAGTAGTAGTTCATATCATTTATCATTCCAAGGCACAGGATGGACTTATAATGCGTCTGGTGCAACATCTAATGGTGCATCAAATACTTATGCCAATACTTCATTTAATCCAAGTAATAATACATTGAATGATCAACACGCTTCAATTTACATGTTAGATAATACTGTTTTGACTGGAACTGGAAAAAATTATATTGGAGCATCATCTGGTGGTAGATATTTTGTTATTGCTCAAGATGGAACACCAAAAGAATTTTATGGTATTTCCAATACTGGTGGATCTACAGCAAATGCACCACTTCCACAAGGTCAATATTTGATTTCATCAACAGCAAATACAATGAGTAATTTGTATAGAAATGGATCATTGAGGACAAGTGGAACAAGTTCAAGTGCACAAAATATCAACATTCCGGTTTATATTGGAGCCATGAATAATAGTGGATCTGCAATACAAAACTATGCAAACACATATTCATTCGTCACGATCGGTAATGGATTAAATAATACTGAAATATCAAATCTATACACAATAATACAAACTTATCAAACAAGTTTATCAAGAAACGTTTAACTATGGAAATAAAGATATTTAGTAATAAGGAAAAAAATAATAATAGAAATATCAATGTGAGATTGAATGAGTTAAAAATTGCATTACCAAAACTCATACAGAACAAAAATATTTTATCCATAATAGCAAAAGAAGAAAAACTACATGGCAAAGAAAGTTGAAATAGATATAATACTCAACTCGGCTGACTCAACGAAAAAACTTCGTGAGTTAAAACAAGCGTTGAAAGAAGTTCCGGCAGGAAGTGCTGAGTGGAAAAAAATATATGGTGAAATTGATGATCTACAAGATAGATTAAAAGGTGCAAAACAAGGAACAGACGACTGGGTTGATTCATTGGAAAATGCTGGTGGACCACTTGGTTTATTAGGTAGAGGAATCAATCAAACAAAAGTTGCATTTAGTTCATTCAATACTGCCTTAAAAGCATCCATCATCGGTTTAATTGCCACTGCTGTTGCTGGTCTTGTTGCTGCGTTTAGTCAAAGCGAAGTTGCAATGAAAAAATTGCAACCCATTTTTATTGCCTTTGAGAGAATACTAGGTGGAATTTTCAGAGCAATGGAACCACTTCTTGACGCTTTTGTTGAGATGATCAATTATATTTTACCACCACTTACAAAAGGTATTGGAATATTTTATTCAACTTTATTTGGTTTATTCACATTGATCAAAGAAGTTGGTGTTGGTATTGGAAAAACACTGAAAGGAATTTTTACTTTTGATTGGGATTCAATTACAGAAGGTGTTAGTCAGGCAGCAAATGGAATTACCACTGCATTAAAAGCAGGGACACAGGCATATGATAGATTCAATGCTGGTACAAAAGAATTGACCAAAACAGAAAAAGAACAACTTGCAGAAAGAAATAAAAATGCAAGTGATGCGGCAAAGAAAAGAGAAGAACAAAGACAAAAAGAATTAGAAAAACAAAAAGCAGATCTTGATGCCAAGATCAAATTGGAAACTGATAAAGAAAATACATCACAAAAAGAATTAAAAACCCTTCTTGATCAAAGACTTGCTCTTGAATTACAAAATGCAAATTTAACTGAGGCTCAAAAAGAAGTAATACGCAAAGAATATGCCAAAAGACTAACTGATGCACTCAAAGAAGATGAAACAAAAAGACAAGAAGACGAAAAGAAGAAATTAGAAAAAAGAAGTAAAGAACTTGATGCCCTGATCCAACTTGAAGTTGATTCAACTGATACAAAACAAACCAAGTTAAAAGAATTACTTGATGAAAAGATGAATCAAGAACTTGCAGATCTTGAATTATCAGAGGCACAAAAACAAGTTATCAGAGAAAAATATGCAAAGCAATTAAAAGATGCAATCAATGCAGATGAAGAAACAAGAAAAAAGAAAAGATTAGATGATCTTGCAATTGAATTACAAAATGCTCAAGGAGGATTTGATGCTCAAATACAAGTTTATAGAAAATATTTAGAGCAAGTATTAAATGATGAAAAATATCAAGGAGAAGAAAAGGTAAAAATTGTTCGTGAGACTAATGATAAAATCAAACAACTTAATTTACAACAGTTTCAACAAGAAGAACAAATTAGACAACAAAGAGTTGCAAGTCAATTAAAGGCGACAGAAGCAATTATTGGTTTAACAAATAATGAAACTGCTGTTGGCCGTGCTGCACTAATTGCAAAACAAATTATCCTTGCTCGTGAATTATTTTTAGAAGCAAAAAGAACAATATCATTTTCAACTGCCGCGATTGCAAGATCAAAAGTTGCTGTGGCAGAAGGAACTGCACAAACTGCAAAAGTTGGTTTTCCACAAAATATTCCATTATTGATTTTATATGCGGCGCAAGCAGTTGGGATCATAAAAGCAGTGTTAGATGCAACAAAACTTGCAAAACAAGCAGGAGATACTAGTGGTATTACATCTGCACCATCAGGAACAAATCCACCTACTCCACCACCTCCACCACCAATAAATGTAAATGCAAGAAGATTCCAACGTGGCGGACTTGTTCAAGGACCAGGAACAGAAACAAGTGATTCAATTGCAGCATTACTTAGTGATGGAGAATTTGTTGTTAATGCAAGATCTACCAGATTATTTCAACCATTATTATCAGCAATAAATGATTTTGGAACTCAACCACAATTTGCTGCTGGTGGTATGGTCAATATTACAAAAGATAAAAAACCTGCAACAGATTCAGTTGATGTTCTTGCGACAGCAATCACTGACACATTGAGTGCACAACCAATAAGAACTTACGTGACGTCGGCTGATATTTCCAATCAACAACAATTTGATAGAATTATAAAAAGCAGATCTCTAATATAATTCATTCAATTGAATAATATTTTTGATATTTATATTGAGAAATGGTAAAAAATAAGTTTATCTATATTTTATTTTAATGGGAACTACCAAGATAATTGAATTATTTATTGATGATGAGTTAGATCAAGGTGGAATTGAAGCAATTTCACTTGTATCAAAACCTGCACATGAAGAAGATTGGCATGCATTTAAATCTCAAGGTTGTAGTTGTGGCCAAAATTTTGATGTTGACGAATTAAATCCTTATCATGTGGTGAGTGAAGATTTTTGTGATCATAATCAAGATTTGTTTGAAAAAGGAGAAGATTATGAAGATCTAATAAATGATGGTTGGGATATAGTAAAAGTTGAAAGAATTACTCCTACTGTTGTTCATACAATGCAAAGTCAGAAATTTTCAAATCCCAATGCAGAATCTCAATTGGACACAGAAAATATTAGAGTAAGATATAAGTATGTAGGACCAATTTCTTCAAATTCTAGGGCATTTTGTAGACAAATGATTTCAAGGAATAAAGTTTATTCAATTGAAGACATTGAAAGATTATCAAACCCTGAGTTTGGCAACTATAATATATTTTTATATCGTGGATCATTTAATTGTAAACATGCTTGGGTAAGACTAATTTACAAAAAACAAGGTGATATTAGAAATTCTGGCTCATCTAGAAAAGGAGTAATAGATCAAGAAGTTGTTATTGGGGCAGACACAAGAAACAAAGGAACAATAGCAGTTGGTGAAACAGGATTATATGCACCTCGTGATGTAAAAAATCCAAGAAAAGCAACACAAAGACAAAGAGAAAAAGATCGAGACCCAAGAGATGGATCTCAAT
>Ga0315904_10003328_pt1 | contig 23749 bp, 26 predicted proteins | sample LakEriMetagenome_6_FD_203529 | JGI IMG/M metagenome (GOLD analysis project Ga0315904, IMG submission 203529) | Freshwater fungal communities from buoy surface, Lake Erie, Ohio, United States - Buoy 12 MA120 | ecosystem: Environmental > Aquatic > Freshwater > Lake | place: USA: Lake Erie, Ohio... | reverse complement strand
CCTCAAAGCGGGGTCATCCAGGAATTCCTCGGTATCCTTGATTCCAGACATTTCCTGTTGAACGAGATTGCCGATTTCATCGGGTTCCTCGTAATCGTCGGAATAGTTGGAATGGGAGTAACCAGGATAAGTGGTGCTTCCCTGATAGGGATACTTCCCGTCATATCGGCGATATTCCCTGTTTCCGATATAACTCGGAACCCCAGCACTGCCCAAACTACGGGAAACCGCAGAAGCGGAATTCGTGTATCGGGAGAATGCCTCGAAATCGGTGGTATCCACCATTCCGTCTTTCGAGAAAACATGGAGAACATAGGGTTCAATCATATAGGCAGAAGTGATGGAAGTCTGCTTTGCCTTATTATGCTTACAAACCGTTTTGTTGTAATCCACGCAATGCACAGGATCCGTGGAAAGGGTGCAAACACCCAAATCCTCGATATACGAGCAATACAGGGGAGCCACATTATCACGGAAAGCGAACAATTCGCCGTTAGGGTTGATTCCAACGACTGCCGCATAACCCGAAATCTGGGTTTTCAGGGAATGAACCCCTTTGCCCTTTGTGAAGCAATGCAGGATATGCTCAGAATCACAAGTTGTGGCCATTTCGTGCTTTTCGCCGATATGGTCGACAACTCCGTTATGGGCAATAGTCCAGGAACCATTGTTCGAGTCAATCCCGTGGAAAGGGTGAGTATTGGTAATCTCCCTTCCACAGGTTGCGGTCCTACCGTGGGAAATGTAGGAACCCTTGATTCGGTCATAGGCGGGGAACTTGCCAAAAGTCAGGAAGTCCCTGTTACGGGCAACCGTGACTTTAAGTCCTTTCGGGAGAACCTGCAAATCACGGGAAACGATTCCCATACCTTTGCAGGATTCGGGGCGAAGATACTTTTCGCCATATATCCCGTTTTCGTGAGAAAGGGCGAATCCGAATCCGTCCCTTTGCGTGGTTCCTAGCCATTCAGCCGAAAGTCGAGTTAATTCGACTATCTGGCTTTGCTTGCGAACAAGCAGTTTCGAGGATGCAAGTAACTTGCACATTTTGGTTTTTTTTGTTTTGTTGGGTTTGGGTTTTGGGCGGAATGCCCAAATTAGTTGAGATTGCCGTTTTCCTCGGAATCGGAATCGTCCGATTCAAGGATTTCGAAAATCTCGTGAATGGGGTTATCGTTGGAACGCTCTTTCTCGGTTTCCAGGGCATCTGCGACTTCGTGCAGATTGTCGACTTCAATGCTTTTGCCGACAATGTAGATTCCCTTGGTTTCCAGCATACGGACGAAAGCGCCGATAATGCCCAAAACATTGGCTTGGTGGATTTCGGAGATAACGACTTTGCTGGATTCCTCCAGATAGTCCAAACGCTTCAAATCCTCGGAAAAGGACTTTGCTGAGTTCTCACCGATTGAGAAAATCGTGTCAAATGCGCTATACCCAGGAACAGGGATATTGACGCTTTGCTTGGATTCGGGCGATTCCAGTTCCTGCAACTTGCTGGAAACCACGGTATACACGATATCGCAGATATTCGGGTCTACAGGGTTTGCCTCAATCCTGACTCCGCAGGATTTCAAGTATTCACCATAAAGATGGTGAAACTCGTTTTGGCAGGATTCCGAGAAATCCTGGATATTGTTGATTTTGATCATTTTGGCCATTTTGTTGGTTTTTGGGTTTTGGGTTTTATGGTTTTTTCGGGTTTTTCGGGTTTTTTGGCAAATCCTACTTTTACCCTATTTTGACCATCTCCTATGATACCATACCAATGTTACGGTTTGATGTCGATTGGGTTACGATTGTGTTACGGTTGTGTTACGGAAATGTTACGGCAATGTTTCTCTGGTTTTCTGGTTTTTCCGTATTATATGTATTATATGTATTATATGTATTATATCTTATATTGCTGTTTTGGGGTATTTTTGAATTATACGGAGTTTTGCTGTTATCATGTGATTTGAGCGTTTTGGCTGTTTTGGTCTTTTTGGATGTTCTGCTGGTTTTGGATCTTTTGGATTTTTAATGCGGCCTGACATTTGGCTCGATTTTGACGGCGGGTGAAATTGTTTTCCTGGAACCAGGTGCGGAGATAACGCTATAATGCTTAGCGTCACCTTTTGCTTATCATCACTAAAATGGTAGAGGGGAGGGGATTCGAACCCCTGTGAGCCAAAAGCCCAAGCGGTTTTCAAGACCGCCGCAATAGACCACTCTGCCACCCCTCTTAAATTGGAGCGTAGGAGAATCGAACTCCTATTTCTCGGATGCAAACCGAGTGCTGTACCGTTGAGCCAACGCCCCGAAAGAATGACCCCCACGTAGTTTCCCAGAGGCGGGAGCCGTAAATGGAGCCACAGGTCGGAATTGAACCGACAACCCGCTGCTTACAATGCAGCCGCACTGCCAATTGTGCTACTGTGGCGGAAAGTGTATAGGGGCATAGCCGTTAGGCCCATTAAGACAATTTTTGTCAGCCCCACCCTTTTTGGGTTATTAACCACCGCACTGTATGTCGTCTGTGCGCACTAGGTTTCCCTAGTGAAAGTGTTTGTTACTATAACATTGTGTTGGGTTGATATGATGGGGTGGCAGAAGACACATTGTTTGTTGTCGGTGGTGGAAATTAGTCAAGTTCTTTTCCTATTTGGTATAGGAACCAGGCGACTACAGCAAAGACTACAATCTTAAGAATCATTTGCTAGTTTGTCAATCTTTTCCTCGATTGTGTCCTCCTCGTAATCTGCCTCATTTGAGGAAGGCAGACACTCGGGGCAATATGGCTTGCCGCCAGTGAGCATAAGTATGCCCTTGTTGTTTGCGAATATTGCGTTGCTTGCTGTCAACCCTTTTCCGCAACAAATGCACTTGTATTGCTTCATTAGAGTTTGTTCTCGTAAAGCCACTTAATCATAAGTGCAAGTTTGTTGACCTTAATCCTTTGATATGCAAAGGCCCTAAGGTTGTCAACTGTCTTGTATGCCACTCCAAGTTCGGCGGCAATTTCCTTCCCTGTCTTGCCGTCTCGTAGCATTCGGCACACCGCCAATTGCCTAGGAGTTAGGATGCAGTTTTCGGGATGATTGTTATTCGTTTCCATAGAGTTCGTCTGAGTTGATTGTTGCTTCAACGCCTTCTTCCTTCAAGCGGCGAATGAGGTTGTTGATAAACAGCCTGCCCTCTTCGGCGGCCATGTCTCCGTCCTCGTAATTCATCTTGAAGGAGAGGGTCATGTTGACCTCGTATTCCCAGTTTTGTTCCATTGTGAAAGGGGTGGGCCAGGGATTTTACCCCCTGGCCCATTGGGGTTAGCAAACTCCAGTGTCGCTGTCGGGATAGTATCCGACAACATCGAGTTGTTCGGGGAGTTCCTCCACGGTGTAGTCGAAGTCATCGGGATAGATGTACGACACAGGGACGATGATTCCAGCCTTCTCGTATTCGTCCTCCTCGTCGTACCAAATCTCGTCGATGTATCCAACGACACATTCCCTCTCGGGCAGTTCCTCAAAGGAACCTCCCTTGTGGCTGTCGTCCCTCATGAGATTGAGGAAGTGGTTTGTGATTTTGTATTGGTGTTCGGGTAGCATGTTTGTTTTGGTTTGGTTGTTGGTTATTCAGACGAGCCGCTGTTGGACAGCCCGTTAGAAATGAGAGTAGCAGTTTCGTGCAGGAAGTCAAGCACTGAAACGAACTGAATCTTGGAGTACATCTTGCTGGCGGCGACCTCCGTGGACTTGCCCGAGGTGAGCCTGTGGGCGTGGGCGATGTCCTTGATTAGAAGGTTGGCCTTCCTGTAAAGCATTACCTTCTGAGACCTAGTGGCGTCAGCACCGAACAGTTTGCCTTCCCTGTTCTTGGAAATGTCCTTGGTGCAATAGATGATTAGGTTCAGTGCGTATGGAGAGGCCTTGGAGAACTGTTCCTCGTTGTCGAAGAACAGGGCCATGCGGCGCGCTTGCCTAATTCCAATTGTGATTTGGCAACGACCTAGGACTAGTGCCTTGATGAGTGTTTCTTTTTCCATGTTTGTTTGGTTTACTTGTTCTTCTTGTTCTTCTTGTTCTTGGATGGCTTGGAGAACTTTTTGTTGGTTTCCTTGTCAATCTCGTTGATGATTTCCTCGTATTCTTCCTGCTTTTCCTTGAACAGGTTGGAACCGAATTCGTACATCTTGAACACCTGTTCCTTGTTTTCGCAAAGCGTGTTGATTAGCATGAATCCGTATGAGTTGTAGGAGGGGCTAAGAAGGCCGCATGCGGTCATCTCAACTAGAACCAGTGATTGCTTGGGTGAAAGCGGCCCTAGGACTGGGAGAAATTCCTGGGGGTCATCAGACGAGAGTTTTTCGTTCATGAGGGCCACGAACTCACTGCATGAGTAGTTCTTGCCGCCCATGTGGAAACTCACATCGGAGAAGGGGTTGTCGTTGTCGTTGTTGTCGGTCATGTTTTTTTGGTTTTTATTTGGTTGGTTTGTCGTCCTTTGCAGTGTGCATCGGCTGACGGAGACACTATACCACAGGCGGTTGGCTTTCGTCAAGGGGTTTCTTCTCTGTTGTTGTTATGTGCGTCTGAACCGAGAGAATGTTGTTGATGTCGTCCTGCGTTACGATGACACGCTTCTCCACTGTTACCTGCTGTGTTTCCGCTAGGTCTCTGAGTTTGTCGATGGCGATTGCGGCGTCAAGCGTCAGCCTTCCGATGGGCATCGTGTGAACCTCAGCCGCAAGTCTCCTTGACGCAATCGTTGCGAAGTCGGCAAGATTTTTTGCAATTTCGTTCTTGACCTTGCCAATGTCCAACTTGCCCTCGGCTTGAAGTTCGCTCTTGACAAGTTTGGTTTCGTCCCTCTTGGCGCCTACCAAGTAGGCTGTCTCGGTGGCACTCTTGCCGTCAAGCAATAGTCGCTCAATCTTCTTGCGCTTGGCCTTTGAAATCGTCTTGACCTCTGGCTTGTTCTCTGGTTCGCTATTTTCCATATGAGTCCTATTATTATGACTATCAAGGGCGAGCCGTCAAGGGCAACCCACCAAGGGGCACTTAGGGTGATTCGCACTAAGTCTGGAAGAACCTTCGTTGGAAAATACGCTTCCAGCAAGGCTAAGAGGTGGGCTTCTGTCTTGGCGGGGGAGTTTGCTCGGTACAAGCCCGAAAAGCCCTTGGAGGGGCCTTTGCATGTCGAAATCATATGGGTCTTTGGCTACCCCAAGTCCACTCCCAAGAAACACCTTGGAGAGGTTAGGTGGAAAACAACTAGGCCAGACCTAGACAACATGGAAAAAACCGTGCTGGATGTGCTGACTGAACAGGGGTTCATGCATGACGATTCCCAAATTGCGCTAAAGGCAACCAGAAAGTTGCATGGCCCCAATCCAGCAATCATCGTTGGAATCGCACAACTCGACCCTATTGACACGCATAGTAGAATATCCGTGCTACAACAATGAACAACACCGACTACGACTCATGCCCCTACCTCAACCAAAGCGGCATGAAGAAACTTCTCATCTCGCCAGCCCATTACAAGGCTTGGCTTGAAGAGCCCAAGGACGAGCACCCCGAGAGGGAATTGCGAATCGGGCTTGCGACTCACTCGCTTGCACTTGAGCCCGAAACATTCGACAGCAAGTACGCAGTCTCCGCAGTTGGAGACCGCCGCACCAAGCAGGGCAAGATTGAATGGGCTCAGTTCCTTGAGTCCTCGCTTGGAAAGATTTGCCTGTCTCCCGAGGAATACTCGATTGCACAGCATTGTTCTGATTCCGTTAAGAAGAATCCTTGGTTCAACAAGGCAATGTCCGACCCTCTCAAGAAGGTCGAACAGGCGTTTTATGTAAGGAACAAGGAGTTCCCATTTGGTCTCAAGGGAAGGCTTGACCTAATCTCACCCGAGAACAACATTGTGGTGGATATCAAGACCACCTCAAAGCCACTCACAAAGCATTACATCAAGAAGTCTATTTATGAGTACAAGTACGGCTTGCAGGAACTTACATACATGATTCTGTGCAATCAGAACGGCATTCATGTCAACGACATGATTTTCATCTTTGTGGAGACAAAGGAGCCTTTCTCGTGTGTTTCGGTTGGAATCGACAATCCTAAAATCTCAAACGAAGCCATGGAAGACTTCACGCAAGCAAATGCATTGTTTTCTTCTTGCATGTCGCATAACAGTTGGCCCGACCTGTCCCAGTCGCAAATCCTAATCTAATGGACAAATCAATGTTCGGGGGTATTTTTATACCCAGGGAAGTCATGCAAGACCAGTCCGTGTCAAGCACGGCAAAGATACTATATGGACTAATCCAGTCTCTTGACGGGAAGCATGGGTGCTTTGCGTCAAATGACTGGCTTGCTGAAACAATGCATTGTTCCAAGGAAACCATCAGGGCTGGTGTCAAGGAACTTGAGGACAAGTCATATGTCTCAAGGTTCATTTCACCCGAAGGAAAACGCACAATTAGGACATGCGGCACTAGGTCGTTTAGCCCTACAGAAAAATCTGCAGACCCTACAGAAAAATCTGTAGCCCCCCCTACAGAAAAATCTGTAGCATATAATACCAATAATAGTAATACTATTAAAGATATAAAGGACGAGCACTCTGAACTGTTCTCCGACAAGGAGTTCAGCGAGGCGTGGGAGTCGTTTAAAAATTACAGGAAGGAAAGGAAGAAGCCCTTGACAAAGAGGGCGGAACAACTACTGCTTGCAAAGTTCAAGGGCGTTAACAAATCAGTCCTTGTAACCGCCATCAACAACAGCATTATGCACTCTTGGATTGGCGTGTTCCCCGAATCCGTCAAGCCGCAACAAACCACAACAAACCACATCGAGTTCTAATGAACCTACAAACAGCAAAGTGCTCCCACGATGGTTGCACGAACAAAATCGGGCTGGTGTATTCAGCCAAGTACGACAAGTATCTCAGTTACGGCCTGTGCTGGTATCACATAGGCCCCTTCGAGAAGAACGCAGACAGGCTTGAGTTGCACGACCACCACAAGGATGTACCACCTTTGTTCTGCAACACAAACATCCTTCAGATTCCAAACGAGAGAATCAAGGATGTGCTCTCGCAGGTGAACGCAACGCCTTCGCTCAAGATGAACTACTCATACCTTTTCCACGGAACAACAGGCGCTGGCAAGAGCAGGGCCGCTTGGTGGATTGCCGAGAGGTTCTTTGAGCGAAACTACCCAATGAGGTTCGAGTTCCTTTCTCCCAGGAAGTTGGACTCAATGCTCATCGGAAGTTTTGAGAACGGAGTCGGAGCACATGAGAAGGCAATCGACTATCTATGCAAGGTCCCGATGCTAATCATTGACGACTTGGGCAAGGAGCGAATTACGCCAAGGATGGAGACAGACATTTTCGCAATCATCGACGAGAGGATGGCTCACTTTAGGCATACAATCGTAACCACAAACTTCAATTCGCACGGATTGATTGACAGGTTCCCCACCAAGGAGACCGCAACGGCCCTAATTCGCCGCATGAGGGAGGGCATGGCCGTAATTGGCACTGGACTGGAATGAGCAATGAAAAGAAGCCCTCTAAAGCGAAGGACAAGGCTAAGCCCAGTCTCAAAGAAAAGGTCAAAGCAACTCAAGGTGTACTCGTCTCTGAGAAAAGCGTACATGAAGGAACATCCGAGGTGCGAGAATTGCAATGCGGCATTCTCGTCGGACATTCATCACAAGAAAGGCCGACTGGGGGAAACGCTCAACGACACGGAGTTTTGGATAGCCGTGTGCAGGGCTTGCCACAACCACATACACAGATACCCGCAACTTGCGAGGGACAGGGGCTTGATACTATGATTAAGCCATCTTACAAAAGAATCGCACAGATAGCATATGATTCGGGAATTACCTCAAAAGAGGCTTGCTTTCTTTTCAACGCCAACTACAAGTCGTTGATGAGGGCCGCCTCTGAACTTGGAATATCTCTTGTCTCAAACGGAATGGGTAGGAAGCCCACTAGAAAAACAAACAACATACAATGGAACCACTGAACAAAGAATACTTCAAAATTAAACTTGAGGTCCTTCTGTCCGAACTTAACGAGTCGCTGGAAAAGCACTCCATGGGCGACAGCAGGGACGCACTTGCGAGCCTAAGAAAAATTGTTCGCAAGCACACAATAACCCTTGCAAAGTGTGGCGACCCTGCTATACTGAAACAAGTCCCCGAAAACCTACACTAAAACCATGACTAACGAAGACTACATGAACAAGAACGCCGAGATGCACGCTGACCTAATCAAGTTCATCTCTGAAACCAAGGATGTCCACGCCGACAGCGTGAATCCTTTCCACAAGAGCAAGTACGCATCTCTTGCCGCACACCTTGCGGCGTTGAAGCCGCTTGCCGCCAAGCACAACCTCGCCATCGTTCAGTTGCCCGAGTCGGATGGCAACAATGTCGGTGTGCGAACCACAATCGTCCACAAGAACGGAATGACGATGAGCAGTTTCATCGGCATCCCAATGGCTCCTGGAGCCAAGGGACAGGACGCTGGTGCGCTCATCTCGTATCTTCGCCGCTACGCACTGGCCTCCGTGTCGGGTGTCGCAACGGACGATGATGACGCCGAGGGCGACCGAGTTGCCAAGACCACTGGCAAGTTTATCCCCAACCCCGCCGCCGCCCCTGCCACCACCTCAGCCACACCCAAGACACAGGCCAGCACAGACGGAGACCCTGTTGTGCCATTCGGCAAGAACAAGGGAAGCAAGTTGTCCGAACTGGATGACTACAACCTTGATTACTGGGCGAACAAGTGGGAACCCAAGCCCTGGGAAAAGACTGGAAAGGTTGGACCCAAGGACCTCGCACTAAAGGCCGCCGCTGTCAAGTTGTGGAACGACCGCCAGTCCAAGGGAGATGCGGTAGAGGACGCAATTGATGATGTCCTCGGAGACGAAGTGCCCTTCTAACCCTAATGGGAAGACCCTTTAGTTCAACGGATAGAACATCTGCCTTCTAAGCAGAGAATCTAGGTTCGATTCCTAGAAGGGTCGCCCGAACTCACCATGGCAAAGAAACAACACAACAACTCATTCAACGGTGCCGCACTTGCGTTGTGCATTACACCCGATGAACTCCAAAAAAGGCTAGACGCACACAACAAGGTTCAAGACCTGCAGGTGGAGCGTGACAGGGCAATAAATGCCGCAACAACCGAAAGGGAAAGACTTCAGAAGTTTGCAACCGCCGTAAGGGATGCCCTGGAGCCACTGGAAAACGGCGGCAAACTAAGCAAGGAAAAGGTCAAAATGGCCTTGCAATACGCACAAAACATTGAACTAATCACACTATGAACCCGATAAGAAAATGGAACAGGTTTGCAGCCGTTGGCTGCTCACACGGCAATCATATTGACCCAGTGGCAAAGGATTCAGTTATTGATTTCGCCAAGTCATTCAAGCCGCACAAGTTCATACACCTTGGAGACTTCCTTGACATGGAAGCCTTCATGGGTGGTGGCAATGGCCAGGGGGAGCCTGTGGCACCCGACATTGAGGCTGGACTGCAATTCCTAGAGGAGGCAAACTTCAATGTAATCCTCGGCGGGAACCACGAGGCCAGGCTTTGGGAACTCCAGCATTCAAACAACGAAATCGTCGCCGAGTGCTCAACACGAATCATCAAGGACATCGAGGGCACGGCAAAGAAACTTAATGCCGAACTGATTCCCTACACTGGAATCTTCCAGGAATACAGGCTTGGAGACGGGCTCTTTACACACGGCACAATCTACAACGAGAACTGTTGCAGGGACATGGCCGAGATGTATTGCAAGAACGGAGTTAGGGTCACCATGTTCGCACACTGGCACAGGGTTGGTTACGCCAAGGGTCGCAGAGACGACAACCCCACTGGCATCTGCGTTGGAACCCTCACAAAGAGGGGAACATCTTGCAACATGTCCTATTCCCATAGAAGGCGCTCAAGCATGGCCTGGAGCCAGGGAATCGTTTATGGAGAATACAGCGAAGACACAATCATTCCATTTGTCTACGAACACCCCATGGCTCTCATGGGTCAAAAGTGGAGAATCAACGCATGAACACAAACGACTACATCAGAAGAATGATGGAGGCTGTGTCAGCCGCACAGCCAGCGGACAGGCCACCCCCTGGCTTTGTTTCAAGAAGAGAAATCCAAGAAGCCATGAACTGCTCAGAAATGACAGCACTCAGATACATCAAGAAGATGGAGAAGGTCCAGGGTTTCGAAAAGGTCGTGGCAAAAATAGACGGAAAGTTGATTAACTATTACAAGGTTTCCCAAACCAAGGGGGTGCAGTCATGATCCAGCCCAAGCGATACAGCCTCGTTGCAAGTTATTACTGCTCTGATGCAAAGATGGAGGCGTTTGAAGATGGAGAGTTTGTCCGTCAAGCCGACTACGCCGCCCTCCAAGCCGAGAACGAGCGGCTTGATAAATCAAACACATCGCTTCTCGGAACAATAGACATTATTGACGACAAGTATGGTGAACTCCAAGCCGAGGTGGAGCGGCTCCGAAAGGCGGGGGATGCGATGGACGCATACCTCAAGCGATTGGACGGAACCACCAACGGCATGCTCGACTGTCGCCATCAATGGCTCGCCGCCAAGGGGGTGCAGCCGTGAGCAAGCCAAAACGATACGATGTCGGAATGAAGGAGGAAAGGTGCGATAAGACAGGGTTTTACGCATCCTTTCCGTGGGTCTATCCATCCGATGAGGGAAAGTATGTCTTGCACGCCGACTACGCCGCCCTTGAAGCCGAGAACGAGCGGCTGAACGAGCGTGTTAGGATAAAGTTTGAAAAGATTGAAGACCCGATGGATGAATACCTCAACCAAGTGCTAAGGAAGAACTGTGCAAAGTTGGAAGCCGAGAACGAGCGGCTCCGCAAGGCGGCTCAAGGCGTTGAGATTGCTTGGAGCCGATACGAAAACGGACTCATCGAAACGCCCGAATGGGTGAAGCGTGGACAAGTTCGTGATGCCGTCTCGGATTTGCGGCTCGCCGCCAAGGGGGTGCAGTCGTGATGCGCCCCTGTGCCCCTTGGTCAAGAAGGGCTGCGGGACTCTCTGGAAGCCACTCCAACAGGTGAACAAACAAACCTAGACCAAATGGCTTTTTCGATAAACACATATTACCATGAAAAATAAGAAAAACAAGAAGGTTAATAACCCTAACAGCAAGGAGGTTGTAGAGATTATCAAGGACAGGTTCGAGGTGGATATACCTTATGAACTTGTTGATGCGTTCATGGGTATGACCTATGACATGGCTACATCTACCCTTAGGCCAGTATTTTCCGAGCAAAAGTCAGTCAACATCCTTATGATGATGAACGGCTGGGACTGGGAAGAGGCTGTCGAATACTTCGACTTCAACATCAAGGGCGCCTACGAGGGACCTAGGACTCCTGTGTGGGTTGAGGAGCCGATTTGGAAGCATGACGAAGCCTTCTATACCCCTCAATTCCCACTAGAAGAAGAGAGCCACAAGCAGCCCAGCCAAACCAAGAAGCATCAAAAATCCAAACGGCCCCGATAAGAAGTGAGCCAGTAAGGATTGCTACTGCGGCGTTTGCCCTGCTCCACCCCAGGAACATCATGACCGCACCAAGCACAACAAAGACAGCACCAAGCCCAGTTAGGGCGTAGGTGGCGACCATCTTCCTCTCTGCGACAAACTCAAGGGCTTTCTGGTCGATTGAGTTCTTCGCACTTTGCCTTTCTGCGACGACAAGTTCCCATCTTGAGGAGAGTTCTCTCTGGTGGGCGTCTCCAACTCTGACTGCCTTTTCGTAGTCAGAAGCCTCGGCATCTTGTATTCTTTGGTTTGCGTAGACCGCATCTTCGTTTTTGGGCCTTGGAAGATAGGACGCTGCGACCGAGAGTTCATTTTCTACTAGGTCTCTTTTCCCCTCTGAGTTTGACTTTCTTGCGGCGGCTATTGCGGATGCCGCCCTTGACATAACAAGGTCTGCCTTGTCCGCATATAGACCTATCGCCGTTCCGTTCATAGGTGACGAATCCGTATGGCGTGTAGTATTCCATGAGCAACCGACAAACGATACCCAAAGAACCGATGCCAGCAAGATGTTTCTCACTTTTTAGGCTGCTGTTTTCTTTCAAGTTCATGAGGCGCAGTGGACCTCACCTTCTGGGTGTATTCATCAAGCCTGTTTAGTTTGTCTGGCTCTAGGCCAGTAGTTTTATATCCCATGGGTCCACCATTCCAAATTCTTGCGGCATCCCTGTTAGTGGGCTTTCTTCCAAGTCTTTGCTCGTTGGCATATCTTGCCATATATGCGTGGAACATTTCCATAGCCTTTTCAGGGTCCCTTGCGTCTTGGTGAGTATACCTCGTGGGAATCCCCCTCCTTCTGTTCCATTCATTGACATCTGCGACGACACCAGGTCGAATCTGGAGATGACCAACCGCATTCTCCTTTTTGTTAAACGCATTTGGGTCGCCAGATGACTCTACCATCCTAATCCTGGGAATTAGAAACTCAGGGTTAAATGGCTGTGCAAGCCAATCTTCCTGGGTTGCCTGTGCATTTGCAGGGTTTGCAAGAGGCAATGCGGCAGGTTGCACTGGCTGAATTGTTGTGGGCTGCTGTCGGGGTTGGGGCTGAGCCCTCATTGGATTCTGGAAAAACATAGCAGTAATAATGAATATGATAGTAATGTTACAAAAAATCAACGCTTTTTAGAAATTTTCCTGCTTATGAGGAACATAAGTTCAGGAGCCATAGCACCAGATGTTGTCATAATAATTGACTTATAAATCTCTGGAATGTCCTGTCCGTAAAGTGCAAAGAAGGAAATGACCCCCACAATGGAACCAGCCACAGACACCCTAATAAGCCTCCAAATGGTGTTTTCAGAGTCAGTAATCATCCATCTTGCGGCAGCACCAGCCAAACCCAAAAGACTGACAAGCCAACCTCCACGCTTGAATTCAGCGAAGGCTTGTGCGAAATCTGGGTCTGGAGATGTCATCGTGTTTTGGCGGGATTAATATCCCTCTTGAAACTTTGATTCTTTCCGTACTCGGAAAGGTTTTGATTTGCTGTGGCCTCAACCCTTTCCAGGAAGTCCTCGGCAAGCACTTGCCTGTTTGAGTAGTAACCCATCAAGGCACCATTGGGGTTGTAAACCCTAAACCTGAGCTTGGCGTTGCCCTGCCCAAGTCTTTGTGAAAGCCAAGACATGTTCACTGAAACATCAAGGCCGTGGATTGGCGTGGGCTGGTCAAGCATGTCCAGCATGATGATGTAGCCAGCGTTGTTTTTCCACATGACAGCGGTGTTTTCAGCCATGTTTCTTGACAGGTTTTCTGTTGAGCCTCCAAGTCTTTCCATTGCCGCCCTGAAGTCGGCAAGGTTAGCGGCATCTGATTCAGGCTGTGATGCAAGTCTTCTCTTTATTGCATCGAGTTCCGCAACCAGGTTGGCCCTGGATTCTGCGGGTGAAATCGACGAAATAGGGGGAAGTGCAGAGGTTTGCCTTGACTGGTTGATTCCCAGGATGGCCCTGTTAACGGGGTCTGTGAATGCAGCCCTCATGACGCGCTTTCTCTTGTCAACCTCGCTGGTTGCCTGTGTCCACTCCTTTGCCTTTCTGTCAATCTCCGCCTGTCTTTCGGCTGCAATCCTTTCTGACTCCTTGGTTCTGAGATGTGCGTCAAACCATTCGACAACAGCCTTTTCGCTTGTTGAAACAACATCGTCCCCAAGCTGCTTCTTCATTTCTGATATGACAACAAGAGCACCCTTGGGTCCATATGCGTCAATAAGCCTTGCCTTGATTGTGTAATATGCCTGGTTTGTCCTGGAGTACATCTTCTTGCCCTGGACATTTCGGCCAACGACAACAGGAACAAACTCGATAAAGTCAGGGCCGTATTTGGCCTCAAGCTGCTTTGCCCTTTCCGACTTAGCCTTTCTTTGTCTTGTAAGGCCCCTGTGTTCAAGTCCAGCACCACCGAACAAGAACGACTGCATAGGGGTTGTTTCCTCGGGTACAACGGACAAGTCCAGCTTTGATGCACCAAGGGTTACATTGTCGTAAGACAGCTGAAGTGCTGCCTGCAATTCCGAGAAGTCAAAGTTTCCATCTGGCTGCAAGTCAACGGCAATGTTCTTTGCGACCGTGCTGTTTGTGTTATTGTCCACGATTGTGGCAATGCCACGCTGGTTGAATCTAATTGTGAATTGCTTGTCTGGAGTAAGGAAGTTTGCCCTTCTCTGGCCCCTAAGGTTGACTGTTTCCAGACCAACAGGAGAGAACCCAAGATTGGTCATGAGGGCGTCAAACTGGCTGTTTGACCTAAGCGGACGCATTCTTGCGTGTGATGTGGCAACCGCAACCGCATCTCCATACGATGTGACATCCCTGACAAACTTTGCGTCAGCATCGTAAATTTGGTACTTGCCATTAGAAAGGCTAATAATCTTGTAGCCAAGCGGGTGGGAATATAGAGCCTTGACTCCCTCGGCAACCTGTTTTTCAAGGGCAGTGTTCGCTGCAATTTCCTTTGTCAGGAACATGCCATAGCTGCTGCCCTTGGGCGGAACCAGAGTGTTCCAACCATTGGAGGCCGAATATGCAACATTAAGCCAACCAGATGAGAACTGGGTCCAGGGGAATGTATATTGACCACCCATTGAACCGTAGCCCTTGAGGTCTGCAAGCGACACAACTCTATCCAGTCTAATTGTGGTAATCGGGAAGTTCATGTCATTGGCAGCCTGAACAGGGTCGGGAATTGAACCCCTCTGCCTAAGCTTTCTTGACCCAATGTCCATGTCAGGAACACCTTCCCCAGGCATCTTGCCAGTTAGGATGTATTCGCTTGCCCTGCTGCCCACCACAAAGTGTGCAACCCTGGCAAGATACTCTGCTTCGGCCTGGTCTGGATACCTGCCCTGTGAAATCAGGAAGTCTCTGAATGTCTCAACAGCAGTCTTGCTAGGAGCCTTAGTGTCCTTAAGGTCCCTTGCGATTCTTCCGCCTTCTGCAAGGTGAACCAAGTATTGGTCAACAACCTCCTGGATTTCAGACTTGTTCTTGAACCTAGCCCTGACGCTGTTGTATTTCATCAGAGTGGGAATAGCACCATTTTCATCCCTAAGCTGACCATTCCAGAAAAGTTCGAATCTTCTGCCAAGCGCATCCAGGTCGAACATATTTGCATATGCAGCCCTGATATACTGCTGATTGCCTCTTTCATCAATGATTGGCCTACCATTGCTGTCAAAGCCAGTCCAGTCCGTAAAGACATTGTAAATGACACCGTGTCTGTCCGAAAGAATGCCACCAACCCTCCTGTGCCTACCCATCTTGTCCTGCTGTTCAACACCACGATAGATAATCTGATAAATAGGTAGTCTACCAGCCCTCTCGGGAATGATGGGATTGTCAGGATTGGAATCAGCAAGGTCTGAAACAATCTTGATAAGAGCAGTTAGCTGGTTGGGATTCATCTTTGAATCCTTGGCAGCCTTGATGATTCTTTCGGATTCCTGCTTGGTCATCTTGCCAGCGCCATTAAGATAAACAGCACCATCGGTAACCTGGAATGATGTAATCTCACCCTTTTGGTTTCCGTGCAGGAGAAGTCGTGTGAACTGGTCCATGCTTCTTCTTTCCTCTGAGATAATCTCATGTAGGTTGCGAAGCTTGCCTGTTCTGCCGTCAATAAGGTTCATGTTATTCCTTGTTGTGGCGTAAAGAACATGGTTGACTGGCTGTCCAGCAAGGGGATGGTTGGGGGGCCAGACATCAATTGGAACGCCAGTCTTGCTATCCCAAACAGAGTAATCCTCAAACATGTAAGGGTCTGTTTCACCAATCCTGTCCCTTGCAAAGTAATGAACTGTGTCAACGATTTCCCTGAGTCCAGGAGGAAGGTCAAGCGCCTCCCCAGTTACTTCGTGGAAAAGCTTGGCCGAAGACCAATTACCAGCTCCAAAAATCTCAGGAGAAAGACCGCTTTCAAGCAGGTGCTTTGACAGCGTTTTTGCAGTAAGTCTGTCGTAGATGCCATTTCTTCCGAACACAGCCAGCAGCTTTGCGATGCTTTCTGTGCCCATCAGTTGCATTTCGGATGGAGACATGGGGCCGAAGTCGCCCTTTTGAATCTTAAGAAGCATCTGCGCACCTTCGTTTGCGGTCAGCTCCCCAACAAGCATCTTATAGAACATTGTCTTTAGGCTTGCTGATGCCCTGCTGTTTGATGCAGGTCCAGCGTCACCAGCGTTTGGAGTAAGCGGAGAACCCTCGATTTCGATTGGCGAGGTGGCTGTCATTGCAGGGTCGTAGCTGTTTTTGAACGACCCAGGCGATGCATTCATAAGGCGCTGTCTGTAAGCAAAGGCAAACAGTTCGTTTGTGACATCCTGCATTAGCCTAATTCCAAGCTCTGGATTCTGGGAAAACAGCTCCTCAGCCCTGTCAAACTTGGACATGAACTGTCTCTTTCCTTCGGGTGTCAGGTTGTCTGAATATGCCTCTGCAAAAAGCCTAAGTGCTGGCATTGATGGCTTGCCCTTGTCATCAAAGGACACCAAGACACCCTCTACGCTTGAGTTCTTGGAGGCCCAAAGACCAGCAAGAGGGTGTGTTGAAGCCTCTCCTTCTGGAGGATTCTTCGAAATCCATGTCCCAGATTCAGGGTTGAAAACCCAGTCGCCATAAAGGTTCTTTTCAATGAGGTTCCTGAAGCCCCTAAAGCTTGTGGACACAAAGATTGCGTGTGCAAGTTCCTCGTAAATAGGACCAATTTTAAGGTCTTCAAGGTTAAGAACGATGTCAGACTTGACTGTTCCGTCTGGCATGGGTCTATCAACGACGAAAACACCGTCGGCGACAACATAGCCAAGCCCAGGTCCGCTGCCCATTCCGTAGTCTGTGTAAACAAATGTGCTACCCCTTCTCCAATTTCTTGTATCAAGTGATGCGTCCATGTCGATGTTGGCCATTCTTTCCTTTGAAACAGCCTCAAACCTGTTCATGACAGAATTGAAATCGGCAATAAGAGTCATCTTTCCCTTTTGGGCATTTAGGTGTCCAACTTGCGCAATCTTGAATCTTTCAAACATCTCTTTGAACTGGTCAGGAGGAAGTGCCATAAGGCCCGTTGCTTTTCCATCAACAACTCCGCCAATCACATCCTGTCCAGCCTCCCTTCTTACGGCATCAACAAACGCCTCTGCGGACGAAAAGTCAGCTGGTGCGAATGCAACTGGGCTTCCGTCTTTCTTTCTTAGAGGGATTCCAAGTTCGCTGTACGACTGCTCAAGCACATCGAGAGCAGAAGCCTCTTCTACATGTGCCTTTTCAACCTTGTCAGCAATCAACCTGGATTCAGCCGCAAGCATGGAGTATTCAGACTCAAGCTTTTGCTTTTGTTCAACGCTTGCTCTTGCTGCAAGACGCTTTTCAAGTTCAGTCTGAACAAAAGCGTTAACCTCATCCCCCTTTAGGCCTCTTGCGTTTGCCTCCTCAATCAGCGTTCTTCTAAGGTCATATCCAGTTGCGGCCTGTGTTTCATTCTTAAGACCGTTTCTAATGTACTTGCCAAGTTCACGGCCAGAAAGACCCTTTGCCTTGCCTTCAGCCTCAAGCCTAAGCCTTGATGCCTCTTGGCTTGTTGAATCAACAAGATTTGCCGCTTGGATTAGTTGCGAATTTGCAGCCATGCCAGCTCTGTCCACATAAAGAATACCAGTGTTGGGGTTGACAATTCTGTTCAAATGAACAATTGCCTGAACAAAGTTGTCTGCTGTTCCAGCTGACCTATGTGCGATATAAGCCTGGATTAGACGCTGTGCGTCATGTGGCTTTGACTTATGAATAAGGTTGTGGAACTCGATTCTGTTGATGTCAACCCTTCTTCTGACATTGTTTGTGTTTCTATAGAAAACACCAGCTGCAGAATTCAAGACATTTCCACTCATGGCAAACATGGCAGCCGTGCCGATTCTTGAATTTGAGTCATTTGCCTTCAGCATTGCGTCAAGAACAAGCGTGGACGAAATCAACGCACCAGAGTTTTTCATTGCACCAACCATGATAGACTCAAACCCAATCGAATGAAGGTTTTGAACCCAGGCAGCCTCTCCAGTCAAAAGCTCGATTTGCGCCTCAATTGTTCTGATTTGTTCGGATGAAAGTCTTCCTGCTGAGATTTCGCCAAGGCGCCACTTTTTGATTTCCTCTTCTGTAAGCGACGCACCGCCAGACTTAAACGCATTAAGCCTCTCAATTTCGCTGGAAATGTCTCTTAGTCTTGCTGCAGCAATTGAGCCACCAAGTTGTCTATTCGCACCATAATAACGCATGTAGTTGGCAAAATACTTGCCAGTGTTGCCAGACCAGCCAACGGCTGACAAAAGGTCTGGAAGGAACAAAGCAACGCCAACCGCACCAGCGGCAAGGCTGAATGGATTACCAGGAACCGCCGCAACACCAGCAGCACCAGCTCCACTGATTCTTCTCCAAATATCAACAGCCTTTGCACCACCAAAGATGGCACTTCTGTTCAGAGCACCCCTTGAGACATCGGCAGCAGCCGACTGGCCAACCTGACCAGTAATACCAACCTTTGTGAGCGAATCAATTAGCTTTTTGACTATAGGATTGTCAAATCCAGCGCTCAGTTCCGTGAGGAAGTTTTCACCAACCCACTTACCCCATGTGGACAACGGTTTACCCTGGTTTCTTTCCATGAGCTTGCGTGCGGCAGCAATTCTTTTCGCATGATAAGCCTCAACCCTTGCTGCGGACTTAACAACTTCGTCGCTGAACATTGCAAGCTCGGACTTTGTGAGCTTTCTTTCAACCCACCGTGTCGCACCAGACTTGTCTGTGACAAGCTCACCAATTCGTGCCTCGCCACGCTCGATGTGGGAAAGCACATCCATTTCGCTAATTGTATCTGCGACAACACCCCTTTTGCTTGCCATCGAAACCCTTATGTTTTCTACCATTGGCTTGAGCGTGTCGGGAAGTGCACCTGTTGTGATTCCAATGCTTTGGAGCTTTTCAAGAGCACGGGTGGCGGAAGCCAGCCTTCCAGTAAGTTGAGTTGCAGTTCTTGCTGCCGAAGCAGCCTTTACTGCCTTGAATCCAAGACCAGCAGCCACAAAAGGGTCTGCAAGAATTTGAGCACCTTGAAGCATGTCATTGTCGCCGCCAAGACCAACAAGGTCGCCAATATATGTCTTGCCAGTTGCTCCACCGTTTGTCCTGAAAGCCCAACCGTATCTTTGCCAATTTGCCTCAGCTTCCCTGAACTCAAGCGCCGAGTTGATTGTCTCAATAAGGGCCAGCTTTCTCATTTGTTCCTTGGCCTTCTGAACGGTAATTCCCTTGCTGTTTGCGTAACTTCTAATGCTTTCATCGCTCAGGGTGATATTGTCATCAATTTGCCTGACGACATTGACAAGGGAATTGGGGTCTTCAGAATGGTAAAACAGTGCAGCAAGTCCAGCTGTAGAGACAACAAGGCCGTCAAGCGATGAGGCAAGCGGGGCAAGCCTGCTGTTTGGCTTGAAAGCACCCTCGTTATAAAGCTGAACAAGTTCCTTTGCCGAACCAATGTGTTCGTCAACAAACATCCGTCCAACCTGGGCTGGATTTGAAACGATTACATCCTTTGTGTTAAGCGTATCAAGCATTCCCCTTGACGCAGCAACACGCTTTGAATAAGTAATCTCCTTTTCCGTGCCGCTGTCCAGCAGGGGGTTTTCGCCGTAAAGCTTACCAATTTTGGCAAACGAATCAAGAGCCGCACGAACCCTTGCGTACTTGTTCGGGTCAGACCTCCATTCATCTGAAATGTCGTCATCGGGAACCGCAATGTTGCCGATACCCCTTGCGACATTTGTAATTGCGTTTGCAAACATTTCTGGAATGGATGCAAAGTCCATGCTGTCCTGTCCGCTTTCAGACAAGTATCTTCTGTAAGACGAAAGTGACTCAAGCTGCCTTAGGCCCTCGTCTGTTGTAGGGATTCTGAACCCGTCCCTGGCACTCATCTTTTCATAGATAAGTCTGCCTTCCTTGTGGACTGGAGAAAGACCAACGACAAAGTTCCTAAGTTCGTTAAACGGGGAAATGCCCATTTGGGCGTCAACCGAGCCAATATATCTCCTGAAATCTTCCTTTTCCTTCGGATTCAGTTGCTGACCAAACATATCAACCCAAATATCGACATCGGCAGCAAGAAGCTTGTCACCAAGACCAGTATCAGCTGGGTCAACTCCCCCGCCAGCATATGCCCTTGCAACAAGGGGCTTAAGGCGCTCGACAACCCTTCGTGTTGACTCTCTTTGCCTGGCAACCGAAAGCATGACGCTTTCTGTAGAATTGTGCGTCACCCCTTCTGGAAGACCAACGGACGCATACCACTTTGCGTGCGTTGAGGCTGTAAACATTGAGGGAACCCTTCCAGTGGCTGGGTCCACCGTTGGAACGGTGCTAGGTCTAAGTCTTTCCCTTGAAACCTGTGCAAGAGATGCCGTTGCGTTGTGTCTAAGGAACGAGTCGGACTGCTCCTCGTTCTTGATTGTCAGCAGCGACTCCTGTGTTCCAACAGTGAAAAGAGGGTCGTTGTCTGCAATCGGTTGTGACGGTCTAGGTTGTGTGGGAGTCATTATTTGTAAGAATCTGCGACCATTTCAAGGAGTCTTGTTCTTGTCTTGGGGTCGGGTTCTCTTCCAATTTCCTCCACAAGTGCCTCACGAGCCTTTGCGTGTTCAGTAGAACCAGACCTAAGCCATCTTGTTCTGAGCTCTTCTCTGAGAGTATTGAATTGTCTTTCTGCCCCAATATGGTACTGATTTCTTGTAACCCAGTTCATGATTCTGTCAACCTGAATCTGAGGGTTGTCGTTAATGTCTCTAAGGACTGTATTAAGGTCTTCCATGGCAGCCTTTGTAATTCTTTGGCTTCCACGAATAACACCAGCACTTCTAAACATCTGAGTCAACTGCTCCTCAGTCTGCTCAGTCAACTCCATGTTGTGCATATCCATTTCTCTGACCATTGTGGCGGCCTGGTAGAACATAAGCATTCTGGCTCTGGCAAGTGCTGAATCCTTCATCTCAAAGATTGCCTTAGGGTCAGGAATAAGCGAGAGCAGTAGCTCTTGTTCGAAGTTTGAGGGGTTGCCAAGACCGACAGTTGACTTTCTGAAGGCACCAAGCAGGAACATTCTGTAGTTTGATGCAGCCGCCGTTCCAGGTCTGAATTGATTTTTGACTCTTCCAAGAATCACACCAAAGTCCTGATTGGCCTCTGTAACCTGTCTTTCAAGCTCTGCCGTAAGGATTCCTGAAGCAAGGAAGCCCTTTCTAAACGACTCCCAGGACTCCCTGGAGCCAACAACATCCTTCTTTGCAAGCTCGGGGTCTACGCCAGCAGACGCAATGCCCATGAACGCCCTGGAATAGTCAATGTTTGAGGGATTTTGCCTTCTGCCACTGCTTGCAGAAGATTTTGCAATTGAATCAAACGCAGTTCTTGTTTCAGGGCTGACAGCATATCTTACGAAGCCGTTTGCCCTATTGGTTGAGTTGGGCGTTAGTCCAGGCATTGCCTGGGCGCTTGTTGCCACATGCCTTGCAGCTTCAATTTCCTCCTTGCTTTGAATCTGAAGTCTTTCGTTTTCAGCCTTTGCGCCTTCTGCAAGGGCCTTTGCACCTTCTGCCTGTGCCTTTGCAGCCTCGGTTCTGTTCTGAACGGCTGCAACTTCGGCCCTCCACCTGGCTGTGGCAGCTTCGTTTCTCTGATTAATTGCAGAGTTGACAAGGTTGGAGATTGGAATTCCAGCCTTGGTTGGAATGATTACATAAGGGTCCTGTTCTGGAAACGGAGGGATGTTTTCTGGCGTGTACGGCTTATACTCAGACACTGGGGACCTGAGGTCTGACGCCACATATGCAGCAGGAACGGGAATATTCCCATCAGTTGTTTGTCCCCTGTTTGTTCTCGAAAGGTCAGCCCACATAGCCGAGTGTTGTGCAACGGCATCAGGCCTGACTTCGCCAGTGTTGTTAAGATAGGCCCTGACAGCATATGCGTCACGGAAATCAGCAAGACTCCATTCAGCACTAAGTTTTCCAGACGCCTTAAGCCTATTATATAGGTCTGTTGCAGTTTTTGTCCCTTCCGTTGTCATGGAAAGGCTTGGCGTCATTTTGTACTCACGCTTTCCGCCGACACGGGCCCAACCTTCGCCAACACCAGCGGCAATCTCGGCGTCAGGGTCAACGACAAAGTTTTTTCCAATTTCAAAACCTTGCTTGCCAAGCTGCCAAATTCCATCTCCAGCACTAGGAGGCACACCATTAGCACCGACAATATTAAACCTTAGAAGTCCACCTTGGTGCCTGGCTCTGAACATGACAGACTCCTCGCTTTCAGGAGGGGGTGTCTGGGGAAACTGCAAGGGGTTTCCTTCTGAATCAACAAGGGCTCCAGTTTCTGGATATGTTGCCGTAATAGGCTCTTCTTGGGTTTGTGCTGGAACTGAGCCGCCCTCAATTGGTTCCTGCATTCTTAGCCTTTGTCTATGACCCTCTGCTGCTGGGGACACAAATTCAGCGTCAGGTCTGTTGGTTGGCATTGTCGGCGTAGGCTCTGACATGCCAGTTGCTGGAGTCTGTGTAACGGCATTTGTCTGAACCCCGCCCTGTGAATTGGAGAAGTTTGACAGCTGGTTTCCAAGCCTCAGAATGTCAGCCATATTTCCAGTTCCACCAAACGCATCCATAACCTGACCAATGGGATTTCCAAGTGACTGATTGATTGCCGCCGTAACAAACCTTGCAGCCTTGCCAGCGTCCATAGGACTAACATTGGGTTCAGCGTTTGATGCCCTTTGTGCGGCAAGATTATAAACCCTGTTTCTTGAAAGAACATCCTTTCTTCTGGAATTCTGGTCTGCAATGTCAGCATTAAGCTGTCCAATTCTTTCAACCAAAGACTTGTACTCTGGCATTTCCCCGATTTCATGCTGTGTTCTCCCCCTGCCAGATGTCTGCTTAAAAAGCATGGCCTGTGCCTGCAAGTCGGCCAACTCAGCCCTGGTCGAATCCTGTTCGTCCTTGATTGTGTCCAGTTCAATCTTTCCCTCGTTGAGCTTTAGCTCATACATCTTGGTGTTTCTGTCAGCCTGGTCCTTTACATACTTTCTGTTTAGTTCCTGGGCCTTCAGCGCCCTGTCTTCTCTCTTTTCGGCAATGGCAGCGGCTTGCTGTTCACCCTCTTCCTTGCCCTTCATGTATTTGTCAAGACCAGCCAAAGCACTCTGTGCGATGATGCTCGTTGGAGCAGTCATCATCTGATATGCGTTGGGAATAGCCTGAATGCCGCCTTGGTATTCTTTAAATGGTGATGCCATGTTTTTAAATTAAGCTTTACCCTTTCATTGCCAGACCCTTTGCCCAGCCGCCAGCCACGGTACTAACGCCACCAATGATTGCACCAGTAATGGCTGCCTTGTTTGCGGCGCTTGCTGCCTTAGCCTGGAAATCCATGGACTGATTGGCAGAGTTGATGTCAAATGCTGCCTGTGATTCAGGTCTGAGGTAATTAGGACCCACTGCCTGATTAAACTGCTGGCTGATGCCAAGCATACCGCTAGGGCTGTATGCTGCCGTGTTAGCCATAAGGGGCTGGCCAAAAAGCTGGTATCCAGTGTTTGCGACATTGGTGTTGAG
>Ga0315904_10003327_pt1 | contig 23757 bp, 13 predicted proteins | sample LakEriMetagenome_6_FD_203529 | JGI IMG/M metagenome (GOLD analysis project Ga0315904, IMG submission 203529) | Freshwater fungal communities from buoy surface, Lake Erie, Ohio, United States - Buoy 12 MA120 | ecosystem: Environmental > Aquatic > Freshwater > Lake | place: USA: Lake Erie, Ohio... | reverse complement strand
CTGCTTTCCGCCAGGCTCGTGCTTTCCATCGAAGACGGAAAACCGGTGGTCGATGCCATGTTCCGCGCGACCAGTTTTGACCAACGGGTTTCATTCGTGCCCCTGGTTTCCGGCGGGCTCGCGCTGGCGAAACAGGAACCCGCCGACACCCGCATTCTCGTGCGCGACGGCTGGCTCAGTCTGGCCATGGACGGAGCGGGAACCGTCGAGCAGCGCCTTCGCTTCCGGCCGGCGCAGGACGACTCGGGCTTCTCCGTATCGCTGCCGCCCTGTCCATCCGCCATGCTGGAAACCGTCGGTCTAACAGAAGGTCGGGCGTTTCAAGTCACTGGCGGAGGGCGTGAGGAAATCATGACTGCGGGACAGGTGTGGCCGATCCCGCCTGAAGGCGGCGAGATTTACGTCCGCCTGTTGGAAGAGCTCGAGAGCCGGGAAGCCTTGCTTCCGCCGGAACCTTCCGAGTGGGCGTGGCAGCATCAGGCGCTCGTGGTGCCGGATGACGGAGCGCTCATCTATCAGATTGCCAGCATTGCCTCTGCTGACGGAGGCGCGGGACTCGAAGCCTGGCTGCCCTTGCCGGCGGACGCGCGAGAGGTCGCCGTGAACGGAGAGGACTTGGTTTCGCATGCCATGCAGCGCAGTGCGGACCGTGCGCCCGGCCTCGCGCTGCGCTGGAAGACCCGAGGCATCCTGGATCGGCAAATCACCATCTTCTATCGCATGCCGCTGCGACCGCTCGACCGCAAGTGGCTGCTTCAGGCCCCCGGAGGAGATTCCACGAAAACCCGCTTTCTGATCGCGGATTCCCCATGGCTGGCCTATGCGGCGGACGGATTGAGCGGGCCGCTGGCACCGGAGGGCTTGCCCGCGTCGTTCGGTGCCCTGCTGAGAGGGCGGCCATGCCATCATCTGGAAGCCGGAGTTTCCGCCGAGATCAACGTGACACCCATCCCGGTGGCCGCCACCGCCGAAGGGGTGGTCACCAAGTCGGATTGGAACCTGAAGATCGAACCGGATGGCGCGATGCTCGCCACCGGCCAGATGTCGGTGGAGCACGAGGGCCAACTCCATTTCAACTTCGACACTCCCGACGGCATGAAGCTGCTCATGTGCGAGGTCGGCGGCAAACCATCGCCTCCCGTCGATCTCGGCGGCGGACTGCTGCAAGTCACCCTGCCGCCGGCGGAAAAGGGCACGCTCGTCACCTGTTCGTTCACCGGCAGCGGCGGTGCGCTCGATCCGGTGGAAGGCACGCTCAAGTTCTCCCTGCCGCGCACGCCGCTCTTCATTCACTCGATGCTTTGGACTCTCGATCTGCCGCAAGGCTATCAGGCGGAAACCCATGGCAATCTCCAGCGGGTGGCGACCACCGACAAGAGCGCCGCGTTCCGCATCGCGCTGCGCAAGAACCTCTGCCGGGACGAACGCCCGGAAATCCATGTCTTCTATCAACGCTCGGATCTCAACCGTTAGAACCACTCCATGAAAGCCACCCATCTCATCGCATCCCTCGCCATCGTCGCCTGCACCGCCGTGGCATGGCTGATTCTCGGCAGCGCCATGTCGCGCCGCACCGCGGACTTCTCCGCCGCCATGGGCAAGGAGGTCTCCGGCGTGTGGGGGCCCCCGATCGTCCAGAAGCACCCGGAAGCGTGGTTTGATACCCCGAATGCCCCCGGCGGACGCGCCAGGGTGCTTCCGGCTTCATCCAAGGTGACGGTTGATCTCGTTTCCGAGCCCAAGCGCCGCGGGCTGCTCTGGCACCGCACCTATGACGCCCGTTTCTCGGGAGAATATGTGTTCACCAATCCGACGAAGATTCCGCAGACGTTTTACATCTCGTTTCCCCTGCCACAGGAAACCGCGGGCCTTCACGGGTTCCGCTGCCAGCTTGGCGACGATACGGACGATGCGGCGTCCGCGCCTTCGGCTTCGGGCATCGTCACCCGCGCGGTTTTGCTCCCGGCTTCGGGTTCCATCACGCTGCAAGCGGCATACGGCGCGCGCGGAACCGACACCTGGAGTTATGCCTTTCCCGACAACCGCCGCATCGCCGGTTTTGTCCTCGCGATGAAGACGAATTTTCCCGAGATCAACTTCCCGGTCGGCACCGGTTCGCCCAGCCGACGCCGCGGGGACGCCAACGGATTCCGACTCGAATGGGATTATCCCGATGTGCTCGCGGCACCGGCGATCGGCATGGACATGCCCGAGCAACTCAATGCCGGACCCGTCGCGGCGCGCATCGCCTTCTTCGCTCCGGTCTCGCTGTTGTTCTTCGTCACGGTGGTGCTGCTCATCGGCGGCATGCGGGGCATCCCGCTTCATCCGATGCATGTGTTCTTCGTTGCCGCCGGTTTCTTTGCCTTTCACCTGCTCTTCGCCTATCTGGTCGATCTCTTGCCGGCGATTCCCGCATTCGCCATTGCCGCGGTGACCTCGGTGGCGCTCGTATGCGGCTACCTGCGGGCCGTCGGCGGCAACGGCCTGTTCCGGATCGCGCTGCCCGCGCAGACCGTCTATCTGGTGGCGTTCAGCGCATCGTTTTTCATCCACGGCCTCACAGGCATCACGCTCTCGGTGCTCGGCGTGGTGACTCTCGCGCTGCTGATGTTCCTCACCGCACGAATCGACTGGATGAAACGCTTCGAACGCAAGCCTCCGCCCATTCCCGCCGCCGGATGACATGGCTTCATCAACTCCGCCTTGCGTGTCTGGCGCAAACCTGAACCAGGCGGAGGCAAGGGTGGCCCGGGTGGCCGCGGCGGCGATTGAGGGCAGGCCGTGCTGGATTCATGGAGTCACCACCAGCCGCACGAAGCGCGGCGCGGAACCGGTAAGCGTGTAGGTGAGCGAGCCGCCGGGGCCGTCGGTATTGGTGGTCAGTTGCCCGGCGGGCACATCGGTCCAGTTCTGCAGGTTCGAGGACGTTTGCACGACGAACTTGGTGCTGTAGGCGGAGGCCGGAACATTGCCACCGTTGGGCCAGGTGATGGTGTTCGATCCGTTCAACTGAGGGTTTGTGGTGAACCCGGCGGCGGCGTTCATGAAGTATTCCACGCCGTTGTCCACACCGTCGTTGTCGAAGTCGAGGTCGGCGGCTTGGCCACCCGCGTTGCTGCCTGCCCAGCTACTGTAGCCACCAGTCGCTGTGGCGGTGAGGAAGCCATAGGCATCCAGGCTGAAGTTGTTCCAGCCGCTTGCGGTGATTTGCTGCAACTGTGCTGCCACCAGTCCGGTGTTATCGATGCCAAAACGGAGAGAACCCGGATTGTTGCCCACGCCTGGATCGATTCCGTTGCCGGGAACGAAGGTGCCGGTGATGGTAAGCGTGCCACCGCTCCAGGCGCTCGCGCTGCTGTTTTCGAAAGCCAGGGAGGACCCCGCGCCGAGGTTGATGGCCGCGTTACCGGTGACGTCCAGGGTTCCCGCGGTGTCGGTGCGTGTGTCGGCGTCCAAGATGGCGGTGCCGACGGAAACCCCAGCGGAATCGGGTAGCACGTTGTTGGCTCCCAACTTCAGCTTGCCGGAGTTGACGGTCATGGTGCCGGTGTAGGTGTTGGCACCGGAGATGGTAAATACTCCGCTTCCGCTCTTCGTGATGCCGAAATCGTTGCCATCGGTTTTTCCAAACCTGCCCGAAAACGTGAAGTCGGCGGAGTTGTTGATGGTGAAGGTGGCTGTGGTGCCGGAATTGTAAACTCGCTGCTGCCTGTTGGTTCTCGCGACATTGGTCAGGCCGGCCAGGGTTTGATCGTTGCCCGACAGGTCCACATCGCAGTAGCGCGTGCTGTCAGAAGCGTTCTGACCATCGAGGGTCAGCACCGCGGTCGTAGGCAGCGCGTCCGCAACGGCCAGCTTCAGGGTCATGCTGTTGACAACGCTCAATTCATTGGTGTCGATTGTCACATTGCCCGTGAAGTCCCCGGACGCACCGAGCGAAATCCGGTTGTCGCCCGCAAGGGTGTTAGGACCTGTGCCGAAGGTGACGTTGCCGGTTCCTCCGATGGCCCCGTCCAAGTTTGCCAGAGCTCCGGCGGTTTGCACCCGGAACTGTGCGCTGCCGGTCAGCGTGATGGGTGCCGCAAGAGACAGGCCGCTCGTGTTGAAGCCCAGGGTCGCGCCGCCAATGCTCAGCCCGCTGATGCCGCCCAGTGGAGTGTTGTTGGACAGGCTCAGGTTGCCTCCGTTGACCGCCACACTCCCGGCAAAGGTGTTGATGTTGGTTAGTGACAACTGGCCGGCTCCGGTCTTGATAAGGTTGATCGCACTTCCCGTGCCGCTGGTCTGGATGACGCCGGAGAAGGTGGATGTCGCATCGTTGCCGCCAACCGTCAGGGTGGAGGTCGTGGCCGCCGCCGTGTTGTCCACGATGCCATTGGTGAATCCTGCCAGGCCGTTGACGCTTTCTGAAAAACCGTTCAAATCGAGGGTCGCGGTGAGGAGGTTTGAATTGGTGACCGTGACATCGCCATTGCCGCTGCCGTCGGGGATGACGTTGGCGGCACCCAGTTTCAGCGTGCCGCCATTGATGAAGGTGGGGCCGGCATAGGTGTTGGCGCCTGACAGGATCAGATTGCCCAAGCCCTGTTTGGTGATGCTGTTTGCACTGGCTCCGGAGACAACGCCGCCAATGGTGAGGGTGCGGTCGACTGCCACGTTCCAGACGGCGGAGTTGCCCAGAACATAGCCGCAATTCAGCATAAGGTCCTGCGTGGCCGCACTCATGTCAATGCCGCCGTTGTTTGTCAGGGTGTTGCCCGAATTGATGGTCACCAAGCCGGCGGGGTCGGCGATGACGATGGATCCCCACGCCGAATCGGCACCCAATGAGGTGGTGTTGGCGGAAGTCACCGTATTGTCCCACTTGGCAGTGCCCGATGAATCCGGCGCATTGCCGCCCACCCAACTGCTGCCGAGATTGAGATTGTCCGTGTTGTTTGCCTTGGTCACGGTGGCGCCGCTGTAGCTGATGATGATCTGGCCGGCCTTGCCATTGGCCCCGGCCAAGGTGGTGCTGGCGGTGCCAGCTCTTCCCCCGCCGCCGCCACCGCCGGGCGCGGTGTTGAGGGCGTTCCCAGCCCCACTGGCGCTTTTTCCGGTGTCTCCTCGCCCGCCGTTATGGTCGGCATCACTGCCGGTCGTCACAGTAAGGTTTGCGCCGGTTGACTGAGAGGTGGCGGTGACTCCGTTCTGGGTATCACTGGCCGCGCTGCCACCGGCTCCGGAGTTACCAGCCGATGTATGTTTCCAGCCACCGCCGCCTGACCACTCGACGTCATACAGCCCACTCACAGCGCCACCAGCACCGCCCGCCCCGGATACGGAAGTTGAGCTGGTTGCCACCGCACAGGCTCCGCCTTGGCCCCCGTTGGCCGTTACGCTTATACCGCCGTCGCCGGTAAACGTGACATTCTGGCCATTCGACCTGTCACCATTTGCAAATGATGTCCCCGTGATCCCCGCGGCTTCGTCTGGAATGGTCACGGTGTAAGGTGTCCCGGGCGTCACCGGGACATTGAGCTTCTTGGCATATGCACCAGCGCCACCACCGCCGCCACCGGCGTTTCCGGTGACAGCGGTTTTCCTTGCCGAGCCGCCGGCACCGCCACCGCCCCAGCATTCCACGGTGACGCTCGTCACGCCCGGGGGCGGGGTGAAGGTGCCAGAGCTGGTGAATTTCTGGCTGACGGCACCCGCGGTATTTGCGGTGAGGGTGAGGATGCCCAGCGTGAGTGCTGTGGCAAGGGAGGCATGGAATCGGGTCGGTTGGGGTGTTTTCACGGGTTTGTTTTCATTTGGTGTTTCAGAAATCGATGGATGGTCGGGTTGGTTTTTTGAACGCACATTATCTGGCCGCGGCATTCCAGAACGGGTGGCTGGCTCCGCCCCGGGAGTCGATTTGCAGGATCTCTTTCATGGATATTTCCCCCACGTGGCCGTCGTAATAGACGACGACCGCCTTGTCGCCCTTGTGGCGGTAGGCGATCTTGCCGTCGTTGGATTTCCCCTCAACGGGAGTCTTTTTCCAAACGGTCCGCCCGGGATACCGGCACCGGAAGTCAGTGGCGGATATGAACGCGGCGCTTTTCTCCGGGGAGACGACTTGCCCCGTGCTCCAACTTACGTTGCCCGGAGTTGGATCCGGCGTGCAATCGACGTAGCCGAAACTGGCGGAATACATGTCATGGAACCTGCCCTTCGCCTTGACCGCGACTGGGTCGAGCAAGCCATGAGGGACGGTGTTGAATTGTTTCGTGGAGTCCTTGATCGTGGTGCCATCACCGATGATGCCGCTGAGGAATTTCGGATTGGCGAACCAAGGTGAGTCCGGAGACGACTTGGGCTGGGTGAAAACCGGCACATACCTGCCGTTGTTTTCAGCCGCGTAACCGGCGTTGGCGACATGGAGTTGGGAGATGTTCCGGATCGCGGTGACCTTGTCGGCCGAACCTCTCAAGCTCCGGACCGCCACTAGCAGCACCGCGACCAGGGAGATGATGATTGCGAAGACGACGAGGATTTCGGCCAGCGTAAAACCGCGGGCGAACCGGATGGTCGCAGGGGATGGCACCCAGATGGTGTTGCCAATGGACGTTGCAGTGGCTTTCCTCGAACAGGTGGTCTCTGCACCGAACGCATCGGTGCAAGAATACGGATGCCGGAAATTCCCCGGGAAAAGGGAAACTTTTTTGCGGATGGGTTTCATGGCAGCGGTTCGGAAAGGGCGTTTCCTCGAGAAAACGGACTTATCATGGGCATGCATACCACGGATCAGCGGAACGGCCGAGGAAATCCGTGCTTGGCAACCATCATGAATAATAGGTAGGTTATTTGGAAATGAATCCACTGAGAATTCTCACCGTTCCAGATCAGGTGGCCGCGCACCTTCGCCGGGAAATCGCGGAAGGACGGCTGTCAGGGACGATGCCGGGAGTTCTGCGTTTGGAGGTGGAACTGGGGGTGAATCGTAACACGGTGGAGATCGCCTTGCGGCTTCTGGAGAGGGAGGGATTGTTGATTCCACAGGGTGCTGGAAAGCGCCGCAGAATCGTTCGCGAGGACGGATCGGAGGCAAGAAGATCGCTACGGTTGGCGATCCTGACTTATGACCCGGGAGACAGGCTTGAGAGCCATATGCTGGATCTCCAGTATTTGCTGCAGGAGGCCGGGCACTCCGTGTTTTACCCATCGGCAACACTGACGCAGCTCGGGATGAAGGTGGAACGCGTTGCCCGCCTTGTTGACAAGACGCCGGCGGACGCGTGGATTGTCTTGGCCGGTTCAAAGGATGTCCTTGAATGGTTTGTCTCCCGCGGCATCCCGGTGATGGCGGTGTTCGGAAGAAGGCACAATCTCCCGATTGCCGGGGCGGGGCCTTACAAACTTCCCGCGATCCGGAAACTGACCAGGACGCTGCTCGATTTGGGTCACCGGCGGATCGTGCTTCTGGTGGGGGAGGAGAACCGGCGGCCCCATCCCGCCCCGGCGATGCAGGGATTTCTTGACGAGTTGGCCGCAGGCGGGATTCCGCCCGGTAGTTACCATCTGCCGGATTGGAAGCAATCCACCGAGGGCTTTCATGCATGCCTGCGGGAGTTGTTCCGCATCACTCCGCCCACCGCGCTGATCGTTGGCGGAGTTGCGTTATGGATTGCCGCCCTGCAGTTCCTCGCATCGAAGAAGCTGGGGATTCCGCAGGACGTGTCGCTCGCATGCACCGACGGCAGCCCGGACTTCGCATGGAGCAACCCTGCGATCACGCACATCCGCTGGGATAAACGGCCGATGGTGCGACGCATCGTCCGATGGGCGAATCATCTGGCGCAAGGCAGGCCCGACCTGCGGCATCTCTTCACTCCGGCGGAATTCGTGCAGGGCGGGACGATTGGGCCGGTCAGCCGGGCTGAAGTGGCGCATGCGTGATGGGGTGCCGGCAAACGCTGCCCGACAGGGTTTCGGGGATTGGCCTGCTGCGCACCGTGATGGTTTGGCGGTTGCTCACCGGACACCGGTGAATGACGGGCCCCGGTGGAGGCTCCCTGTCTTGTTCGCCGAGCCGGATCATCTCCGGCTCCGGGGTCATTTCCGAATGGCACGGGATCAAGCAAACTCATAACCCCCGAGGGGCTTCGGAACTTAGACGGTGGCGCGAGCCACCGGATATCGATGCGTGGTATCAAGCGCACCGGCAGGGGTGCCGGAAGCGCTTGGTGGTGTGGAATGCGATGAGCGGCACTTGAAATCCTATCAAGCGATCCGCCGCCCCTTCCGGGGCGTAAATGATTTTGGTATGTGCTCCAGTGGCTCGCGCCACCGGCTAACTTCCACTGTCCCTCCGGGGCGTAAGAGATACGAATTACGCTTTCATCCCGTGCCATTCTACTCTGACCCAATTCACCGAAACCGAGCTTGCTTTGCCATGAGCACGGCCTGAAAGCCGCATCACGGTTTGGCAAGAAAGTTGTGAAAGTGTGTGATCTTGACTCCATTTGGTGTCTCTTGCAAGTCGCGACCTGCCGGGTATCCATTTAACTTGGTTGCGCCTAATCCGACAGGCTGTTACCAATCCATCGGTAGCTGGTGGCGCGCCAGCCCATCCCATGGTTGCCGGAACCAAAGTTCCAATGAAACCTCTCCTTCAACCCCTGCTGGCGGCGTTGCTGCTGGCTTCGATTCCAACAGCAGCCGCACAGGAAGAACCGGCGGAACCCCTGAGCATCCATCTGATGTGCGAGGATCGGGTCGATTTGGACTCTTACCGTGGCAGACCCGTGGAAAACATCAATTTGTGGAAATCCAACGTCAGGGACCTCTCGCCGCTTGCCGGAATGCCCGTAAAGGAACTCGTGATCTTCGGTTGTCCGGTGAAGGACCTGTCGCCGCTGGCGGGCATGCCCCTTGAATCGGCATGGATCGGCGCTACCGAGGCACGCGATTTCTCTCCGCTGAAGGGCGCACCTTTGAGGGAGCTGAGTCTTGATGCCTCCGCGGTGACCGACCTGTCTTTCGTGCGGGGCATGCCGCTCAAGTTCCTGAAACTTTCCGTGGCCGACGAGGGGCGCATCACCGATCTCACACCGCTCGAAGACATGCGTCTGGAAGAACTGGATTTCGAAGCCAGCACGGTGACCCGGGGGATGGAAATCCTGCGAGGCATGAAATCGCTTAAGAAGATCAACGGACAGACACCGGAGGAGTTCTGGCGGAAATACGCGGCCGAGGCGCCGGTCAGGGACCATCTGCGGAATGCCGGCGTTTCGTTCCACTGGCTCAGAGTGGCGGAGGATGGCAGCCTGTCACTTGGTTTCCATGGTTCGGAGATCAAGGACTTGGCGGTTCTCAAGGACTTTCGGGTGAGTGATTTGTCGCTGGGCGGGAGTACAATTCGGGACTTTTCACCCCTTAAGGAAATGAAGACCACCAGACTCTCGTTGGTTAGCCCTACTCTGGACGACCTTTCATCGCTACGGGGAACATCCCTTAAAATCCTGAGCATCGACTGCCCGAAGGTCGCTGACATTTCCCCTCTGAAGGTACTGGCCTTGCAGGAGCTGTATCTCGGTTGCCCGAAGGTCACCGACCTGTCCGCCTTGGAAGGAATGCCGCTGACCACGCTCAGTATTTATAGATCCGGTGCACGGGAGCTCGCTCCCATCAAACACAGCCCTTTGGAGTTTCTGATATTGGACATGGACCGGCGTCCCCGCGGCATGGAGATCCTGCGCGGCATGAAGTCGCTCAAGCAGATCAACTACCATGAGGTCGATGAGTTCTGGGAGTCCTATGACGCGGGCAGGTTCGACGACATCCAACTTCCGACCTGGATGTTCGGATGGAACCACAGCGGTAGGTCGGATGGCGAGTGACGGCTGACGGCAGCTTGTCGCATCCGATTCGGTTGCCTGCCGTTTGGTGTCTTTTGTGGTTGGAGTTTTTCCGTTCAGCCGCGGTTTGCGTCGCACGGAAAACCTGCCACCTTCACGCATGGACTTCGCCGAAGTGACCTGCCCGACCTGTTTCGAGACCTTTGAGGTGGCCATGCCGCATCCCGATGAAATGCCCACCGAGGTGGACTATGATTGTGAAGTCTGCTGCAGGCCGATGGTGATCGTCTTCACCGAGGAGGACGTTTACGCGAGGGGACTGGCGGACTGATCCGTTCAGTCAAAGCGGAAAATACCCCATGTTGTGCGGCTGGGGGCGTTCTGGCGATAGACGCCGGTATGCGGGCCGTGGAAGAAGAGGGTGATGTTGGTGGACTTGTCGAGCGTGAGCTTGCCGGTCTTGAAGTTCACGCCGTTGAGCGTTCCTTTGCCGGTGGTGTAGGTGAAGGGGGCCGTCGCTTTCTTGCTGCCGAACTTGAGCTGGGCCTTGCCGCCGGATTTCGCGGTGATGACGAATGGCGCCTCGGTGCCCGGAGTGATGCCGTCCATGTTGCTGTTAGAGCGGACGTTCAGCGTGAGCACGTCACCGGGCGCGAGGCGTGAGGGCGGATCGGCGGGTTTCTTTGACGGCGCCACCCATTTCGATCCGGTGACGAAGTCGCCATTCTTGATCGCGCGTTTGCCGGTGGCGAAATAGTCGCGCGTCCGCCAGCCCATCACCGTGTATTCGAGCAAGGCGACGGTGAAGTGGAAATCGCCCGTGGAAGCCGGCATGTTTACCGGTGCCTTGCGGCTGAAGTCGCCGATCTCATAACCGCCGGGAAGCGAGCCGAGATTCAATTCCGACACCACATGGCCCTGGGATGGAAAGGGCAGGGCAGTCGCCCATAGCACCAGCTTGAGGGTGCCCGAAGCCGTTCCGTTGGGACCGGGGTTCTGGATCGTTCCGTCCATCCGGAACGTGCAATCGGGCTTGGCGATCTTCCAGGACGCCTCACCGTCGATGATCAGAGGCGTGGTTTGTGCGGTGGCAATGCTGCAGAGCGCTGCGAGCGCTAGGACGAAGGCTTTCACGCAGTCCGGATCGGCCGGGCACCCGGAGAAGTCAAGGCGAAACCCGGCCCGCGGGGCGGCGGGAACGCGCGAGGATTCGCTTGCATGGGCCCGGTTTCAGTGCGACGCATCGGGCGGATTTGTTCAGCAACCCCCGACCGGTGGCCACCGACGATTCATCACCAGCCGAGACCGCTTCCACCCGCTACTCCGGCCTGATGCCGCAGAAGGGGTGGCCGCGGAGAAACTTCCGTTTCCTCCGCCACCGGGTGGTTCCGGGAATGTTCCGCCGAACCCATGGCGACGTGCTGGAACCGGTGCTCGATCCGCCGGCGGACGACAAGGTGCGCGTGACATGGATCGGGCACGCTTCGTTTTTCCTGCAGTTTGCCGGGCACTCGGTGATCGTCGATCCGAACTGGGCGAAGTGGCACGGCCCGGTAAAACGCCGCCGCCAGCCGGGACTCAACCTCCACGGCCTGCCCGAGGTGGACCTGGTGCTGGTCACCCACGCCCATTTTGATCACCTCCACAAGCCCAGCCTCAGGATCCTCCAGGCCCGCGAGGGCATCATCGTGCCACGGGGCAGCGAACGGTTGGTGAGGAAACTCGGATTTCCCGCGACCTACGAGGTGCGCGTGTGGGACGAGCTGCGCTTTGACCAGTTGGAAATCATCCACACGCCGTCGCACCATTGGGGTGCTCGTTTCATCCATGACATCCACCGCGACTACGGCGGCTACATCGTCAGGGCCGGCGGCAAGAGCGTGTTCCATTGCGGTGACAGCGCCTACTTCGACGGGTTCCGGGAAATCGGGTCGCGCCACGAGATCGATATCGCGCTCATGCCCATCGGCGCCTACGACGCGCCCAGCGGGCGGGACGTGCACATGAATCCCGAGGAGGCGGTCCGCGCCTTCGCCGACCTTGGGGCGAAGGTCCTCATCCCGATGCACTACGGCACCTTTCCGTTAGGCAACGAGCCGCACGAGGAGCCGGTCGAACGTTTGCTTGCGGAAGCCGACCGCCTCGGTATCAGTGAACAGGTTCTTATCCCCGAGGAAGGCGTGGGCATTGAATGGTGACGCTTTCGGGATAGATTCCTCCAACCGATCTCCCACCATCATGAAACGCCTCGCGCTTGCCATTCTCGCCGCCCTGCCGATGTTCGCGTCCTGCGAACCCGCGAAACCCGATCCCGCCGCTATGCAACCCGCCAAGAAACCCGAAGTCCCCGCCGGAGCCGAAGTCGCCACCCTTGGCGCCGGCTGTTACTGGTGCATCGAAGCCGCCTACCGCCAGCTTGAAGGCGTCCACTCCGTCACCTCCGGCTTCATGGGCGGTAGCGTGAAGGATCCGACTTACGAGCAAGTCTGCCAGGGCACTACCGGGCATGCCGAGGTCGTTCAGGTCGTTTTCGATCCGAAAAAAATCACCTACGAGCGCATCCTCGCGTGGTTCTGGGATTTGCATGATCCCACCACGCTCAACCGCCAAGGCAACGACGTCGGCACGCAATACCGCTCCGCCATTTTCTTCCACTCCGAGGAGCAACGCAAAACCGCCGAGACCTCCAAGGCCGCCGCCGCGAAAAACTTCACGGACCCCATCGTGACCGAAATCACCAAGGCCGCCGAGTTTTATCCCGCGCCCGAATACCACCAGGACTTCTACTTCCAGAACAAGAGCAAGAACGGCTACTGCCGGTTTGTCATCGAGCCGAAGCTGAAGAAACTCAAGCTCGACCATTGATCCGCGAAGCACCCGCGCAGGAGTCGCCTGTGGCGGCGGACTACGTCCGTCGAAGCCAGGTGATCGACGCGAATGCCATGAATCGTTCCGCCACCTCCAAGGCTTCGACGCCCGCAGAGCGCTGCTACACTCGTCCCATTCGCCACGGGCAAATGTCCCTCGAGTCCCCAAAGATTTTCCCATCGATTTGCGGTTTGGCGACATTAGGATGGTAGGCGTCGCCCGACCGCAACCCATGAAGATCGTTTTCCTGCTGAATTTCCACACCGTCCCCGGCCAGTCCCTCTGGCTCAAGCTCGCCACCATCGCCGGTGAGGTGCGTCTGGAGCAAACCCTGCCGCTGCGTTGGGTCAATGACCGCCAGTGGCAGGCGGAAATCGAAGCCGCCGCATCCGGCGTTCTCCGCCTGGAGTATTCCTATCAGTTCCGCCAGGAGGAAAACGGAGTGTGCCTCGACGAGTGGAACGGCCCTCGCACGGCGGTCGCGGATGCTGACGGCGAAGTGCTGTGCCTGCGCGACACCTGGTGCTCCGCCGGAACCGTGGACTATGCCTTGGAAACCGACGCTTTCCGCGCCTCCCTGCCGCCGCGCGGACCGTTTCAGCCGCCGTTGGTGCCCTCGGGAGCCAATCATGAATTCCTCCTGCGGATGGCCGCCGTGCCGGAGGGTATGGTGCCTTGCCTGATCGGATCGGTGGCCGAACTCGGCGACTGGGCGTGGGACGCTGCCGTCCCGATGCGCGAGATTTCCGCCAACCAGTGGCATGCCGCCGTCCATTTGCCGCAGGGCTGGTGGATCGAATACAAATACGGACTCTACGACATCGCGAAACGCAAAACCGTCAGCCTCGAATGGGGTGAGAACCGCGTGCTCGAAGCCCACGACTTCGCGATCAGACAGAAGACCATCGTCCGCGACGAATCCTACCGCCGCGATGCCGCACGTCTGCCGCGCGCGGCCGGTGTCGCCATCCCGGTCTTCTCCCTGCGCGGCGAGCAGAGCCTCGGCGTGGGCGAGTTCGCCGATCTCAAACCGCTTGCCGAGTGGGCTCACGAGGTCGGTCTCAAGCTTATCCAGATCCTGCCGATCAACGACACCACCTCTTCGCACACCTGGACCGATTCCTATCCCTACTCGGCCATCAGCGTGTTCGCCCTGCATCCCATCTACCTGCGCATCGAGGACATGGGCCATCGCATGTCCAAGGAGTTTCTCGATGAACTTGACTCCGCTCGCGAGTGGCTCAATGCCATGGAGCATGTGGACTATGAAGAGGTGATGAAGGCCAAGACCGGACTTTGCCTCAAGGTGTTTGAGAAACACGCCGCAGCCATCATCAAGAGCAAGGCGTTCCGCCAGTTCGTCGAAATCAACCGCGATTGGCTGATCCCCTACGCCGTCTTCTGTGTGAAACGCGATGAATTCGGCACCGCAAACTTCTCCCGCTGGGGGGATTGGGCCGTGTTCGACCGCGAACGTGCCGAGGCGCTCGCCTCACCGGATCATCCGCAGTGGCCCGAGTTGTCCTATCATCTCTGGATCCAATACGAACTCGACAAACAACTCGCCGACGCGGTCGCCCACCTTCATTCGAAAGGCCTCGCGCTCAAGGGCGATCTGCCCATCGGCATCGACCGCGAATCGGTGGACGCATGGTCGCTGCCCCACCTCTTCAAGATGGACTCGCAGGCAGGGGCACCGCCGGACGCCTTCGCGATCAAGGGCCAGAACTGGGGATTTCCCACCTACAACTGGGAAGTCATGGCTCGCGACGGCTTCGCCTGGTGGCGCTCGCGTTTCGCCCAGCTCAGCCGCTACTTCGACGCTTACCGCATTGACCACATCCTAGGTTTCTTCCGCATCTGGCAGGTGCCGGTCGACCAGATCGAGGGCATCATGGGCTGGTTCGATCCGGCGATGCCCGTTCACATCGACGAAATCCGCTCGCGCGGCATTCCCTTCGATTTCAACCGCCACTGCCGCCCCTACATCCGCGGGCATTTCCTCGGCGAACGCTTCGGCAACCATGTGGAAGAGGCGCGGAAAACCTATCTCCTGGATCGCGGGCACGGTGTCTATCAGCTCAAGCCGGAGTTTTCCACCCAGCGTGCCATTGAGGATCACTTCGCCACGTGGGACGTCACCGATCCCGTGGTGAAGTCCCGCGCCGAACGGCTGAAGTGGGGGCTCTTCGACTGCGTGAGCGATGTGCTGTTTTTCGAAGTGCCCGGCTCCAATGGCACGCTGTTCCACCCGCGCTGTTCGCTGCAAATGACCAAGTCGTTCCAGGAACTCGATCACGACACCAAGTGGCGGGTGGAGGACCTGTATGTCAGCTATTTCTTCCGCCGCCAGGAATCCTTCTGGCAGGCGAGGGGATATGAGAAACTCCCCGCGATGCGCCGCGCCAGCGCGATGCTGCTCTGCGGCGAGGACCTCGGCATGGTGCCGGACTGCGTGCCCGGAGTGATGCGCGAACTCGGCATCCTCTCACTGGAAATCCAGCGCATGCCCAAGTCGTCCAAAGTCAAATACGCCGACCCCGCCCACGCGCCCTACATGAGCGTCGTCAGTCCCTCCACGCACGACATGCCCACACTGCGAGGTTGGTGGCGTGAGGACCCGCATGTCACCGGCGACTTCGCCTGGCACGCGCTTGGGCTGCCCTTCCCGCCGCATGAGATGACCGGCGACATCGCGGAACGCATCATCCGCCAGCACCTCGTCTCACCCGCCATGTGGGCCGTGTTTCCGCTTCAGGATCTTCTGGCCATCGACGAGTCGCTGCGCCATCCGGATCCCGATGCCGAGCGCATCAATGTCCCCGCCATCATGCCCTACTACTGGCGCTACCGTTGCCACCTCGCGCTCGAGGAGCTTTCCGCGGCCGACGAGTTCAACCAGCGGCTTCGCAAGCTGTTGGCGACCTGCGGACGCTAGGGGGCAGATCACCAAAGGCAGACTCTAACGGAAATCACCTCAGCCCCAGCACCTTCGGCTCGGACAGGTTGCCGAGGCGGTCGATGGCGGTGACTGCGATGGCATCGGCGCGGGGAATGGAGGTTTGGCCGCTGCCGACGTGGGCGATCTTCATCGTTCGCCACGAGCTGCCGTTGCGGGCCTGGATGGCGACTTTCGCGGTGCGGTCATCGGGTTTCCAACTGATGACGGTATTGGCTCCGGAGGCGGAGGCGCTGACTCCGGGAGCGGCTGGTGCCTTTGACGAAACCCAGGTCATCGGTGGCACGGCTGCGGGTTGCGTGTAGGTGCCGCCCAGCTTGCTGTTGATGCCGCCGCGGTTGGTCATCAGGCTTTTCACACTCCAGTGGATGTGGCCGTTCCAGTTGCGGCCGACCTGGCGGCTGAGCGCGATCTGGTTGGTGATCTCCGATGCCGGCCGGCCCGGGTCCTCGGACGACTGGATGCGCGCGGTGGCGATGCCGGGCCACACCGGGCGGCTGCCTTGCGCGCGCCACCACTCCAACAGCGCGGGGAAACTCTGCTTCTGCGGCGAGATGCGCCAGTAAAGCTGCGGCGCGAGGTAATCCACCCAGCCGTTCTTGAGCCACTTGCGCGAGTCCCCAGCGAGTTGTTCGTAGCTATCGATTCCAGCCTCGATGCCCGCAGGCACCCCGGGCCGCCAGATTCCAAACGGACTGATGCCAACGCGCACCCAGGGTTTCCTGGACTTCACGTTCTTGTAGAGACTGCTGACGAACCCATCGACGTAGGCACGGCGCTGGGCCGGGGTCTTTCCATCGGGGAAACTCATTCCGCCAGCAGGATACGGATAGAAGTAATCATCGAGGTGCACGCCATCGACATCATAGCGGCTCACCACGTCCATGATGGCACGCATGGCACGCTCACGTGTCTCGGAACTGGCGGGATCGCACCACACCAGCGAGCCATAACGTTTTGTCAGATGCGGCGCGCTGCGGGTGACATGACTGGAGCAGGCGGAATGCGAAGTGTTGGAAAGGGCGCGGAAGGGATTGAACCACGCATGAACCTCGATGCCCCGCGCATGCGCCTCGCGGATCCAGTAGGCGAGCGGATCATATCCCGGTGAGCGGCCCATGCTGCCAGTCAGCCACTGGCTCCAGGGTTCGTAGGACGATTGATAGACCGCGTCGGCATTCGGACGGACCTGCAGCAGCACGGCATTCATTTTCAGCGAGACCATCCGGTCGAGAATGGCGCGGGCCTCGGCCTGCTGGGATCCCGCGCCGAGACCCTTCGAACTCGGCCAGTCGAGGTTGTGGACCGTGGCCACCCACGCGCCGCGGAATTCCCGCGCAAGCTGGGGCGGGCGTTCGTTCACCGGAGCATAGGACTGCGCGACGGCGGCCGAAGCAAAAGCAACAAGGGAGGCAAGAGAGCGGACCATGGCGATGATTCTGCCCGCGCTTTGGGATTTCCGCAAGTGTGGCGAGGCCTGGTTCCGTCCTGAACATGGCGGTAGGCTTTTTCCCGTGATTTTTTCGGGAGTTTCTGCGATTCAAACACCCGGCATTTCCAATCCCTGCGCATGAGGTCGTCATTTCCGTGTCTCCGCTATCCGCTCTTCATCCTGCTTCTCCTGCTCGCGGGCGGGCTCAGCGCGCAGGTTACGACGACCGGTTTTCCGAACGTTTACAGAACCGAGACTCCCGGCACCTTGTTGAGTCACCCCGACGACAACGACTCGGAAGCCACCGGCCGCACCACCTCGCTCAACTATCTCAACGGTTGGCTCATCGTCGGCGCGGAAGGTCCCGGTTCGCGCCCGGGGTCTGACCTGGAGATGCGCGTCTATGATGTGTCCAATCCGGAAAACCCGGTCCGCCGCTTTCCCTCCGATTTCAACCACAGCTACCCCAGTAACCGCTGGCACCAGGGCAACGCGGGGTGGAACGCCCACGGCTCCGCCCAGGCCGGCACATCGATGCTGCCCGAGGTCATGCGCGTGCAATCGTTCGGCGGCCCGGTCGAACGCGGCGCATGGTTCCTCTCCAACGGCGTGCCGGATATCGGTGATTTTCCCGTCGGCTGGAACCGCTCCTCCCAAGCCGGCCCGTGGGTCGCCTCGTTCCCCTGGTATGGTTCGCCTGACGCGGACTTCACCATTGAGCGCATCTGGCAGACACCCGGTGGCAACCAAACCCAGACCCTCGCCACATGGGACCACGTGGGCCCCTACGGTGGCGGCGACTGGCATCCGATGTTCTTCGGCGACCTTCTCATCTACGCACGCCATGGCGCGTCAGCCAGCGACGGCGTGGTGGTTTACCGGTTGCAATATGATCAATTCGACGATCCGGAAAACCGCGGCATCACCCCGCAGTTCGTCGGGTCGCTCGCGGGTGGCTTCCAAGGCTACTGGCCCAACCTGTTTTCCGACGGCACCGGGCTTTATGTCATCGGCTCCGCCACCGACATCCTCATGGGCGCGGACATTACCGACGCGGCAAACCCGGCGGGCAACGGCGCCGTGACGCTCGCCGCCAGCCTGCACATCCCGGGATTCACCAACGCATCCTACCCGGTCTATCAGGATCAGTTCGGTTTCATCCACAACCGCAAGATCGACATGACCCGCTTCCTCGCCGGGGATGCGAGCCCGATCACGCTCACCCTCAACGAGGGCGCTCCGAACTTCGCCGACACCTCGCAGATGTCGTTGCCACTCGGCAATCTCTGGGTCACCGGCGGCTATCCGCACCAGTATGGCACCGCGAACTACCAGCGCCAGGGCATGTCCATCTGGGTTCATCAGCAGGATCCGGACAACACGGCACCGCGAGTCACCTTCCACATCCCCCAGGCCAACCGCACGAACTACCCGCGGCACGCGCCGTTGAGTTTCCTCGTTCACGAACACCCCCGCCATGGCGGGCCGCGCAATGGCATCGACTTCACCGTCCGCCCGGTCGGCGCGGGTGAGGCGCTCGGCGCCCATGTTCCCGGATTCCTCATCCATGATTTCTCGGGAAACATGACGTTCACCCCGGATTCGCCGCTTGCGGCGGACACCACCTATCAGGTCGATTTCCATAGCGATCCCTCCAACCAGATCGGCTTCCGCGATGCCGCCGGAAATTACATCGAGCCCTACAGCTACCGCTTCTCCACCGGCGGCGGCATCAGCGCGGGCATGCCGCCATCCATCACAACGGTTTCCTCTAACAACGCCATTCCCGCGCCGGGCGAGAACATCACCGTGACGATTGCCGCCACCGGAAGCACACCGCTCGAGTACCGATTCAACTTCAACGGGACATGGTCCGCATGGTCATCATCCCACAGCGCGAGCCACACTTACGCCAACTCCGGTCGCCCGCGGGTGCTTGTGCAGGTTCGCGATGCAAACGGCCGGCTCTCCAATGGTTCCGTGCGGTTGCTGGTCATCGCTCCGCTGCCACCCGGCCCGCGCCCGACCCGCAGCGGTTCCCTTGCCATCGGTGACGACATTCTGGGCGAGCGCCGCCTCTGGGTCGTCAATCCCGATGCCGGCACCGTCTCCGTTCTCGACGCCGTCACCGGAGCGAAACTTGCCGAACACATGGTGGGCGCGGATCCGCGAAACATCGCCCGCGATGCGAACGGCCGCTATTGGATCACCTGCCATGATGCCGATCAGATCAGCGTGCTCAATGCTGACGGCAGCACCCACGCCACCATTTCGCTGCCGTACGGCTCCGCTCCCTTCGGCATCGCCGCGACGCCCGACGGCCAGCACCTCTATGCCACCATGCAGGGCTCCGGTCGTCTCCATCGATACTCGGCCGCCAATCCGCTCGCTTCTCCGATCGACACGAGCACCGTGCCCTTCCCTCGGGCCATCGCCGTCAGCGCCAACGGACAGAGGGTTTTCGTCACCCGCTTCATCTCGCCCGACCTTCACGGCCAGGTGGCCGAGCATCATGGCTCCACATTGGTCCATGTGCGGACCATCGGTCTCGGTGTTTCGATCTCCTGGGACAATGGCGACCGCTCCGGTGGCACGCCCAACTATCTCGCCGGGATTGCCATTTCACCCGACGGCACCCGCGCCGCCGTAGTCTCGAAACAGGACAACGTCCACCGCGGCCTGCGTTTCGGGGTGGGTGACCTGACCCATGAAACCACCGTTCGCGCCGTCATCTCGTTCATCGATCTGACGAACAATGCCGAGATTCCGAACTCCCGCCGTGATTTTGATAACAGCGACAGCCCGAGCGCCGTCACTTGGTCGCCGCTCGGCGACACTCTCTTCGTGACGCTTCAGGGAAACAACCGCCTCGTCGGAATTGACGCGCTCAACCTCGCACCCGTTCCAGGAAACCCCGCCGCATTGTCCACGGAAACCTCGCCCGCCGTGATCGCTTTCGATCTCGGCACCGGACTCGCGCCTCAGGGTGTTTTGTTAGATCCTGTTTCCAACCGCCTCTTCACCCACAACTTCATGGGGCGCAGCGTGACCGTTCGCGATGCCCTGCCGTTCCTCGGCCAGAACCTCACCGGTTTTCCGCCCGTGACCACCACCACCACGGTGGCCAACGAAACGCTCGCGGCCGATGTCCTGTTGGGAAAACAGATTTTCTATAACGCCGCCGACGCCCGCATGAGCGCGGACAGCTACATTTCATGCGCCTCCTGCCACATCGACGGCGGGCACGACGGCCGCGCATGGGATTTTACCGGCCGCGGCGAGGGGATGCGCCGCACCACTGATCTGCGCGGCCGTTCCGGCACCGGCCATGGAAACGTGCACTGGTCCGGAAACTTCGACGAGATCCAGGACTTCGAACACGATATCCGCGGCCCCTTCGGCGGCACCGGGTTTCTCAATCTCACACCCGCTCAGTTCTCCACTCTCCACCCCACGCCTGCCACGGGGAAATCCGGAATCAGTCCGGATCTCGACGCGCTCGCGGCCTACGTGGCATCGCTCGGGAATGATCACGTGCCGCGCAGCCCGCATCGCAATCCCAACGGGACTCTCACCGCCGCCGCCCAGGCAGGCCAGCTCGTTTTCCAAGCCCAGAACTGTGCCTCGTGCCATGGTGGCGACTCGTTCACCAACAGCCCGAACGGTCCGGTGCCCGCCCAGCCGCTCGTCAACATCGGCACCCGGTCGCTTCTCAGTGGCAACCGCCTCGGCGGCGCGCTCACGGGCATCGATGTGCCATCCCTGCACGGACTCCATGCCACCCGCGGCTATCTCCATCATGGAGAGGCGAAATCACTGGCCGATGTCTTCTCCTACACCGGCGGTGTGCTGTTAGAAGCGGCGGGCGCGCAGTTCGTTACCCCGCCCGGTCATCCCAACAGCATCGGCAGCCTCGCCGGATGGCAGTTCAACCCCGCGCAGGGTGGCGGTGGTTTCACCCGTGGAATGATCGGGGGCAACACCGTCACGATCAGTTATGCCAATGGCGCGGCCGAGCGTCCGCGTGTCCGCTTCAACAACGTCGATGGCGGCAGCGGCGGGCCGGCGCGCATCGCCATCCGATACCTGCGCCAATATGGCAACACCAACGCCGTGCTCCGCGTCAACAACACCGATCATCCCTTCACCCTGCTCAATCAATCGCCGGACTTCGGTTGGAACATGGGGGGCTGGCGCTGGCACAGCGCCGATGTCACGCTCAACCCGGGAACCGCAAACACCGTCGAGGTGGTCATCGGCCTGCCGACCGACAACGAGTTTTCACTCAACGCCATCCTCGTTTCCAATGTCGACGTGCTCGCCGCCGCCCAGCCACACCGCGCCGTGCAATCACTCTCCACCACCGATCGCGACAACCTGCTCACTTATCTCCGCCAGCTCGACGGTCGCGATGCGGCGGGCAACGTGCTGGACGATCCCGCGCCGCCATCCCCTCAGGCGCCGGTCATCCTCAGCCAGCCGGGAAACACCACGCTCGCCGGGGGAAATCCGCTTGATTTCCACATCACCCACAGCGGCAGCGGACCATTCACCTATCTTTGGACAAGGAACGGCGAACCGGTCGGGTCCAACAGCCCGTTTCTCCACATTGCCGCCGTGCAGCCCGGTGACAGCGGCACTTATCTCGTCACCGTCACCAACTCGCAGGGCGATGCCGCGAGCACTCCCGTTTCGCTGACGGTCAACCCTTCACTCGGCATCCCTGCAGGCACCTTGCCGGACGGCACGATCGGCCAGGCCTATCAGGCGTTTCTAACAGCCACTGGCGGTGTTGGCATCCGGACATGGTCACTGGACTCCGGACTTCTTCCCCTTGGCATGAGCCTCTCCGCCGATGGGGCAATCACCGGCACGCCCCTTGCTCCGGCTCGCGCTTGGTTCACCGCGCGGGTTGCCGACAGCTCCGGCAGCGTCACCCGTGCCTATCAGCTCAATATCGCACCCGTCGGCGGATTCGTCACCGATCCGGATCTGGTTCTTCACTACACCTTCGACGAGCCCTCCGGCAATCACCTGTGGGACCTGTCTCCGGCGGGAAACAACCACAACACCACGGTTGCCAGCGCCCAGCGCGTGGCTTCCGGCCGTTTCGGCTCCGCATGGGGCCCTGCCGCCACCAATGCGCCCATCGTTTCCTTCCATCCGGCCAATCAGGGTGATTTGAACTTCGATCCCCGCGCGGACGAATTCACCATCAGCACCTGGTTCCGCACCACCGCCGCCAGCAACTATCACATCCTCTTCGGCAAGGACGGCGGCGATCCCTACCGCGTGCAGTACCGCGTGTGGATCGTCGATCCCGTCACCCGCCTGTCCGCGATCACCGGCGATGTATACGGCTCCTTCATCAACACCTCGCCGCCACTCAATGACGGCCAATGGCACCTGGCCACTCTCGTCAACTTCAACGACAACGGCACGTGGCACACCCGCCTCTACTACAATGACGGTTCCCAGTTCACCCAATTCAACACCGGTTCCGGCGGTGCCGTGCCCGCCCTCATGCGCGTGGGGGCCATGAGTGCCGGATACAACGAGTGGCACGGCCAGCTCGATGACTTCCGCATCTATCGCCGCGCGCTTTCGCAGCAGGAAGTCGCAACCATCTACAACCCGCCACCGCCGTCCGCCTATCAGATCTGGATCCATGGTGTGATGAACCCACCGCCAGCCCATCTGCGCGGCACCGGCGACGACCCCGATGGCGACAGTTATTCCAACCTGTTGGAATACGCGCTCGGGTCGCATCCGAACCAGTCCGGGGATATCGTCATTCCGGCATTTGTCCGCGACGGGAACACGCTCAGCCTTTCCTATCCGCGAATGAGATCGGAACTTTCCTATCTCGTCGAGGCCAGTCCGAATCTGTCATCGTGGTCCACGGCAGGAGTCGTTCAGGACATCACGACGCCTGTCGGACAAACGGCCACGGCCACGATGGCAGTGCCTGCCGAAACGGAGCGCGTCTTCCTGCGGCTGCGCGTGGAGGCCGAAGTCGAGTGAAGACCCACGCTACTCGCGCCAGCGTTTCACCAGGTCGCCGTATACGTCGATCCTGCGATCGCGGAAGAAGGGCCAGATGCGGCGGAAGTCCTCGACGAGCTGCCAGTCGAGATCCTGATAGAGGATTTCCTCGTTCTCGGTGGAGGCCTTGGCGGTGATTTCGCCGTAGGGGTTGGCGACGAAGGAGCGGCCCCAGAACTCAGTGCCGTCGTGTGTGCCGGAGCGGTTGACTGCGGCGAGGTAGCAGCCGTTGGCGACGGCGTGGCCGCGCTGGACGGTTTCCCACGCGCAGTGCTGGGCATCGCCGAGTTCGGCTTTTTCCGAGGGCAGCCACCCGATGGCGGTCGGGTAGATGAGGATCTGCGCGCCGCCGAGGGCCATCAGCCGGGCGGCCTCGGGATACCACTGGTCCCAGCAAATGAGGACGCCGAGTTTGCCGAACTTCGTGTCCCACACCGGCCAACCGGTGTCGCCGGGCGTGAAGTAAAACTTCTCCTCGAAGGCGGGATCCTGCGGGATATGGGATTTGCGATAAAGTCCTAACAGTTTTCCGTCGGCATCGTGGATGGCGGCGGTGTTGTGGTAGAGGCCGGGACCGCGGTGTTCGAAGAGCGAGGAAACCAGCACGATGCCGAGTTCACCCGCGA
>Ga0315904_10003326_pt1 | contig 23769 bp, 18 predicted proteins | sample LakEriMetagenome_6_FD_203529 | JGI IMG/M metagenome (GOLD analysis project Ga0315904, IMG submission 203529) | Freshwater fungal communities from buoy surface, Lake Erie, Ohio, United States - Buoy 12 MA120 | ecosystem: Environmental > Aquatic > Freshwater > Lake | place: USA: Lake Erie, Ohio... | reverse complement strand
GACGAACATATATTCTATTGAGTTTACCATAACCCAACAAAACCCAAACTTACTATAAGGCGTGAGCGGTGTCAAGCAGATCCCAATCCTAAAATCTTACTGAGCAGATGTTTACCGCAGCGTTTGCCTCTGGCTAGCGGCCAGGATATATTGAAATGGTGTTTTCTAGGTTATGTGGAATTTTGCTTTTCCAGGATATATTGGGCTCATATGGACGCGGAATCAGAATCGCTTATCGCAGTCATGCAATCGAAGTTGATCGACCAAGTGCGCCGAATCGCTCGCACGCTCCATGTCGCTAAACGGACCGAAGAAGCCTACGTAGGCTGGATCTCCAGATACCTGATCCATCAGCGAAATCAACATGGAAAATGGATCCACCCGCTCGAACTCGGGAGCACCGCTGTCAATGAATTCCTCTCTTACCTTGCCGTCGAACGCCAAGTGGCCGCAAGTACCCAAAACCAAGCCCTCTCGGCACTGCTATTCCTGTACGTGAAAGTCCTCAAGTCCGAAATCAAAATCGATGCACTCCGAGCCAAAAGGTCCTCGAAACTTCCCGTCGTTCTGTCTCCCGCCGAAGTCGCCAAGACTCTCGATGCCATCGAACCCCGTCCCAAACGGGTCATGTGCTGCCTGATGTACGGAGCTGGCTTGCGCCTCATGGAAGCTTGCCGCCTGCGAATCAAAGACATCGATTTCGATCGGAAACAAATCATCGTTCGCGAAGGAAAAGGAAACAAAGATCGCGCAGTCCCGCTACCTCAACGCCTCGTCGCCGATCTGAAGCATCAAATCGAATTGGTAAAAAAACTCCATGAACAGGATCTTCAGGCCGGGGCTGGCTGGGTCTGGCTGCCTTACGCCCTCGCAGTCAAATGGCCCCAAGCCGGTAAGGAACTCGGTTGGCAGTATCTGTTTCCCGCCAGGAACCTGTCCTTCGACTCTCACCCCAGAGAGTCGCTCGAGGGAGCCGCAGAGGAACATGTCGGCGATGGAGACCGACAACAGCTCCGTCGCCATCACATCAACGAGAATTCCGTGCAAGCAGCAGTCAAATCTGCAGTGACTCGCGCAGGAATCTCCAAAAAAGTTTCCTGCCATACCTTCCGGCATAGTTTCGCTACCCACCTGCTCGAATCAGGTAAGGATATCCGGACTATCCAACAACTGCTCGGACACTCCGATGTGTCAACGACCATGATCTACACCCATGTCTCACGCAACGCCGCAAGCGGCGTCGAAAGTCCGTTGGATCGCTTGTAATAGGACTTCACGTCGTGCTTTGGGGTCGATAATCGGTCTGCTTTGGAGGTCTTGAAGATGAATCAACAAGTTGGTAGCCGTCAGCCGTCGGGATCTTCGAGCAATTCCTGCAATCGTGGTTGTAGTTCAGACGAGAGTCGCTCGAGCCACGTTGAATCAATGAGCCCAATCGAAATCAAGTCTAGCAAGTGTACTTGGTCTTTTCTTCGAAACGACGTCAGTTTCATCGTGACCAAACGGTCGAATGGTAACGTGCGAGCATCTTCGATCCATTCAAATTGGTCGATATCGGGAACTGCCTCCGAATACTCCTCTCGCACCTTCTTTCCGGCAAATACGACATGCACTGCATCGCGAGCCTTGGCATCTGGCCCGTCGAGGAACATCGTAACTTCCGCCGCTTGTCGGAAGATAAATCCAGCAGCTTCGAGAACGGGGATAGCTTTTTCCAGATCGGGTTCGTTAAGAATAATGTCTACATCCTGAGTGTTTCGGACCACCGACTCGTCGACTTGAGAAACCCAGTGCTGAACTGCATTACCTCCAGTGACGGCATACGGGATGTTGGCGGCGTTGAGGGCTCGGGTGACGCGACGCAAGCGATCTTTGACCTTTTCCACGGCTCTTTCAATCCTGTCCCAAAGGGCGTCACCGGAATACTTGATTTCGATCATTTCCAAACTCCTCGCCCTCATTGTAGCCGAAACTAGCGAAGTGATCTCCTTTCGAGTTCCACAGGTCTTAGGCTCTGATCTTTTCCGACATAAACTTGGGGCCTTTGCCTGGGTATTCAGTCATGAATCCAGTACGCCTGCGGCTGACTGTTAAACGAAATAGGGTTTGGTACCTGCCAATCGCCAGCTTTGGCACGCGGCCCGAAAAGCCTTTTGCTTGGGAGGAAAAAAAAGACACCTTCCATGGAAGGTGTCTTAGGGGTTTTTTGCAGTCGAGCGATTCGACTGGGGCTTCTATCCGACAGGGGCTTCTATCCGAAGAGGATTAGAGGACCGTTTTGATGGTCTTGACCAGTCGCGAGAGGATCTTGTACGGATCGGCTTGGGAGTTTGGACGACGGTCTTCGAGGTAGCCCTTGTAGCCTGAGTTGACGAAGCTGTGTGGGATACGGATCGAAGCACCGCGGTCGGCGACGCCATAGCTGAATTTGTCGATCGACTGGGTCTCGTGCAGACCGGTCAGGCGCAGATGGTTATCTGGACCGTAGGCAGCGATGTGTTCGTCGCGATACTTATCGAAGGCTCCCATGAGTTTCTCGAAGAATTCTTTGCCTCCGACGTCCCGGAGTTTATCGAACGAGAAGTTCGTGTGCATCCCCGAACCGTTCCAGTCGCCTCGGATCGGTTTGCAGTAGAACTCGATATCCAGCCCGTATTTCTCGGCCAATCGGACCAGGAGGTAGCGAGCGACCCACATGTCGTCCCCGGCCTTTTTGGAGCCTTTGGAGAAGATCTGGAATTCCCATTGTCCCTTGGCGACTTCTGCGTTGATGCCTTCGAGATTGATCCCTGCATCGAGGGTGATATCGATGTGTTCCTCGACGACGGTACGAGCGATATCGCCGACATTTTTGTGGCCAATTGCGGTGTAGTACGGGCCTTGGGGGGCTGGGTATCCGTCTTCGGGGAAGCCCAGTGGGCGACCGTTTTCGTAGAAGAAGTACTCTTGTTCGAAGCCGATCCAAAGGTCGGCCATCTCCTCGCATGTTGCGCGGAAATTCGATGGGTGGGGCTCGCCGTTAGGGAGCATGACTTCGCAGAGGACCAGGAATCCGTTGGTGCGGGTGCTATCTGGGTAGAGAGCCACTGGCTTGAGCACGCAATCGGAGCTTCTGCCCTCGGCTTGTTGAGTCGAGCTTCCATCGAACCCCCACATTGGGAGATCGGCGACGCTCGTGGGAGCCTTGTCGACGATCTTGGTCTTGCTGCGCATGTTGGGCTCGGGTAGATACCCATCCAACCAAATGTACTCGAGTTTGAATTTTTTATCCGAAGACATTTAGCTAACTCTTTCTTCCAAAAAACAGAAAATGAGAAACGCTTCTGCACACCTTGCATCGCACAGAATCCTATGGGACCCGGATCGGTCTACCCTTCTTCACCGGTTCTCAAATCGTGAGGATTTCGTCTAGGACGCACCACAACGAGGGACGCAATTGCTAAGCTGGTATTCAGCCGTGAGCCCCATAATTTAGCGAAGGCTTGGAGAGGGGCAAGCGACCCGCGAAGTTTCTTTAATCGTAAAACAGACAGGAATCATCGAAGCTTATGCATTCCATGCCGATTCTCTTGGGGATTCTAGCGGTTATGGCGGTCTCTTACCGCTATTACAGCGCGTTTTTGGCGGCCAGTGTAGCATCGTTGGATTCGGGGCGTAGGACCCCAGCCCACGAGCTCAATGACGGACAGAATTACCATCCGACGAATCGTTGGATCTTATTCGGCCATCATTTCGCGGCCATCAGTGGGGCTGGACCTTTGATTGGACCGGTATTGGCTGTGCAATTTGGATACATGCCGGGGTTGATTTGGTTGGTTATCGGGGTTTGCCTAGCGGGTGCGGTTCAGGATTTTTTGGTATTGGCTGCGAGTGTTCGATATCGGGGTCAATCGCTTGCCAACCTGGCCAAGAGTCTTTTGGGACCGAGGCTTGGTCTTTTGACGTCGGTATCGATCTTGTTCATCGTCATCATAGCTTTGTCGGGTCTAGGGGTTGTGGTGGTCAAGGCGCTCGGAGGAGAGCGCGTCGCTTTGTATGCAGGGAGTACGATTCAGGCGGGTTCCTCGATGGTTCCGGAGGCTCAGGGTTCTGGTCCGGTGACTTATAAGGTCCCGTCTGGATCGCGGGTTTCTTATCCCAACGGCACGGAGTTGGTACGAAGTGAAGCGTTTGTGATCGAGGTACCGGAGGCCGATTCGCACCCGACGACTGCGGTGCTTCGGGTGCCTGAGAAGGCTTATGAGTTGATCCGTGGGAGTTCGTGGGGAACGTTCACGATCGCCTGTACGATTCCGATCGCGTTGTTTGTTGGGTGGTACATGTATCGGTTTCGCAAAGGGAGGATCATCGAGGCTTCGATCATTGGAGCCGTTGCGGTGTTGTTTGCGACGGTTGCAGGCGGGTGGGTGCAGGGTTCGGCGATCGAGCCTTATTTTTTGTTTTCCCGCAACGGGATCATTTTAGCGATTTGTTTGTACGGGTTTATCGCATCGATTTTGCCTGTTTGGTTGTTGCTCTGTCCTCGGGACTATCTGTCCTCGTTTTTGAAGATAGGGACGATTGGACTTTTGATGTTGGGGGTATTGGTGGCCAACCCCAAGCTTCAGGCACCGGCGATCAATCCTTACTTTGCCAATGGTGGTGGGCCTTATTTCAACGGCGCGATTTTTCCGTTTGTGTTTATCTGCATCATGTGCGGGGCCGTCTCTGGATTCCATGCATTGGTATCCTCGGGGACCACGCCGAAGATGGTCGATAATGAGAAGGACATGCGGCTCATCGGCTATGGATCGATGCTGCTCGAGGGTTTGGTCGCCGTATGTGCATTGATAGCTGCGGCGTCGTTGCCGCAAGGTGATTATTGGGCGATCAACATCGACATGTCCAAGGCGCATCAGTATGCCGAGACTCTAGCGAAAATGAATGCTGACGTGGACCATCTGGACCAAATCGAAGCACAGGTTGGCGGAGAGACACTCCGGGGCCGGACCGGAGGTGCGGTGACTTTAGCCGTCGGGATGGCTCAGATCATGACCCAGGCTTTTGGCATGTTTTCCAGCGGTTCGGTCGATTCCTTGGTCAAGTACTGGTTTCACTTTGCGATCATGTTCGAGGCCTTGTTCATTTTGACGACGATCGATACTGGAACGCGGATCGCGAGATTTTTGTTGCAGGAGTTGCTTGGAAATATCCACCCGAAGTTCCAGCGGATGGAGTGGTGGCCTGGGGTGTGGTTGAGTACCGCATTGGTGACTTTGGGTTGGGGCAGTTTGATATGGTCTGGTTCGATCGACACGATCTGGCCGATGTTTGGGATCGCCAATCAGTTGCTCGCGGCGATCGCTCTGTGTTTGCTCACGACATGGTTGTTCCGCGAGGGGCGAGGTCGCTATGCCTGGGTGACGATTTTGCCGATGCTTTTTGTGACGACGACGACTTTGACGGCCGCGGCGCAGATGCTTCAAACGCGGTTTTGGCCTGACTTGATGACCGGCCTGAAGTCGGGGAATTTCTCTCAGACGCTCCGAGGTGGGCTAAGCGGCGGGGCGATCCTTGCGCTGGTGGCTGCCTATGTGATCCTCTTAGCAAACGCGATCGCTCGTTGGGTTTCCGATAAAAAGCGACCGACAAATCGTTGATTCAAGCTATACTTGGGGTTTTGGTTATCTTTCGTATTCCATCTGGGTTCATCATGCAAAACATTCGATCGGGAGTTCGAAACGCGTTGTTGGGGCTGCTGGTTTCCAATGTTCATTGCGCCACGAATGGGTGGCTTTGGGCTCAAGACATTCCAGCAAACAATCCGTCGCCAAGTGTGGAGACTCTCCATACCGAGATGATCGAGAAGATCAAGCAAGAGGGGATGGATCGCTCGAAGGTCATGGAGACGATCAGTTATCTGACGGATGTATCTGGGCCGAGGTTGACCGGTGCGCCCGAGACGCGCCTGGCTGGTGAGTGGACCAAGAAACGCCTGGAGGAGTACGGTTTAGAGAATGCTCAGTTGGAAGCATGGGGGCCCTTTGGTCGAGGTTGGTCTCTCCAATCCTACCGAGCCAACGTGGTGGCTCCGAATTTTTTTTCGCTGATCGCTTACCCGAAAGCTTGGACTCCGAGCACTCCGACGACGGTCCGCGGCGCGCCTATCTATCTGGATGCCAACACACCCGAGGAGTTGGAGAAGTACCGTGGTAAGTTGGGAAGGGCGATTGTTTTGATCAGCCCGCCGCGTGAGCTCAAGCCCTGGTTTGATCCGCCGGGAGCAAGACAGACCGATAGCGAACTATTGAATCTTGCGAATGCCGAAGTGGGAGGCTCGCGTCGGCGCAGGGCTCCGGGTGTCGAGCCTGGGACACCCGCCGGCGGAGTTTCGCCAGCAGGCGCAGCGGGCTCCGCAGGTACAGCCGGGTCTAGCGGCCCTGCGCGGGGTGCTGGACCGGCGAGTTCTTTGACGACCGACAAGTGGCAATTGGCTTATGACGAAGGAGCCGCCGTGGTTCTCGAACCTGGCAGGGGAGATGGGGGTACGGTCTTTGTCGCATCGGCGACGATGCCCCGTCGGGCCGATCCTGGTCGAGAGTTGCGAAGTCCTGGCGAAGGGGGGCCGATGTCGCGCGGCGCAAGGCCTTGGACGGTCGAATCGCCCGCGATTTTGCCACAGATGGTTTTAGCTGCTGAGCATTACAATCGGCTGGTTCGAATGGTGCAAAAGGGGGTAACCCCTGAACTCGAGATCGACATTGAGTCGACCTACCATGACGGAGACGCCAATTGTTTCAATATCATCGCAGAAATCCCTGGCACGGACTTGAAGGATGAAGTGGTCATGATCGGAGCGCACTTTGATTCGTGGCATTCGGGTACGGGTGCGACCGACAACGCGATCGGATGCGGGGTGATGATCGAAGCGATGCGAATCCTCAAGACGATTGGAGCTTCGCCGCGTCGAACGATCCGCATTGCGCTCTGGACGGGCGAGGAGCAAGGGCTTCTGGGCTCAAGGGCTTATGTCGCCGAGCATTTTGGGGCGTTGCAAACCCCGCCGGCTGCGGCCCAAGGGGAGCCACGCCCTAAGCCGGTTTTGCAGTACAAGCCTCAGTACGAGAAGCTCTCGACCTACTTTAATCTCGACAATGGTGCTGGCAAGATCCGGGGAATTTACCTCCAGGGCAACGAGGCGGCTCGTCCGATTTTCCGTGCATGGCTGTCCCCCTTTGGAGATTACGGAGCATCGACGGTCACCTCTGCGAACACCGGGGGGACCGACCACCAGTCGTTTACCGGTATTGGCTTGCCAGGCTTCCAATTCATCCAAGATCCCATTGAGTACGATACGCGGACGCACCATTCGAGCATGGATGTTTACGAGCGTCTGATCGAGGAGGATGCCAAGCAGTCGTCGGTGATTATCGCCTCGTTTGCGTATCATGCTGCGATGCGAGACGAGAAGATCCCTCGGCGGGCTCTTGAGGGCAACCCGACGATGCAGCCGATGCCTGAGGCAAGCAGTAGCGAGGAATCGAAGTAGATTCAACTCGCGCAAGCGACCTTTGAGAAATTGATTTTTGTCTCTTATGGAGTTCCTTTTGTCATGTTCGATTTGCGGTTTTTTCGTACGCTTTGTTTTTCCTGCCTTTCGATTCCAACACTCTGGATTTTTTCGGTAAATACGATGGCCCAAGCCCCTTCGAATCCAGGTCGAGCAGAGCCCGCTACCGAGGACCCTTATGAGTGGCTCGAAGAGGTTTTAGGGGACAAGGCGCTCGAGTGGGTCAAGGCCCGCAATACGATTGTGCAGAATCGCATGGAGGGTGAGCCGAGTTTTGAAAAGCTCCGATCGGACTTGTTGGAGATTTTGGATTCGAATGCGAGGATCCCTTTTGTTTCCAAGCGAGGGGAGTACTACTACAACTTTTGGAGGGACAAGACCAACGAGCGCGGTTTGTGGAGGCGTACGACCCTAGAGGAGTACCGCAAGGCCGATCCGAAGTGGGAGGTGGTTTTGGATTTGGACGCTTTGGGGAAAACCGAGAACGAGAACTGGGTCTGGAAAGGCGCTTCGCTCCTGCGACCTGATTACCAACGGGCCTTGATCACGCTTTCGCGAGGTGGAGCCGATGCGAATATTACGAGGGAATTCGATCTCAAGACACGGAGTTTCGTAGCCGATGGCTTTAAGTTACCGGAGTCCAAGGGGAGTGTTTCCTGGATCGATATTGACCATTTGTTTGTCTCGACCGATTTCGGCGACTCGAGCATGACCGATTCGGGGTATCCCCGAATGGCAAAGCTTTGGAAGCGTGGCACGCCGATCGAGCAGGCCAAGTTGGTTTACGAGGGGAAGCAAGAGGACATGTCGGTCGGAGCCGTCCATGATGACTCCCCTGGTTTCGAAAGAAACTTCGTGACCCGCAACATCGCTTTTTACAACGACGAACTTTTTCTGGTCAAAGACTCCGGGGAGTTGGTCAAGATCGACGCGCCCAATACGGCCAGCAAGAGTGTGTTCAAGCAGTACCTGCTCTTGGAGTTGCGGGAAGCTTGGACGATCGACTCGAAGACCTATCCGGCCGGTTCATTGCTCGTGAGCGATTTCGACCGTTTTCTTCGAGGAGAAAGAGCCTTTGAGGTTCTCTTTGAGCCCAGTGCCAACACGGCTTTATCGAGCGTCACGACGACCAAGGACCACGTCGTGATCAACGTGCTTGAGGACGTCAAGAATCGCCTTTATGTTTTGACACCCTCGACCACAGCGAGCCCATCCGCATGGCGACGCGAGCCCTTGGTGGGAGCCCCAGCCTTTGGGACCGTCAATGTGACGGCTGTCGATTCCGATGAGTCGAACGATTACTTTATGACGTCGACTGACTACTTGACCCCGACGACGTTATCGATCGGAACGATAGGCAAAGCGCCCGAGGAGCTCAAGCGCCTACCCCATTTCTTTGACTCTGCAGGCATGCAGATCAGTCAGCACTTTGCGACAAGCAGTGACGGGACGAAGGTTCCTTATTTCATGGTCGCCAAGAGGGATTTGAATCTCGATGGAAAGAACCCAACATTATTGTATGGTTACGGTGGATTTGAAATTTCGCTACAGCCGAACTACAGCGCAACGGTCGGTCGAGCTTGGCTGACTCAAGGAGGCGTGTATGTGGTAGCCAATATTCGCGGTGGGGGCGAGTATGGGCCGAGGTGGCATCAAGCGGCGCTCAAGGAGAATCGCTTGAGGGCTTATGAGGATTTTGCTGCGGTAGCCAAGGACTTGGTCGCACGCGGGGTCACAAGCAAGCAGCGGCTTGGGATTCAAGGTGGATCCAATGGTGGGTTGCTCGTCGGGAACATGATCACGCTTTATCCAGAGTTATTTGAAGCTGGAGTCTGCCAGGTCCCGTTGTTGGACATGAAGCGTTACAACAAGCTCTTGGCGGGTGCATCCTGGATGGCTGAGTATGGGAATCCCGATTATCCCGATCAATGGGCTTACATACGCAAGTTCTCGCCTTATCAAAATGTCCAGCCCTCGGTTGCTTATCCGAAGGTGCTATTTACCACCTCGACACGCGACGATCGCGTGCATCCGGGTCATGCGCGTAAGATGATGGCCAAGATGGAATCGCAGGGGCATTCGGTTTGGTATTACGAGAACATTGAGGGGGGGCACGGAGGGGCAGCCAACAACAAGCAGTCGGCATTCATGCAGGCTCTTGCGTATACCTTTTTGAAGCAGGAATTGATGAAGTAGGGACGGGTCGGACTGAGCATTGGAGCAAGGACAGGAAGCGATATGTCGCAGCGTCGGGTGGTTTTGGCGATGAGTGGAGGAGTCGATTCTAGCGTCGCTGCAGGGTTGCTCCTTGAGCAAGGCTACGAGGTCGTCGGCGTATTTATGCGGCATGGCGAGCAGTCGAGTCAAGCTTGTGAGTTAGGGGATGGCAAGCCAAACCCTTTGTTACCGATCTTGGAGGGTCGGCTCGATCACAAGCAGGGCTGTTGCAGCGCAAGCGACGCGGCCGATGCAAGGCGGGTGGCCGACAAGCTGTCGATTCCTTTTTACGCTTTGGATCTGGAGTCGGAGTTCAAGCAGATCGTCGACTACTTTGTCGACGAGTACCAGCAGGGTCGCACGCCGAACCCTTGCGTGCAGTGCAACAACTGGATTAAGTTTGGGCGATTGTTCGATTATGCCGACGCGGTCGATGCTTACTATGTCGCCACAGGGCATTATGCCAGGATGGTCTGTCCAGATACCCATGGCACGGGTGACATCCGATCCGCAGAGCCTGAGTGGGAGCTGCATCGTGGGTTGGACGATGACAAAGATCAAGCTTATGTGCTCACAGGGATCAAGCGTCATTTATTGCCACGGATGCTTTTGCCGGTCGGTGGATTCCACAAGTCCCAGATACGCCAGCGAGCCGTCGAGATGGGATTGAGAGTGGCCGACAAGAAGGATTCGCAGGAGATATGTTTTGTAACCAGCGGTAAGCATGCAGAGTTTGTCAGGAACAAAAGTTCGCTAGACACATCTGGCGAGATCGTCACCTCGGATGGCAAGGTCGTGGGTCATCACCCCGGGATCGAGGGCTTTACGATTGGGCAGCGCAAGGGACTCGGGGTTGCGATGGGCACGCCGTACTATGTCACCGCGGTGGATCGGATGACACGTCGGGTGGTTATCGGTCCGCACGAGGAGCTCGCTTGCCGAAGGCTCAAGGGGATCAAAGGCAACTGGCTTGGGGATTTTCCTGTCGGTGAGCCGACGCGCTCGCAGGTTCAATTTCGTTACAATTCGGCCCCAAATGAAGCTTGGGTGACTCGGGACGAGCAAGGAGGCTTTGAGGTGGATTTCCTCGAGGATGTCTTTGGGGTTTCGCCTGGCCAGTTGGCAGCAGTGTTCTTGGGAAGTCGCGCGATGGGCTGTGGCTGGATTATTTAGAGGGCTTGCAGCGTTTGGCGATCGAGCAGGAACTGCAGGCAGTTTTGCCGTCGGGACTCGATCCGCAGGCGGAGCCTGATCCAGAACCGCAATCGGGTCCGCAGCCCGTTTCGATCTGCTTGTAGATTTCTGAATTGCGAATGAAGGCTTGGTAGATCTCGGAGAGTTCGTTGAGTTTACTGTTGGTTTCTTCTGAGGGATCACCGAGGAATTCGAAGGCGACGGACTTTCCGTCGATGCTCGTAGATATTTCGAGCAGGGTATCCTGAGAATGATGGTCCTTGAGGAATGCTTGACAGACCCCGACGGCATCATGGTTTAGGGATTGGAGTTTCTCCCAGAGCCAATGATCTTGGGTATTCGCATCGCGGACCCAATTTGCCGTTGGATGTTGGGTCCAGACCGAGTCGAGTGTCGATTCGGAGGGTTCTTGGGTATCCGAGAGGATTTGGGCTAATTCGAGACCGAAGTCCGAGCGGCATACGATCCATTGCCCGCGTTGAAGACGACGCAGTCCGGAATGAATTGTCTTAAGGTCGCCTTGGGCGACCATGCGAGCAAAAGCGTAGGAGTTCGGCAGATTCATTTCGTCACATGAGAAACGTCGGAGGTCGACTATGGGTTCGGATGAGAGATTCGATTCGAGGCTTGAATTGGCCCCGAGGGTCGAATCATCCAGTATAATTTATGGGCCTGGATCCGTAAGGTGAAAGTTCCTGCGCGAAGCTGTCTGTCCTATGTCGAAAACCTGCTGCGAGCCTCATATCAAGGATTACGAAAATGCAATATTCGTTTGCTAAGCCATTTCGAAGTTTGGTTGCGGTAGGGTTCGGGCTTTGGGTTGGGAGCGCGGGAGGCTCGAAGTCGGTGATTGGGCAGGAGGCCCCCGAGGTGTCGGCGATGCGGAGCGTGGTCTTTCAAGAGGACTTCTCTCAGGGGCCTGGGCGTTGGGAGACAACCGACGAGGGGTCTTGGGAGATATTCCACAAGGATGGGAATCCTACGTTTGGGCTCAACAAGCGAGTCAGCGATTATCAGCCCAAGGTGCGCAGTCCGCACAACATCGCGTTGATCAAGGGGGTTTCGGTTGGGGATGTATCGATCACGTTTCGGGTCCGAAGCACGCTCGACACGGGCAACCATAGGGACTGCTGTGTGTTCTTTGGTTACCAGGATCCCGAGCATTTTTACTATGTGCATCTTGGGGCCAAGCCTGATCCGGCCAGCGGTCAGATCATGATTGTCAATGGTCAGCCGCGTCGTCCGTTGACCGAGAACAAAAACGCGGTGCCATGGGACGATTCATGGCACCGTGTCAAATTGGTTCGCAGGTTGGAGAGCGGATTGATCCAAGTTTACTTTGACGACATGGAGCGGCCGCTGATGCAAGCGACCGACAAGACCTTTGGTGTAGGGCGGCTTGGGATCGGATCCTTTGACGACCAGAATGAGTTTGACGATTTGCAGGTAACGTCGCTCGATCCGCTGCCTAAAGCCAAAGTGCAGGAGAAGCCCAAGAAGGCTCCCGAGCGACCTGAGCCTACCGTCAGCGACTATGTCTACGGGAGCCAATCGCCTAGGCAGCGCATGGACTTTTGGAAGGCGGCGTCGGATCGTCCGACGCCGGTGGTCGTATTGATCCATGGCGGGGGGTGGAAGAACGGGGACAAAACGGGTTACGGGAACAATCCGATCAAGAGGTATTTGCAGGAGGGGATATCGGTTGCGGCGATCAATTATCGGTTGATTCAGCAAGCGATGGAGCAGGGAGTTGAGCCTCCGGTCAAGGCTCCTTTGATGGATGCGGCGCGGGCCTTACAGACACTTCGATCGAAGGCCAAGGAATGGAACATCGATCCGAATCGTATTGGAGCGACGGGGAGTTCGGCGGGAGCTTGTACCTCCTTGTGGTTGGCATTGCATGACGACATGGCCGATCCGAGCAGCAGCGATCCGGTGGCTCGTGAGTCGACTCGATTGGCTTGCGCGGCCGTCTCAGGGGCGCAGACGTCGTTAGATCCAGTCCAGTTGCGCGCGTGGATCAGCAACAGCATTTATGGGGGGCATGCGTTTGGGTATTCAGCCCAGGGCCGCTCACGCGAGCAGGAGTTCGAGTTGCTGCTGAAGAATCGCGAAAAGGTCTTGCCGTGGATTCGCGAATATTCGCCGATTGAGTTGGTGACCAAGGACGATCCGCCCTTGTTCTTGGAGTATCCGAATCAAAAGACCAAGCCTGAGTATGGCGGGAGCGAGCCCGATCCGACCCATTCGGCGATGTATGGGATAGAGTTCCGCAAGGCTTGCCTGGCTCAAGGGGTCCGTTGCGATTTGGTATTCCCTGGGAGCAAGGAATCGGAGTTCGCCAATTCGCAGGAGTTTCTCATCGAGCACCTCAAGCACTAGCCCGAGCCCTAGAGGGGAGCTTGGCAAGTGCCTATGCTCATGAGCGATCTTTGATCGCCCGTCATTATTTCTATTCGAAGGTTTTAGCGGAAGATTTTTTAGACGTAGGTATATGGAAACACAAGAACACAAAACAGCGCTGAGCGATTGGCATGTTCAAAACGGGGCCAGGATGGCATCGTTTGCAGGGTATCAGATGCCGATCCAATACACAGGGATCGTCGCAGAGCACCTTGCGACCAGGCAAGCGGCGGGGGTTTTCGATATATCGCACATGGGCCGGTTGCGTTTTGACGGACCCAGAGCCGATCAGTTGCTCGAGCAAGTCCTCACACGGCGTGTGCTTGACATGCAGCCCGGTCAGGTCCGTTACTCTTTGGTATGCAACGAGTCTGGTGGGATCCTCGATGACGTCTTGGTCAGTTGTTTGGAGAGTCCAAGTGGGAAGATTTACTTTTTGTTGGTGGTCAATGCCAGCAACAAGGCCAAGATCGTGCGATGGCTGGCACCCCATTTGGCGGACTATCCGGATGTGGAGTTCCACGACGTGACTGAGTCGACTGCGATGATTGCCATCCAGGGTCCCAAGTCGATCGAAGTTTGTGGGAAGCTTTTTCCTGCAAGCGTCTTGGGGCTCGGATACTATCGGGCCAGGGTGACCGAGCAGATGTCCAAGCCTTGCATTGTCTCGCGGACGGGCTATACCGGAGAGGATGGATTCGAGTTGATTGTAAGGGCCGAGGATGCGACTCGGGTTTGGGAGAATTTGCTCATGGCTGGCCGGTCCTTTGGGGTATCCCCGGTGGGGCTCGGGGCTCGGGACACTTTAAGGCTCGAGGCCGGCATGCCCCTTTATGGCCATGAGCTCGAAGAGAATATCGACCCTTACATGGCCGGATTAGGCTTTGCTTGCCAAATCAAAGACCGGAACTTTGTCGGTCGGGACGTCCTGGCCGAGCGATCCAAGGAGGAGCTTGCGGTCAAACGCGTGGGATTGGTACTTGAGGGTCGTCGAGCGGCCAGGGAGCAATCGGCTTGCTTCGATATGGCGGGCAATTCGATTGGGACGGTGACGAGTGGGAGCTTCTCTCCGACGCTTCAAAAACCGATCGCGATGGCCTACCTTAGCCGCCACGCGGCGATCCCAGGAGCCGAGATCCAAGTCGACATCCGGGGCTCGACCTCTCGGGCATGGGTCCAGGAATTGCCGTTTTACAAGCGGGCCAATACCGTTTAGATTTCTGCTTTCGGACAGATCATTTTCCACAGGGGGTAGCGAGTCGATGACACTTCAACCAGAAAACTTAAAGTACCTGCCATCCCACGAGTGGGTCTACGCGCCGCAGGATGGCAGCGGGATTGCGACGATTGGGATTTCTGCCTTTGCAGTCGCGGAACTCAATGATTTGGTCTACATGGCCTTGCCCAGGGTAGGCCAGCAGGTCGAGGCTGGTCAGGAGTTCGGAGAGGTCGAGAGCGTTAAGGCCGTCAGTCCCATGTACAGTCCGATCGCAGGTCAGATCGTCGAGATTCATGATGGCATCGTCGACCGCTTGGAGACCTTGAACTCCGATCCTTACGTCGAGGGATGGCTGATCAAAGTCAAGATGAGCGATCCGAGTCAACTCGATGGATTGCTCGACTTTGCGGCTTATCAAAAGCTCCTGGCGCAGAATGGTTGACGCGCAGAGCGGTGGTCCAACATCAGAGGGTTTGAATCGATGAGCACACACCTGCGGATGCTCGTCTTGGAAGATTCTGCTCGCTTGGGCCAGGAGAACATGGCTATCGATGAGCGGTTGCTCAACGGCTTAGGGTCTGGCGATTTAGATTGGCTCGTGGCCGAGGATGTACCCCAGCGCGATCGTTTGCGTGAGTGGTTAAGCGTTTCGGATGGGCCCTTGCTTGCCGTCCGATTTTACTCTTGGTCAAAGCCCACCTTGTCGCTCGGTCATTTCCAACGCATCGAGCAACTTGGGCAAGCCGAGGACACCAGGGAACATCCGAGCCTGAGGGCGTTGGCTTGGGTCCAACGCAAGACTGGTGGTGGGGCGATTCTTCACGATCGAGAGTTGACCTACAGCATCATCGTTCCGAGTGGTACAGAGCCCCTGGCCTCGTCCAAAGGGCACAGCGAGCTTTTATACCGAGCCGTGCACCAAGGGGTCGTCGAGGGTTTAAGGGCACTGGGCTTGGATGCAAAGTTGTCGGAGTCGTGCACATGTTCGCCCAAAACCGTCTCGAAGCCCAACGAGCCTTTCCTTTGTTTCCATCGGCGCACGCCTGTGGATGTGGTCCTAGGGGGGGATCAGGGCCAAGACCACAAGGTGCTCGGCAGCGCTCAACGGCGGGTCAAGACTGGATTGTTGCAGCATGGGAGCTTCTTAATCGAAAAATCCTTGGAGTATCGAAGTCTCTTGGGTGTCGAGGATCTCGGGGGCAGGGCCACGCCAATGGGGGGGGGTGAGGGTAAATCCCTTTGGGAGGATTGGTTTCAACAGCGAGTATTCTTGGCAATTGGTGGGTTATGGCGTTTGCAAGAGGGTAGTTTCCGATTGAATCTGCGTGAGCGATCGGTTAGAATTTAGGCAAATGCCCGGTTGACAAAAAGTGTGGACGGCCTCTCTTCTACGTACGCGAGGAAGCTTATGAAGATTTCGCTCAAGGTTCTTTCTGGAAACCATGAGGGGAAATTGATTCCGATCAAGGAGGAGAAATTCTTCATCGGACGCGGGGACGATTGCCAGCTCCGTCCTAAAAGTGAGTCGGTAAGCCGTCGGCACTGCGCGTTGGTTCAAAAGGAAGGTCGTTTATTGCTCCTGGATCTCAAAAGTCGCAACGGGACTTTCGTTAACGACAAGCAGTTGTCGCACGAGAAGGCTAAAATCCTCAAGTCAGGAGACCACATCCGTGTCGGTCAATTGGAGTTTGAGGTGCTTATCGAAATCGGAATCGCCAGCGCCAAGAAGCCTGAGGTCCACACAGCCCAAGAGGTTGCAGAGCGCATCGTCGAACAGGCAGAGTCCAAGCTGACTGATTCCAGAGAGAGTTTCGACATCAGTTCATGGTTGCTCGAAGCCGACCAAGTCGACCGTCGCGTCGTGGATGCCGAACCGGACACCCGTAAGTTTCAGATGGATGAGACGACCCATTTGGACTCAGAGATCCTCCCTGAGATGACAGAAGTAGATCCTGAGAGCGGCGCCTCGCTCGGCGACAGCGGATCGGGCACCGATTCCGAAGGGACTGCGGGCAAGTCCAAACGTCCCGAGAAAAAACCTCCGATGAAGCTTCCTAAGCCGTCGACAGGACCTACAACCAAAAACACCAAGGATGCTGCTTCGGAAACCCTCAAGAAATACTTCGGCGGTCGGTAGCTTCGTCTTGAGTAGGCCCCAAACCGCGAACAGGTCGAGACGCGAACCAAGAAGGCAGAGAGATCATGAGAAACGACTCTTGGCCTCAGCGGCATTGGATCTGCCTGGTCGCGATGATTCTTGTTGGGTCCTGGGTCGATCGATCGATTGCTCAGCAACAGACGCTGATCCTCGATAACGGCTTGGCTATCGGGCCTGGAATCCTCAGGGCCCAAGCCCGTTTGGATAAGAAAGGGTTCGCAGGCAGCAACGAGACCCAGGCGGCCGTCCGGATCGCCGAGATCGACGATGGCCTGAGGATGACCTACGTCAGCAGCAAGCGCGTCGCCCGCGAACCGATCGAAACGCCAGAGCCTTTCAAGATCTCGATCAAGGTCAATCAGAGCGATGTGAGCAAAACCGACTTGGTCATTCAAGGAGGGCTCGGAAATGCATTTAGCGCGACTCCTTTCGACCCCTTTGGTCGACGGATCTATATGTTTCAGTCCCCCAACAAGCAAATCGTCCAGGGGATTACCGAGGTCTCTCCTCAGTACGTCCGAATCCAAGGGCTCAGGGGAGATACCCTTCAGACCTCGATCACTTGGGATATGAGAGTCGCGATGTCGGCGATACCGCCAGCACAACTTCGAGAAGTGCTGCTTCGCAATGCCGATCCGAATCGTGCCCAGGACTGGCTCGACATCGTCAGTGTGTACTTAGCAGCCAAGCGGTATGTCGAGGCTCGTGAGATGTTGGTGCAAGCCATCCAACGATTCCCAGAGCTTCAAACCAGTCGGTCCGAGATCAAACGGATCGACCAGTTATTGGCTGAGCAAATGTTCGACGCAGCATTGATCTCGCAAAACGCTGGACAGTATATGCAGGCCGAACAAATCCTGCGCGGCTTTGAGGCCAACACCCTTTCGGTCGAAACGCAATTGAAGATCGAGCGCAGGATCGAGGCAATCGCCACGGTCAAAAAAGAGTGCTCGCAGATCCTCGATTCTTTGCGAGAGGATTTGTCCAAGGGAACCGATCCGTCGGTTCAACAAGAATTCGAACCGGTACTCGAAGAGATATCCAAGCATTTGACCGAGGATACGCGAGTCCGTTTTGCCGACTACACCAACTTGAGGACCGATCCGACCTTGACCCCCGACCAACGGATTGCCCTAGGCTTTTCCGGCTGGCTATATGGAGCGGGGCTCGCAGAGCGAAACCTCTCGGTGGTCCGATCCGGGTATATCGCTCGAAGGATGATTTCCGAGCTGCTCGGAGCAAAGCGGAAGAATGACGCGTTGATCCAAGGGATCATGAAGCTGGAATCAGGTACACCGCGCTATGTCTCAAGGATTCTTGAAAACATGCCCCCTGCGGTCCAGACCGAGGCGACCTTGGAGGTCAAACTTCAGGTTCCCAGCTCAGAGGACCCCCAGTCGTTGATTGAGCGATCGGTGCCTGGTCGGTTCCTGCTGGAAGTTCCGACCAGCCGGGAGCTCGGTGGAAGTATGGTCCGATACATGGTTCAGTTGCCCCCCGAGTACAACCCCTATCGGAAATACCCCTGTGTGCTGGCTCTGCCCAGCGAAGAGCTACCCTTTTACGATTCGCTCGACTGGTGGACCTCGTTGAACCGTTACGATTCGCAATTGAGGTGTTTTGGGGATACTTCGCGCAATGGCTATATCGTAATATCGCCGGAATGGAATGAGCCGAAGCAGCCGATGTACAACTACACTGAGAACGAGCATCAGCGGATACTCAGGCCTCTTCGCGACGCGATGCGGCGGTTCAACATCGACTCGGATCGCATCTTTGTCGCCGGCCATTTCATGGGTGCCGATGCCGCTTGGGACCTGGCGCTTGCACATCCAGATATGTGGGCAGGGGCGATCATCATCGGCGGGATCGCAAAGAAATACGTGATCCAATATTGGCCCAACTCCAAGTATGTGCCGACCTACTTTGTCAACGGACAATTCGATGGCGAGAACCCGATGTACTTGAACGCATCGACTTGGGACAACATGCTCGATGATCGCAAGGTCGACACAATGATCACGCTCTATACCGGTCGCGGGCACGATCACTTCCAGGAGGAGCTTCCGAGGATCGTCGATTGGATGCAGGTACCAACTCGGCGAAGGAACGTTGCCCCCGATCGTTTCAACGTGGTCACCAGCCGGGCTGGGGACCGTTACTTCTGGTGGTTCGAGACAACTCAGTTGAATCCCGAGAAGCTTGTACATCCCCTGCTCGAGCCTGACAAATGGGACGAGTACGAGATCGAAGCGTCCTTGAACAGAGAGAACAATTCGGTGAGGATTCAGAAGGCGGCGGCCAAAGAGTACAGCATTTGGCTCAATCCAGACATGGTGGATTTCAGCAAGAAGATTACGATTGATGCCAAGGGAACAACGCGGCGATACGATATCAATGGTTCGACCCAAGTGATTCTCGAGGATGTGCTCGGACGGGCTGACCGGCAGCACCCGTACTGGGCTCGACTCGATACTCCCTTGAAATAAAGCAAACCGACTGAGATTGATTTTTTATGCACGATGCATCCAACACGAATGCTCTCGAAGAGGCCTGCCGCGTCCTGGTCTTGGGAGCTCATCCCGACGATGCGGAGTTTTTCGCCGGTGGGTTACTTCATGAGCACCGAAAGCACGGGGCCCAAATCCAGCTTGTAAGCGTGACCAATGGGCAATCAGGGCATCACGAAATGAGTTCCGATGCGTTGGTCGCTCGGCGCAGGATTGAAGCGCAACGGGCCGGTTCGGTGCTTGGATGTCGTTACGACTGTTGGGATTTTCCTGACGGTTATCTAGAGCCTAGCCTTGCAGTCCGCGAAGCGATCATCCGCCAAATCCGGGACTTTCAACCCGATTTGGTCCTGACCCATAGGCCTTGGGATTACCATCCAGACCATCGGGCCGTCGGTCAAGCCGTCCAGGACGCCTCGTACATGGTGATGGTCCCGAAGGTCGCTCCTGGCTACCAGGTCCCTCGTCGCGAACCTGTCGTGGCTTACATGGTCGATCTATTCACAAGGCCTTCGCCATTCCGCGCGGACTTTACTCTCGATGCGACCGACCACCTCGAGGGGATCCTGCGGATGCTCCAATGCCATCGATCCCAGTTCGCTGAGTGGATTCCATGGATCGAGCGACTTGGACCAGCCCCAAGTGATCCAGAGGACTGGAACGTGTGGCTCAAGGAGTTCTTCCTCCAGAGGACTGCTGCAAGGACACCGAAATTTTGGAACAGCCAATGGGGTCCGAGCCCCAGACTTGTCGAGGCTTACGAGGTCTCCGAGTATGCCGGTAAGCTATCGGCCGAGCGGCAGGCCCGATTGTTCCCGGCTTGCCGCGCGGCAGTGTAAGGGGCTGTGGATGCAAACGATCGCCGTATTGGATTTTGAGACCGCCAACCATCAGGCCGATTCGGCCTGCCAATTGGGGATCGCGATCCTCGAGCCTTGGCGAATCGTGCGGCAGAAGAAATGGATGATTCGTCCAGGCCGATTGTACTTCTCGCCCCGCTGTGTCGCCGTGCACGGAATATGTGCGAGCGATGTCCTCGATGCGCCGACTTGGGACGCGATTTGGTCGGAGGTCTACGAGTGGTTGGACGGCTCGGTACTCGTTGCGCACAACGCTGGTTTTGATGCCAACGTGCTCATGTCGACTTGTATGCACTACGAACTGGCGATTCCACCGATGGACGTGCTGTGCACGCGATTGTTAGCCAAGCGAGCATGGCCTCAATTGCGATCGCATTCGCTCGCATCGATGGCAGAGCATTTGGCCATCGAGTTTAAGCATCACGATGCGCTCGAGGACGCCAAGGCCTCTGCAGCGATCCTGATCCAAGCGGCCACGAATTCCGGGGCTAGGAGTATTGAGCAACTCGAGGAACAATTCGGATTGGTTCGAGGTCGGGTCTGGAGCGATCGGGTCCGGCACCCAAGGACCGTCCGTCGCTCTCGCATCGAGAACGTCGAAGAGAGTCCGACCAGGGTCGAGCCGCGGCGATTTCGACGCGACGGTGGACCTTTGGAAACGGACCCTATGCGTCGGGGGCGTCGGATTGCCGACGAAATCTTGGCACAATGCAAAGGGGATTTACCAATGCATGGCAAGCACTTGGTTTTGGTAGGCACTCTTTTGGGTTTGGACCGAGAGGATTCGGCAGCATTTTTAAGTCAGTTGGGTGCCATAGTGCAAACGGACATCAATTTGCAGACCCATTATGTGATTCAAGGGAACCTTCAGGAGACCGATAGCAAACCGGACCCAACAGCGAGCTTGGCGGGATTTGCCCAAGCTCTTGCGGGGATGACAGCCCGTCGAGAGCGGGACATCCAGGACCGGCGTTCCGAGGGCCAATCGTTGACGATACTATCGCAGAGGCAATTGCTGGCGATGCTTCCATCGGGGATCCAAGCAGCAAGGGGCGAGGAATAAATTAATGGAAGAACAAGAATCGAAGGCTGCTAGAGGGGTACTTGGGATAGGGACCGACATCATCGAGTGCGAGCGGATCGCTGGAATGGAGCACAAGCATGGCGAGGAGTTTTTAAGCCGTGTATTTACAGCCAGGGAGATCGCCTATTGCAAAGACCGCAAGATGTCTGAGTTGCATTATGCAGGGCGTTGGGCGGCCAAGGAGGCGGTTTTGAAGGTCTTAGGTACCGGTTGGTCCAGAGGAATCCAGTGGACAGATGTCGAGGTGGTGAATTTGCCTTCTGGGGCACCCTCGGTGATTTTATGGAACCGAGCGTTGGAAATCGCCAAGGAGCTTGGGATTACCAAAGTTGAGGTGTCGATTTCCCACTGCAAGGCATACGCGGTGGCATTCGCAGTCGGCTTGGGCTGATCCTGGCCGGTACCAAACGGCCAAGTTGGTTAGGCTCACAGGTTACCACGAACCATCCGCTGCGACTCGTAGCCATCCGCTGCCAAGCGGTGGACGGCGGCGCGAGTAAAGCCTCCACGGTCTATTGACCCGTAACCGGAGCCTCGGTGTATCATACAAGCTAGATTCGTCGGGCAAGGGGGGGAGAATCAGCAGTCAACTTTCTGAGATCCTATCGGCGAAACACGGCCAAGCAACTGGAGAATTGCTATGCGAACTGAGACAATCGAGCGAGACTTTTTCGTACACGTACTCGTGGCAATCCTGACGATTTGCCTATCGACGGATCGGACGCTCAGCGAGGAACCGACTCGGGCCAAGTCGCTTGAGAATCCCCCTCGACCCAATGTCATCGTGTTCCTTGCCGATGATCTTGGCTATGGGGACGTTGGAAGCTACGGTGCCAAGTCGATTCCAACCCCCAACATCGATCGACTCGCCTCGGAGGGAATCCGATTTACCAGTGGCTATTGCTCGGCTTCGACCTGCACGCCAACGCGTTACTCGCTGCTCACGGGTCGCTATGCCTTTCGACAAAAGGGGACCGGTGTGGCTCCCCCGAACAGCCCCTCAATCATTCCGGCCGGAACCACGACCGTGGCTAGCTTGCTCAAATCCGCCGGCTACAAGACGGCAGTCATCGGCAAATGGCACCTTGGGCTCGGGGGCCCAAAAGGTCCTGATTGGAACGGTACCTTGCGGCCAGGTCCATTGGACTTTGGATTCGATCACTGCTTGCTCATGCCTACGACCAACGACCGGGTTCCCCAAGTCTTTGTCGATGACGATCGGGTCCTGGGTCTCGATCTCGCAGATCCACTCTGGGTCGGTGATACCAAGCCCAGCGAGGATCACCCCACGGGAATCACTCATCGGGACCAACTGAAAATGAACTGGTCGCACGGACACAACGCGACGATCCATAACGGTGTCAGTCGTATCGGATTCTATACAGGGGGCCATCAAGCTCGATTTCGCGATGAGGATCTCTCGGACCACTGGGTTCGAGAAGCGAATCAGTGGATTCGAGATCATCGCGAAAGTCCGTTCTTTCTGTACTTCTGTTCGCATGCGATCCATGTCCCTCGTATCGTTCACGAACGATTCGCCGGCGCTACTTCCCACGGTCCTCGTGGAGATGCGATCGTCGAATTGGATTGGTCTTTGGGGGAATTGATCAAGACGCTCAAGGAATGCAATCTCGACGAAAACACGTTGGTGTTGTTGTGCAGTGATAATGGTCCAGTTCTCGACGACGGTTACGAGGACCGCGCGATCGAGGCGCTCGGGGCCCATGACCCAAATGGACCTTTCAAAGGGGGTAAATACAACGTCTTTGAAGGTGGAGTCCGGACTCCGATGATCGCACGTTGGCCTGCCAAAATCGCCCCGCGCGTCAGCGACGAAGTGATCTGTACGGTCGATTACCCTCGAACCCTCGCTGCCCTTGCCGGTGCGGTGGTTCCCGAAAACGCTTGCAGTGACAGTATCGATCTGAGCACGTTACTCCTGGATCCCTCTGCCAAGGGACGGAGCCACTTGGTGGTGCAGGATAACGGACAATCGGGCAGTTTCGGCTACCGAGAGGGGCGATGGAAGCTGATTCGATCGGATTCTGGACGGGCAAGCAACCTGGAACTAAGGCTAACGCCGACGAAGTTGCCGAAGTACCAATTGTTCGATTTGGATGCAGACCCGGGTGAGACAACCAACTTGGTCGATTCCCATCCCAAGATCGCCGAGCAGATGGTCCAAAGGCTCCAAGAGGCGATTGAGTGAAAGATTAAATCGCGAAGAAGAGGAAATAAACGCAAAGGCGCAAAGCCGCAAAGTCGCAAAGGGAAGGCAGGAGAAGAAATAAACGCAAAGGCGCAAAGTCGCAAAGGGAAGGCAGGAGAAGAAATAAACGCAAAGGCGCAAAGACGCAAAGTCGCAAAGTCGCAAAGGGAAGGCAGGAGAAGAAATAAACGCAAAGTCGCAAAGGGAAGGCAGGAGAGGGAAAGGCAGGAGAGGGGAAGAGTAAGGTGCAAGAACTCTAAGGGTACTGACGGTCATTGATTGAAGATTACGTCCGGCTCTGGACTCGATCCCCAAAATGTCCCTTGCCGTTCTCTTTTTTCTTCCTTGCGTCTTTGCGCCTTTGCG
>Ga0315904_10003325_pt1 | contig 23772 bp, 24 predicted proteins | sample LakEriMetagenome_6_FD_203529 | JGI IMG/M metagenome (GOLD analysis project Ga0315904, IMG submission 203529) | Freshwater fungal communities from buoy surface, Lake Erie, Ohio, United States - Buoy 12 MA120 | ecosystem: Environmental > Aquatic > Freshwater > Lake | place: USA: Lake Erie, Ohio... | reverse complement strand
TAGAAGGTACCGAATGCTTCAAAATTAAAGTAACGCTGAAGTCAGGAAAGGAAAAGACCTTATACATTGCTTCAGACAACTATTTGGTATTAAAGGAAACAGAAAAAACAACCGTGAACGGTGCGGATATTGAAATCAGCACTATGTTCTCTAACTACAAGAAAGTAGGCGCTGTGTTGTTCCCGCATACAATGAATATCAGCGTACAAGGCGAGATCAGTTTCGATTCCATCGAAGTAAACCCTGCTATCGATGCAAAAACATTTGAAGTAGGCAGAAAATAATTTTTCATAGATCGCACACCCCGTCAATCGACGGGGTGTTTCTTTTAACCCCTTTTTATGCGCAAACTCCTAATAACAGCAACCCTGGCTGTTGCTGCATACACAAGCCAAGCCCAGCTCATCAACTCCAATACTTTTGGTATGATGGAAGCCAGACAACTAGGTCCCGGCACCATGAGCGGCAGAATCTCTGCTATTGAAGGCGTGAACAATGATCCTAGAATTGTTTATGTAGGTACTGCCGGTGGTGGCGTTTGGAAAACCACCAATGCAGGTGCTACTTTCAAACCATTATTCGATAAATATTGCCAGAGTATTGGCGCTTTGGCTGTAGACCAGAAAAACCCAAGAATCATTTATGTAGGTACAGGTGAAAGCAATATGCGTAACTCCGTATCCATTGGTGATGGTTTTTATAAGAGTACCGATGCCGGTGATAACTGGACAAAGATGGGCGGCCTCGATAGTACAGAACATATTTCACGCATCATCATTGATCCAGCCAATAACAATACCATTTATGTTGCGGCTCCTGGCCCATTGTGGAGCGATAGTAAACATAGAGGCTTATACAAAAGCACAGATGGTGGTAAAACCTTCCAGAAGATTTTATACATCAATGAAAAAGCCGGCTGTGCGGAAGTAGCCATCGATCCAACCAACAGCAACATCATTTATGCATCTACCTGGGAATTCCGCAGAACACCTTACTCGTTTAACAGTGGTGGCCCGGGCAGTGGCTTTTACAAAAGCATGGATGGTGGCAAAACATGGAAAGAAATTACCAACGGATTACCAGAGAAACCACTGGGTAGAATTGCTTTCGCTGTTTCTCCTTCTGAGCCCAATAAACTGATTGCCATTGTGGAGAGTAAGAAAACAGGATTGTACATCAGTAACAATGGTGGCGAAGAATGGAAACGACAGAGCGCAACTTTAAACATTGAAGCAAGACCATTTTATTTCAGCGTCATTCAGTTCGATCCAAAGAACGCCAAACGTGTCTATCGTCCTGCATACACATTCTCCTATTCAGATGATGGTGGCTATGCATTCGCAGATGCACCTAGCGAAGGCGGTTTTCTCCACAGCGATATGCATGCACTCTGGATCAATCCAAACAACACCAGTCAAATGTATGTGGGCACCGATGGTGGCGTGTACATCAGTAACGACAAAGGTGCCAACTGGTTGTTTTTAGCTGGCTTACCTGTAGGGCAGTTCTATCATGTTGCAATTGACAACCATCAGCCTTATTATCGCGTGTATGGTGGTTTGCAGGACAATGGCAGCTGGTATGCACCTAGCTCAAACCCCGGCGGTGTTTCAGTAAGTGAATGGAAGGGCTTGTACTGGGGAGATGGTTTCTGGACACAACCAGACCCTACTGATCCAGATATTGCTTATGCAGAATCTCAGGGAGGCAATATGGCCAGAATCAATATGCACACCCTGAAATCAAATCCCATCCAGCCCAAGGAAGCACCGGGTGATGGCAAACTGCGCTGGAACTGGAATACCCCAATCGTGCTTGGCACTAAGAACCCTAAAAACCTGTACACAGGTGCACAGTATTTGTATAAGAGTACTGATCAGGGAAGAAACTGGACCAGAATTTCTCCCGACCTCACCACTAACGACAAGAAAAAACAGGAACAAGATAACAGTGGCGGCTTAAGTGCCGACGTAACTTCTGCTGAAAACCATTGTACCATTTTCACCATTGCAGAATCTCCTTTGGATGAAAACATCATCTGGGTAGGTACAGACGATGGCAACCTGCAATACACTACAGACGGCGGCAAAACCTGGACCAATACCTCGGCTAATGTGGCGAAATCAGGCATAGCTGCACAAAGCTGGATCAGCAGCATTGAACCAAGCAGATTTGATAAGCAAACCGTGTATGCAACTTTTGAAAACCATATGTATGGTGATCATAAGACATATTGTGCAGTGAGCAAAGACATGGGTGCTACATGGACAGCTTTTAACAGCAGTGAGTTTAGTGGATTTGCACATAAGATCAAAGAAGACTTGGTGAATAAAGACCTGCTTTTCCTGGGAACGGAGATGGGTTTATATGCTTCTGTTGATGCAGGTAAGAACTGGTTCAGAATGAAGAACAATATCCCATGGTATGCATTGGTAAGAGATATCCAGATACATCCTCAAACACACGATCTTGTGCTGGGTACACACGGCAGAGGCATCATCATCCTTGATGATATCAGACCTATGCGTACCCTAACCAGTACCATTGCACAGCAAGACCTATACATTTTCCCTCAGCCGGATATGAGCCTGCAAATGGGTAAAATTGGCGGTGGCGCAACCCCCATCACAGGTGGCTGGGTAAGCGGTAATGCTCCATCCATCACACCTATCCAATACTACTTAAAAGATCGTGCAAACGGAGAAATCAAAGTATTGATTAAGGATGCAGAAGGCAAACTGGTGCAGGAAATACCAGGCGGAAAGAGAAAAGGATTAAACCGTATTTTCTGGAACCTGCGTATGACACCTTCTAAAGTAGCTTCAGGTGGTACCAAAGTAGATTATGCGGCCTTGAACGCCCCGCAGGTATTACCAGGCAAATACAGCATTGAAATTACTTTAAATGGAAAAGTGTACAATACCCCATTCAATGTTGTACATGATGTAACCAATAAAGACCTGAACGAAGCGCAACGCAAACACCTCTATGAACAAAACATGCGCCTGTATCGTGCACACGAACAACTGGCAGGTATTGTAGAAGGGGTTGCTGCAAAGCAGCAGGTGTTGAAAACCGCTATGGACAAATTGAAAAATGCCAAGACCAAAAAACTGGCTGAAACATATTGGAACAAACTAGAAGAGTTCAGAAGTACTTTATTGGCTACCAAACAAACTTCCATGTTTGCAGACGAAAAGAAGCTTCGCGAAGAAATTAGCGAAATCTATCTGGTGCTGATTGGTCAGGAAGTAGCCATCAGCAATCTCCAGCAACTGAATGTAGACAATGTGGTTACTAAGGTAACTGAGGCTGCCAAACAGCAAGCTGCATTGCTCGCTGAAACAGATACCAAACTAAAAACTGCCTTGGCAAAAGAGCAGATACAGTTATAAGCAAATCATTGCTCGTAATAAAAAATCCCTCTGCATGCAGAGGGATTTTTTATGTGCATTATATCAATCTTCATCTGTTCATGCCCATGCCTTATCTCCTTTTTTGTAAGGCATACAACCATCATACTTTCCTGGTACTGCCACATGACGCAATGCCTGCGTAGCGCCAATCTCTGATGTAAAATAGCCGGTTAATGTAAGCTGCTTCATCATCTGGAAATAATGATTGGGCTCTTCCTGCTTTTTCTTGCTTTGGTATTCTTTACGTTCTGCATCCAGCTGTTGTAAAAACTTGGTGCGTTCTTCAGCAGAACATTCCATGAAGGTTTTGCCATTCGCTTTTTTGCAAGCTTCTTCCAACTTAATAATGCCTTCGGCAAAAATTTTCTGGTCTGCTAGCTCGTAGCAGTCTTTCACCATCACCTGCATGAACTCACCAACTTTAGCCGCTTTAGCACCGGGAGTTTTGGTAGTGGGCAAAATGGTTTCTGCCACTTCATCCAGTAAAGCAATTTGTTCAGCACTTAAAGCAAAGCCTTTATCAGAAGCTGCATTCTTACAGCCGGTCAACAAAAATTCTCCGCCAATCACTACCCCACCGGTAGCGAGAGCAACCATTTTGAGCAATTCTCTTCTGTTCATTTGTTCAAAGTTTTGTTGTGATCAGAGATTACCTTTTTTCAATTCCTTTACAGCAAAGTCTGCAGCACGTGCAGTTAATGCCATATACGTTAAGGATGGATTCACACAAGACGCACTGGTCATGCAGGCACCATCGGTTACAAACACATTGGGTGCATCCCAAACCTGGTTATTACCATTCAGTACAGACGATTTAGGATCGCGGCCCATTCTGGCTGTACCCATTTCATGGATACCCTGACCAACTGCATAACCGGCATCATAGGTCTTCACATCTTTCACACCAGCAGCTTCCAGCATTTCAGCAGCGTCGTTCATCATATCCTTACGCATCTTGATTTCATTCTCCTTAATCTCCACATCCATGGCCAGCACTGGTAAGCCCCACTTATCCTTCTTGTTCTTATCAAGCATGATCTTGTTCTCATGATAAGGCAGCATTTCACCAAATGCGGTGATGCCAATATTCCAGTCACCTGCTTCGCAAAGTGCTTCCTTAAAATCAGCACCGATGGTCATTTCAGCTACCTGGTGTCCACCACGATCTCTGCTGGCACCACCCTGATAACCAAAGCCGCGGAGATAGTCGCGTTTATCATCATAGATATTTCTGAAGCGGGGAATATAAATGCCGGTTGGTCTTCTACCGAAAGTGTATTTATCTTCAAAACCTTCTACTTTGCCGCCGGCACCTAATCTGAAATGATGATCCATCACATTGTGGCCCAACTCTCCGCTGCTGCTACCCAAGCCTTCCGGCCAGATATCTGTTGCAGAATTCATCAATACCCAGGTAGAGTTGAATGAAGAAGCGCAGAGAAAAACAATCTTCGATTTGTATTCAATTGTCTTGTTGGTTTCTGCATCAATTATCTCTACACCTGTTGCACGTTTCTTGTCTTTATCGTACAAAACACGTGTTACAATAGAATGCGGACGCAGGGTTAAATTACCCGTAGCCATTGCAGCAGGTAAAGTTGCTGATTGGGTACTAAAATAAGCTCCGAAAGGACAACCTCTCCAACAACGATTACGGTACTGGCAGTTTACGCGATTTTGTTCAGGCTTGGGCTGCGTAATATTCGCACTTCTGCCAATGAACATATGTCTTTGTCCATTAAAATGCTTCTTGATACGCGCTGCAACTTCTTTCTCTACGCAGTTCATATCCATGGCAGGAAGAAAATCGCCATCAGGCAATACTTCCAAGCCTTCCTTACTTCCCTGAATACCAGCGAAGCGTTCAACATAGCTGTACCATGCTGCTACATCTTCATAACGAATAGGCCAATCAACCCCAATGCCCTCTTTGGCATTGGCTTCAAAATCCCACTTATTAAAACGATAGCTCTGACGACCCCATAAAAGCGAACGGCCACCTACATGGTAACCACGATACCAATCAAACCGTTTGATTTCGGTGTAGGGACTTTCTTTCTCATTAGCCCACATACCAAAAGTTTCTTCGTTCAAAGGATAATCGCGCTTCAGCACAGGATAATCCTCACGCATCTGGCGGGTTGCCTGTCCTCTGTGCGGGAATTCCCAAGATTCCTTATTGGCGTTTACATAATCTTTTACGTGCTCAATATTGCGCCCCCTTTCCAGCAACAATACTTTCAAGCCTTTTTCGGTGAGTTCTTTGGCAGCCCAGCCTCCGCTGATGCCTGAACCAACGACAATTGCGTCATAGGTATTCGTCTCGGCCATGCAAATCGTTTTAGATGAAGTTTGAAATTAAGGTTCTATTGATTTAGTGTGCTTGTTTTTTGATGAATATCAAATCAGACATCACAGAGATGAACTGCTTTACGCAGAGAGCCAATCTTGTCTGCCGCCACAGGAATAAATTCCTGAGCTACATAACCCTGATAACCAGTGGCCACAATGGCTTCCATGATAGCAGGATAATACAACTCCTGGGTAGTATCAATTTCATGCCTACCCGGTACACCCGCAGTGTGGTAATGACCAAAATACTGGTGATTGTCTTTGATGGTTCGGATGATATCACCCTCATTGATCTGCATATGGTAGATATCATACAATATTTTGAAGTTGGGCGAACCCAGTCGCTTACACAATTCTACCGCCCAGGCAGAAGTATCTGCCATATAATCTTTGTGGTCGATTTTGCTATTGAAAATTTCGATCTGCAATACCACACCTTTTTTCTCTGCCAGCCCCATCACCTGTTTTAATCCCTCCACACAATTTTTCAAACCAGTTTCATCATCCATACCGTTTCTGTTGCCACTGAACAGAATCAGGTTTTTATATCCAGCCTTGGCCACCAGCTCAATATGCTCTGTGTAATTCTTGATAAGTGTTGCGTGATATTGTTTATCGTTCCATCCTCTGGTTAATCCTATTTCCGCACCATTACACATAGAACTATCAACGCCATGCTTTTTAAGTATGGGCCAATCTTTGGGACCAACCAGATCAATGGCAGCGAAGCCAATTTTCTTCACTTCTTCGCATAGCTGATCAAGTATAAGAAAATCGTAGCACCACCTGCATACAGAGTGGTTTACCCTACCCTTCAAAGCAGCTTGTGGCATGGCTACATTGGCAGCTGCCTGTAGTTTAGGTAAGCCAGTTGCGACAAGCGCGCCTGCTGTCAGGTTTTTGAGTAATTGTCTACGCTGCATATCAGGCTTTTTGTTTCTTAGGTTCTTTAAAGAAAATCAGGAATAACAAGGTAACCACACCAGCAAATGCAGCAGGTATAATCCAAACTTTCTGCCAATCATGCCCATCTGCTGTTTTGTAATGCTCAGTAACCATGCCGGCAAACCAGAATCCTATCAGCATACCAATACCGTAAGTCGCCAACGTAATCATACCTTGTGCAGAAGAACGAATACGTTCACCCGCTCTTTCATCTGTATAGATTTGTCCGGTTACAAAGAAGAAATCGTAACAGATACCATGAAGAATGATACCGATATACAGCATCCAGACCATGCTGTCTGCATTACCAAAATCAAAACACAAATAACGAACTACCCAAGCCAGCATACCTATCAGCAACATTTTCTTTACGCCCAGTCTGGTAAAGAACAGGGGCATTAAGAAAAGGAATAAGGTTTCGCTCATTTGACCCCAGCTCATTTTGAAAGCTGCTTCAGGTACCTGCAATTCATTCAGGAATTTATTGGTCTCTTGATAGTAGAAAGCCAAAGGAATACAAATCAGTACAGAGCTCAGGAAGAAGATCAAATAGTTTTTATCCTTCAGTAAAGCCAAAGCATCCAGGCCAAGAATTTCACGCACAGTAGTTGTTGTACCTGCTTTGGGTGGTGGTGTGTTGGGCAGGAAGAAACTCAGCACACCCAATACAACAGAAACACCTGAAGAAATCAGGAAGGTTTGCTGTAATTGTGCTTTTTGCTCCAGACCAAGAATCTTACCAACGAAGATGCCGGCCACAATCCAACCAATGGTTCCCCAAACACGTACCAGCGAGAATTGCTTTTCCGGACTATCCATCTGCTTCAATGCAATGGCATTCACCAAAGCCAGTGTCGGCATGAAGATGATCATATAGCCGAGTAACAAAGAATAGAAACTATCAAAGCTGCTTTGCTGATAAATGAAATACATCAGCACGGCCCCCGCGAGGTGAATGAGGCCCAATAATTTTTGTGCAGCAAAATATTTATCGGCAATCAAGCCCATAATAAATGGCGCAATAATGGCACCCAGCGCCTGCGTGCCATAAGCCAAGCCGGCTTGTGAATCAGAAGCTGCAATACTGCCTTTGGTTAGATAGGTACCCATCGTTACAAACCAGATACCCCAGATAAAAAAATTCAGAAACATCATCAGCGAAAGCTGGAAACGAACAGTCGATTTCATCAGTGTGTGGTTTTGGAAGCAATCAAAAAAATGCGTTCTAAATGTAGTGATTTTAAAATACATTAGCAGTCCACGTACAGATATTTTCAGTACGATACTCACATCAAACGTTTGCACTATGAACAGAAAATTACGCATGGGTATGGTTGGCGGCGGCAAAGACGCATTCATCGGCGCCATTCACCGCATTGCAGCCAATATGGATGGCATGATTGAACTGGTTTGCGGCGCACTCAGCATCAATCCCGAAGTAGCAAAAGATTCAGCCAAAAGCCTGTTTCTTCCTGAGTCACGCACCTATCTCACGTATGAGGAAATGATCAAGGCAGAAGCAGCATTACCTGCCGATCAGCGAATGGATTTTGTCACCATCGTTACCCCCAACTTTGCGCATTTCGCGCCAGCCATGATGGCGTTGGAACACGGTTTTCATGTAGTGATTGAAAAGCCCATCACCTTCTCTTTGGATGAAGCCAAACAATTGCAACAGAAAGTTGCAGAAACCGGTTTGCTGCTTTGCTTAACACACACTTATTCCGGCTATCCCATGGTAAAGCAGGCCAAGCAGATGGTGAAAGAAAATGCTTTTGGTAAGATCAGAAAAGTAGTGGTGGAATATCCGCAGGGATGGCTGAGTAAACTCAGCGAAAGAGAAGGCAATGCACAGGCTGCCTGGAGAACAGATCCCAAACGTTCCGGTAAAGCAGGCAGTATGGGCGATATCGGCACACATGCCGCACATCTGGCCGAATACATTACCGGATTGAAGATTACACAGTTATGTGCCGACCTGAATATCATGGTACCCGGCCGCATGCTGGATGATGATGGCAACGTATTATTGCGTTTCGATAATGGCGCAGCAGGCGTGTTGATTGCATCTCAGATTGCTGCGGGTGAGGAAAATAATTTACGCATCAAAGTATATGGTGAAAAAGGCGGCATTGAATGGTCGCAGCAGGAACCCAATACACTCTGGGTAAAATGGCTGGATCAACCCATGCAGGTATTGCGTGCCGGCAGCAACTATGGTGCTCATTTATCCAGCTTTGCCACGCATAATGCCAGAACACCGGGTGGCCACCCCGAAGGTTATCTGGAAGCGTTCGGCAATATCTACAGAAACTTTGCACTTACATTATCAGCCAGATTAGCCGGCAAAACACCGAGCGCAGAAGCATTGGATTTCCCGGGTGTGGAAGACGGTATCCGCGGTATGGCCTTTATAGATAATGTTGTTGCCTCTGCCGGCATGGATACCAAGTGGAAAGCTTTTGAAGTATAAGACAAACTGAAATGATTCTGATATGAAAACCATTCAAGGACCAGGCATATTTTTAGCACAATTTTTAGATGACAAACCTCCATTCAATTCATTAGACAGTATTTGTGCTTGGGCGGCTTCGCTGGGCTTCAAAGGCGTACAGATTCCTACATGGGATGCGCGCTGCATTGATCTGCAGAAAGCTGCTGAAAGCAAAACCTATGCAGACGAATTGAAAGGCACTATCAATAGTTATGGATTGGAGATTACAGAACTATCCACCCATTTACAAGGGCAACTCGTGGCCGTACATCCTGCCTATGATGCCATGTTTGATGGATTTGCTCCGGCAGCTGTACGCAATAATCCCAAAGCCAGAACGGAATGGGCTGTACAACAATTAAAGTATGGCGCAAAAGCCTCACAAAACCTAGGTTTAACAGCACACCCCACTTTTAGTGGCGCATTGCTTTGGCACACGTTTCATCCATGGCCACAACGCCCAGCAGGATTGGTAGAAGAAGGCTTTAAGGAATTGGCCAGAAGATGGACTCCCATTCTCAATTATTTTGATGAATGCGGTGTAGATGTATGTTATGAAATTCATCCGGGTGAAGATTTGTTTGATGGCATCACGTATGAAATGTTCCTGAAAGAAGTGAACAATCACCCGCGTGCCTGTTTGTTGTATGATCCATCACATTTCGTGTTACAGCAATTAGATTATATCCAATACATCGATTTTTACCATGAGCGTATCCGCGCATTTCATGTGAAGGATGCAGAATTCAACGCTACAGGTAAGCAAGGCACATTTGGAGGTTATCAGGGTTGGGCCGATCGCGCAGGACGTTATCGTTCTCCCGGTGATGGTCAGGTAGATTTCAAAACCATCTTCAGCAAATTAGCACAGTACAATTATCCGGGCTGGGCGGTGATGGAATGGGAATGCTGCATCAAGCATCCGGAAGTGGGTGCTGCGGAAGGTGCTGAATTCATCAAAAAACACATTATTCGTGTAACAGAAAAAGCATTCGACGATTTTGCCAATACAGCTACAGATGACAATTTCAATCGTACTATCTTAGGACTTCAATAATGACAACTATGAAAAAAATTTTAGTAGCCTCTTTGTTTATTGCAGCAGCAGTTGCATGCGGAGGTGGTGCAGGAGACAAAGCCAAAGAAACAACAGCTGCTACAGCGCCCACAGAAGCAGCAGCAACTTCCGTAAGTGACAATCCTGACTATCAGAAAGGATTGGAATTGGTAGCAAAATCAGACTGTCTTACCTGCCATAAGGTTGCAGAGAAGAATATCGGCCCGGCTTATCAGGAAGTAGCAGCAAAGTATGAAAACACAGACGCCAATGTAAAAATGCTGGCAGAAAAAATCATCAAAGGTGGCAAAGGCAACTGGGGCGAAGTGATGATGACTGCACACCCAACCCTGTCTCAGGCCGATGCCGAGCAAATGGTGAAATACATTCTCTTACTGAAGAAATAATCCTACATGAAAAAGATATCACTACTGGCTTTTGTACTAATGGTAAGTTTGATGGCTACAGCACAACACAACACTTTAACCAAGCAGGAGAAAAAAGCCGGCTGGCAATTATTGTTTGATGGCAAAACCAATAAAGGTTGGCATACATTCAATAAAACAACCATCGGCAGTGCCTGGCAGGTAAAAGACGATGCCTTGATGCTGGATGCTTCTCAAAAGGAAAACTGGCAGACAAAAGGTGGTGGTGATATCGTTTCTGATGAAGCGTATGATAATTTCCACCTCAAACTGGAATGGAAAATTTCCACCAATGGCAATAGTGGCATCATCCTCTTCATCAAAGAAGACCCCAAATACAAATACGCCTGGGAAACCGGACCGGAAATGCAGGTACTCGATAATGCTGGTCACCCGGATGCGAAGATTATCAAACACAGAGCAGGCGATTTATACGACCTGATCTCCTGTTCCAAAGAAACCGTTAAGCCTGCCGGCGAATGGAATCAGGTAGAAATCATTTCTAAAGATGGCCTTATTGAGTTTTATCTCAATGGCGAGAAAGTAGTAAGCACTACTTTCTGGAATGAAGACTGGAGAAAACTGGTTGCAGGCAGCAAGTTCAAGTCAATGCCCGACTTCGGTAAATTCCCCAAAGGCCATATTGGTTTGCAGGACCACGGTGATAACGTGTGGTACCGCAACATCAAGATTCGCAAATTATAATTCCCTGATCCAGATATTTCTGAAACTTACCGGATTACCATGATCTTGTAAGATGATGGGCTCCTTATTGCCGTGTGCTTCATAGAAGGGTTGACCAATGTAAACAGTGTTGCCTCTCAATTCTACATTGTTTTGAATCAGCACACCATTATGAAACACGGTAAACTTTGCTGGCGAAGCCATATTGCCATCTGAAAAGAAAGTAGGTGCAGTGAAGATTACATCATACACCTGCCACTCTCCGGGTTTTCTGCTGGCATTCACCAAAGGAATGTGTTGCTTATAAATACTGCCGGCCTGTCCGTTAGCGTAAGTACGATTGTTGTAAGAATCCAGCACCTGCAACTCATACCTGCCCATAAGGAAGATGCCGCTGTTACCACGGCCCTGACCTTCACTTTCGATCTTAGCCGGTGTTCTCCATTCAATGTGCAGCTGACAGCTGCCAAAACCCTGCTTGGTCATAATATCGCCCGTACCTTTTACCACCGTCATGGCGCCATCGGGCTCCAGCTTCCATTTAGCGGCCCCACCCTTTTTAGCCTGCCACTGGTTCAGGTTTTTACCATCAAAGAGTACAATGGCATCTGCAGGGGCAGCAGCAGGTGTTTTACCGGGTGTAACCATGGCGGGAACAGGTTCCCACACTTCTGTCTTCTTTGGATCGCCCTGCACTTGCTGTGCAAAAGCGGTCATAGCAAAAAGACTGAGAATACCTATGGCATAAAAATGTCTGGTCATATTAAATCAGGTTGCTTTGAATGTATTGATAGCTTTTACGAATGCTGTCGAATGGAGAGCCGGGACATTGATCCTGCTCTACAAAAAAGTATTGCATACCGGAAAGTTTGGCTGCCGCGAATATCCTTTTGAAATCGATGGTACCGCTGCCTACTTCGGCGAATGTTCTAGTGCCTGCGGCCATGTCTTTCACATGCCACATCACCACCCTGCCTTTGTGTGCTTTCATTACCTCAATAGGATCTTTACCTGCGAAGGCAGTCCAGTACAAATCCATTTCAAACTTCACCATTGAAGGATCGGTTTCCTTGGCAAGGATATCCCAAGCAGTAACACCGCCCAGGTTTTCGAACTCAAAATCATGGTTATGATAGGCCAATGTCATTCCCCCATCCTTGGTAAGCTCTGCGGCTTTGCTGAGTCGGGCTGCCAGTTTCTTATATCCATCGGCATCTTTTCTATACTGTGGCTCTAACCAGGGCACTACCATGTATTTGTGCTTCAGGTGCTGGGCATCTTCTACGGCGCGCTTCCAGACATCATCATTGCCTTTAAAAAGAAATTCAGGCAGGTAATAATGCCCGCTTGGAGTAGTCAGCTTATTCTGTGCAAATAGTGCAGCAAAAGCTTTGGGCTCCATACCCAGGTATTTACCGGCATCATACCCAAAGGTTTCTACCTGCTGATAGCCAATCTGCGCAACCTTGGCGATTGTGCCGGGAATATCTTTCAATTCAGTGCGCAGGGTGTATAGCTGTACACCTGTGGCTCTTTTGCTTTTAAATAACGCTGAGGGATTTACAGCTGCAGCAGTCGTGAGCAATGCAGCCTGACGGAGGAAATGTCTTCTGGTATGCATATGGCAATTTGAGCGATTAAGATATAAAAAAACCTCAACGTTTCCGTTGAGGTTCCATGTATTTTGACAAATGTCATTTATACTTTGAAGTGGCTGAATGCCTTGTTGGCTTCTGCCATACGGTGTGTATCTTCTTTCTTTTTAAAAGCAGCACCTTCACCCTTGCTGGCAGCAACGATTTCGTTTGCCAGTTTGTCGGCCATGGTACGACCGTTACGCTCGCGGCTGTAACGAATCAACCATTTCATGCTCAGAGAAATTTTTCTGTCGGGACGCACTTCAGAAGGAATCTGGAAAGTAGCACCACCGATACGACGGCTGCGCACTTCTACAGAAGGAGTTACGTTAGCCAGTGCTTTCTTCCACACTTCATAACCTTCTTCACCGGTAATCTTGCTCACTTTATCAACTGCATCGTAGAAGATGTTCAGCGCTGTGCTCTTCTTACCCTGCCACATCAGGTTGTTGATGAAACGGGTTACCAGTACATCGTTGAAACGACCATCGGGCGCTAAGGGTAATTTTTTGGCTTGTGCTTTACGCATTGTTTAATTTTTAAAGGGGGGCTGAATTTCTTCAAGTATTAAAACTTTACTCAGCCTATGAACAATTATTTCTTCGCTTTTTCTTTCTTAGTACCGTATTTAGAGCGGCTCTTCTTACGATCCTTTACACCAGCAGTATCCAGACTACCGCGTACGATATGGTAACGTACACCTGGCAGATCCTTCACACGACCACCGCGGATTAACACGATAGAGTGCTCCTGCAGGTTGTGACCTTCACCTGGGATGTAGGCAATCACTTCCACCTTGTTGGTCAAACGAACCTTCGCTACTTTACGTAACGCAGAGTTTGGTTTCTTAGGTGTTGTGGTATATACCCTTGTACATACACCACGACGCTGAGGACATGCATCCAAAGCTCTTGACTTGCTCTTAGCCCTGATGATTTCGCGGCCTTTTCTTACTAATTGCTGTATTGTAGGCATTCTAAACCTTTTATTTTTTGGGACGGCAAAGGTAACTGTAGCACTGTGAAAAAACAAAAAACAACAATGAATTTTTCCATTTTCCCTGTTTTTCGGGGATAAAAAGCCCGCTTTGTGGAAAGCGGGCCAGTGCTATAGCGACTTATACCAATTAAATTTTATACATCCAGCTATGCTGATCGGGCACAACGCCATAACGGATATCGTTCAGGCGGGCCTTCAGTTCAGGAGCTGTTCTCCATTGATCTACATCGAATTGCATCACATAATCCTTGTAACGCAACTCCTTGATGAGGGAAATGGTGGCAGCTGTACCGGTACCAAATACCTCGTACAGGATACCTGCTTTGTGGGCGTCAATAAGGTCGTCGATGGTGATTTTGGTCTCATTCACTTCAAAACCCATCTCTTTCAGGATAGTGATGGCACTATCGCGGGTTACCCCGGCCAGGATGGTTCCGTCTTCCAAAGAAGGCGTAATCGCTTTATTACCAATGATAAAAAACACATTCATGGTACCAGCTTCCTGCAAATAGCGATGTTCAAAAGCATCTGTCCACAATACCTGGTCGTAACCCAACTTCTTCGCTTCAGCAGTTGCCAGCATAGAAGCGCCATAGTTACCGGCTGCTTTGGCATAGCCTACACCGCCCGGAGCAGCACGGGTATACTTCTCCTCCACATAAATACGCATGGGCACGGAATAGTATGGCCCTGTGGGGCTGAGGATGATCATGAACTTATAGGAATCAGAGGGTTTTACGCCAATCACGGGATCCGAAGAGAACATGAATGGTCTGATATACAGCGAATGGTCCGTCATGTTGGGAATCCAGTTCTTGTCCAGATCAATCAGCATGCGCATACCTTCCATGAAAATATCTTCCGGCACTTCAGGCATCTGCATGCGCTGTGCTGAAATATTGAAACGACGGTAATTATCCTGCGGACGGAAGATAAATGCCTCCCCTGCCGCATTTTTATAGGCCTTGATTCCTTCAAAAATAGCCTGACCATAATGTAAAGCCGCCGTAGAAGGCTCTAACAGCAAGGGCTGGTATGGCTTGATCTCTACATTCTTCCACTCGCCGTTCTCATAATCGGCTTCCAGCATGTGGTCTGTATAGTATTTACCAAAGGGAATATTCTCCAGCGTCATCTCATTCAGCTTGCTTCGCTCTACTTTGGTAACCGTAATATCCAGTGCAGCGGTCATAGTCATATATTTGAGCGCAAATAAACGAAAAAAAGAAAACTAACAGCTGTTAATATTTTCAACATGGGATTCACCAACCTGCATTTACCGGAACATGTGATTGCCGCCTTGTACAAGGATGATCTGGTGGTAATGGATTCCATCAAACCTAAGGCCACCAAGCCTGCTCCTGCTAAGAAAGAAACTGCGCCGGAGAAACCTTTATATCTGGGCAGTAACCTGCAACATATACTGCTATTGGTTAACGATGCCAAGGCCGTGCATGTAGACGACGCATCCCTGAGTTTTCTTACCAATATCATTCAGGCATGTAAGAAAAATCTGGGCGATGTGGCTATCGTCAATCTGGCGCACCATCCACTTAGTTATGCCGTACTGAAAGAGAAGCTTTCTCCTAAGTATGTATTACTGTTTGATATCAACCCAGCCAGCATTCAACTTCCCTTTACAGTACCCAATTATCAATTGCAACAATTTGATGATTGCCAGTTTTTATTTGCCAGTACTTTACAAAGCATGATTGCCAATACACAGGAAGCCAAGCTGGAAAAAAGCAAGCTCTGGCTTAGCCTGAAAAAAATGTTTAATCTCTGATGATGCAGACCCTTGTATTTGCCACCAACAACGCGCACAAAGTAGCAGAAATCAGATCGGTGATTGGCGATGTATTTTCCATCATTACTTTGAAAGAAGCGGGTATTGATATTGATATACCGGAACCACATGATACACTGGAAGCCAACGCCACGGAAAAATCGAGAACCATTTTCCAACTCACCCAACAAAACTGCTTCAGTGAAGACACAGGTCTGGAGTGTGCAGCGTTGAATGGTGCACCAGGCGTGAAAAGTGCGCGTTACGCAGGTGAGCACAAAGACTTTCAGGCCAATATCGATAAGCTCTTACAAGATTTAGCTGATCAAACAGACAGAAGCGCCCAGTTCAGAACGGTGATTTCACTGATTCTCGATGGAAAAGAATACCAGTTTGAAGGTGTCTGTAAAGGAAAGATCAGCACAACACAAAGTGGCTCATCCGGATTTGGCTATGATCCAATCTTTATACCGGATGGTGATACGCGCCATTTTGCAGAGATGAGCCTGGAAGAAAAAAATCTATTCAGTCACAGAAGAAAAGCAACTGATCAACTCATTGCTTTTTTGCAAGCTTATACCCAGCATGGAACGCATTAAGATCAATTTGCCTGAGCAATTTCATTTCTCTACAGAAATACGTATTCGCATAACCGATGTAAACTATGGCGGACATGTGGGCAATGATAGTTTTCTCGCACTGGTGCATGAAGCACGTCAGCAATTTTTATTACACCACGGTTATTCTGAATTACAATTTGAAGGTGTGGGATTAATCATGGCCGATGCTGCCATTGAATTTAAAGCAGAACTGAATTATGGCGATACAGTAGCCATCAGTGTGGCAGCTGCCGGTTTTGATAAGTTGGGCTTTGATCTTTACTATAAACTCGAGAAAGTAACAAAGGAAGGTGTTCAACTTGCTGGAAAAGCCAAGACGGGCATGATGTGCTATAACTATACCTTACATAAGAAAGTGAGCACACCCGAAGCAGCCATCCAAAAACTACAAGCTCCATAACACACTCACTCTATCACTCTATCATCCTATCATCCTATCATCCTATCATTCAATCATTGATTCCAAATCCGCCAATTGGCTTCAGCCTGAATCGTAAGCATCTGATAGCCATTCTGCACACTGGCACCCTGTGCTTTGGCCTTTTGCATGAATAAAGTCTCTGCCGGGTTATATACTAAATCGAAACAGTGGTGATGATCCGTTAAGTAATGATAAGGAATGGGGGCACAAGTATCCACTTCAGGATAAGTACCCAACGGTGTGGTATTAATGATGAGGCGATGCATATCCATCTGCACCGCATCTAATGACGCATAAGTCAAACCTCTTACATCTGGATTGCGTGATACGAATTGATAACGAATACCCAGCCTGCTGAGGACAAAAGCAACGCCCGCGGCTGCGCCACCACTACCAAGTATCAAAGCTTGTGTATGCTCAGGTTTGAGGTATGGTAATAAGGATTGTTCAAAACCAATGATATCGGTATTATACCCAATCAGCTTTCCGGATCTAAGCCTGATACAATTGCATGCCTGCATAGCAGTTACTTCCGGACTCAATTCATCCAGATAAGTAAGCACTTGTTGTTTATAAGGGATGGTCACTGCTACTCCAGCTAATTGAGGATATTGTTTCCACAAACCGGGAAACTGATCAATAGTAGGAATGGAGAAATTCTCAAAAGCAACATCGGTTATCCCTTCGCGAACAAACTTCTCTTCAAAATATTTTTTGGAGAAAGAGTGCCCGAGCGGATAACCGATGAGACCGAATAAACGCATCTTATTTATTCAGGTATAACATGAACGTATCGCCACGCAAACCAATACGCATGGCTTCCAGTGGAATTACTTCAGTTGGTGCGATGTTACCCAGGTTTACATTGCATCCCAATAACTCGAGGAAATACAATTGCTGCGCTTTCTGCGGCGCTTCCCAAATAATGCGTTCACCCGGAATCTGTGTCAGGATTTCCTGCACAAGACCTTCTCTCACTTCACCGCTGCCGCGATAAATACCTACGTTACCGGCTTCACGCGCCTCAGCAATCACATAAGACGAGCCTGCTTCCAATTCTGCGCGCATTAACTCAATCCACTTATATGGTGGAATAATATGTGCTGCATCCTTACTACCCACTTCACTCAATACAGTGCCATGCTTGGTGAGTTTTTCGATATACCCACATTTCTCAGCATGTGGAATGGTGATAGAGCCATCACTTACTTCCATATAATCAATACCGTAGTCCTTACATACGCTGATATAATCATCAAACTGATTTCGGATCAAAAATGCTTCAAACAAAGTACCACCAAAATACAATGGCATACCATAGGACTTGTATACTTCAATTTTTTCACGCAGGTTAGGCGTAACGAAAGATGTACCAAAACCCAATTTTACGATATCTACGTGAGGACCAGAAGCACTCAGAAAATTATGCACTTCAGCAATACTAAGGCCTTTGTCCATCACCATGGTTAAACCATTGATACGGGGTTTTTGCGTGCGCTCGGGAATCTGTGTCAGGTGAAAATTCATATTGCTGCTCATTTTAATTGGCGCAAAAATAAATTAATCCCGCCAAGCAGCGGGATGATTAAAGTCATGCTTATGCACATTAGATCTTTTTGCCTTTTTTATACCGCGCAATGATGTCTACCACTTGCGGATTTTGAAGGATGGACGGATGCAGCTCCACAAACTTCTTTAATAGCTTGGGGGCTCTTTCCATTGCCTGTTCCAGCTGCAGCAGACCTTCTTTGGACCTGCCCGATTGAAAGAGTGCAGAGCTGAGGTAAAACAGGAAAACAGGTTTTTTATCCGTAATATCCAATGCAGCTTTACATTGGTCTGCAGCTTCATCATACATTTCGGCTCTCAGTAAGCAACGTACCAATGCATCCCAGCCGGCAATATTTCTGGGCTTGTTGCGCACAACACTGCCAAAATACTGGATCGCATCCTTGTATTTATTCAGGTTCATCAGGCATTCGCCCATAGCCAGATTGTATTCCGGTACAGAACGATGGATGCGCATGGCGCTATCCAGCTGCTTTACTGCAGACTGCCATTGGTCTTCCAGCATATAGGTAACAGCAATCTTGTAATGCAGCTTGCTGTCATCTGGATTCAGGTGAGATGCTTTTTTATAATGGAAACGGGCCTGTGCATAATTACCCATGCGGTGATAGCAATGGCCAATAGCTTCATAAATCACATCTTCCGGCCTGCTTAATTCCAACACCCGCTCCAGCACTTCAATAGCTTCACGGTATTTACGCAGGCGCAGATAGGCATCGCCCATATTACGGTAGGCATAATCAAATTTCTCATCAATAGCTACCGCATACTGGTAAGCATCAATGGCTTTTTCATACAATTTCAAGCCTTGATAAGCCGCTGCCAGATTAAACCAAGCCAACTCATTGTACGGATGCTCTTCAATGATACGTTGGTGCAGACGAATACTTTCCTCATTACGGCCGGTAAAATCTGTCCAGAAACAGATTTTATATAAGGCCTCCTCATTGGAAGGCTCCTGTTCCAGAATCAGTTTAAGGCAATCGAAGACCTTATCAAATTCTTCATAATCATCATATACATCCGCCAGCTCAAAGAGTAAATCCACTTTTTCTTCGCCTTCAAACTTATGCAAGGCGGCTTCCAGAAGCTCTACTGCCATAGCCTGCTGATCCAATGCCAGATAAGCATCCGTTTTCAGGATATAGATATTAATGTCATTACTATCATAGAGATCAGCTGTTTCCAGCAGGTTGAGTGCCTCTTGATAACGCCTGCTGGCCAACAGCAAGTCGGCCTTTTTTACCATCAGTGCACAGGAATAAGGATAGAGCTCCAACCCCGCTTCACTGGCCTGAAGGGCCTCAGGGAGGTCGTCTTTGTCATCGAAATAGTCGATAATACGCTCGAAATCCTCTTCTTCCAGGAAGGCATGGCTACGGCCATTTTTGAGGTTATCGTATTGACGCAGAAGCTCTTGCAGCGCTTCACGGTCTTCGCGGTACGGATGTTCGCTCATCGAATTCAATGGGTTTGCCTAATATAGGACAAAAAACTTTTTTTTCCTGCTTCCATGTAACTTTTTTAAAAACTTAACGTCAGATAAACATAAAACCAAATTTGCTGTTAAGTCGTATTTAATGGCATGAAAATTGTGATTTAGTTAAGAAAGCCTACTTTTGCTCAAATGACCAGACAAAACCACATAAAACAATTACTGATCGCCACCATCTTCGCGCTGGTTGCTCAGGCTGGTTTTGCGGCATTCTCATTTACAGGCCTTAGCGATGAGCGCAGCAAGAGCAATAAATACTCATTGAGAAACCTGAAATATTATTCCAACAAATCACTTACCTACTCCGGCTTGAAAACAAGCCTGTACTTCAAGGGTACGCAAGTGATGGCACAAAAGTCTGAAGGTATTCAGGGTGCTACTGTTTACAACTCTTACCTGCGTTATGACAATGGTAACACCAGCTTCGTATTCCCTTACAAGTTTAAGGTGAATATGCCTTTGCCTAAGTTCAAGACGCCTACACCACAGCGTTAATATTATTTCCTTTTAATTCAAGATTCTATAGCCTGATTCGGGGATATCAAACTTTGATGCCGGTACCGGACTGAGGTTTACTTTAGATGCGGTATACGTAATTCGCTTACCGCCCTGTTCCACCTCGTATTCCAATACAAAACCTGGTACATCTTTGAATTGATACTCAAACTCACGCACAGAAGGTATCATATCTGGAGTATAGTAGAGTTGAAATGACTTACCATCAGCAAGTGTCAGTAAGGCCTTTTTACATAAATAACCCGCTACCTGCTTGGTATCTGGCTGCACAACCAATTTAGCACCAATATATCGAGAGAATTGTTGCTGCCATTTGGCATTGTCTAACCTCGTCATAAACTTATTTTCACCAAACTCACGTAATACGACAGCTGCCCCTGAGGATTTATCGTATAAGAAAGACTGACTGAAAGAAGGCGTTACCAGATCAGTTCTACACTCATTACCTTTTATATACACCGTTTTACTACTGGCTTTAAAAGAAGCGATAACTTCTTTATCGGTTTCATTATCAGCCACTATGGTATAGTTTACTGTACACTCTGCAATCACCCGCTGCGCATCAGCGCCGATGAAAACACCTACAAAAAAGAGGATGAGTAATAATTGCTTCATACGCACTATTTCTATCTACCTATAAAATTTCATGCCAATGATAAACAAAAAGCCCCGACGATGCTGTCGGGGCCTGTTTTTATTTCTTTTTATTCTTCTCTTTCATATCCTGGAGTTTCTTCTGGCTTTCCATCATCTGATCATATCGTTCCTGCCATTTACTCTTGACTTTAGGCTTTTTCTTATTGGCCTGTAACTGGGCAACAATCTTATCGTGATTGATGATATAATTCTGAATTACGAACTGTAAAGCCAGGGTCATTACGTTTGACACAGTGTAGTACCAGGTCAAAGCTGATGGCAAACGGTTAAAGATGAATAGCAAAATGAACGGGAAGATATACGGCATGTACTTCAACGCAGGGTTATCCTGAGTTGGTGTCATAGACATATTGTATATGGAAATCAGGAAGCTGGTGATAACAGCGGTTAAAGTAAACAAACTGATATGATCACCAAAACCCATGGGGATGCTGAACGGCAGACGTGCAATAACATCGTACTGCGACAAATCATCTGCCCACCAGAAACTTTGCCCACGCAGGTCGATAGCAGAGTTAAAGAAGCTATACAGCGCGAAGAAGATCGGAATCTGCAACAAGGCCGGAATACAACCACCCAATGGGTTTACGCCTGCTTCGCGGAACAATTTCATTTGTTCCATAGCAAAGCCCTGCTGATCATCGCCGAACTTTTTCTTCAGCTCATCCAATTCAGGACGCAAAGCTTTCATCTTGGCACCACTCAAATAACTGCTATACGTTAAAGGAGATGTCACCAAACGAATGAATAAAGTCAGTAAAGCAATTACCCAACCATAGCTCTTCACAAACCCTGCAAAGAAATCAAACACAGGCATGATGATATACTTATTGATCGGACGAACAAAAGCATACATATCTCGGCCCAGGTTCACAATCTTTTCCATCCCTGCTGCCTGTTGCTTCAGGATGCTGTAATCATTCGGTCCAAAGAAGAACTGAAAAGGAATGGTTGCTGCCGCACTACTTACTTTGACTTGAAAATTGGCTTCTACATTACCCAGCACATTGGTGGAATCTGTTCTGCGCTCCCACTTGATATCTCCGTTACTGAAACCGTTTTTAGCAATCAGTGTTGTATTGAAGAACTGTTGTACCACACCGATCCACTGACCAGTTTTCTCAAACTTGTGCTCGGTCTTCATGGAGATATAGTCGAAATCATTATCCTCAGAGAAACAGATATTGGTCATCTGACGCTCATATTCGATATACTTTTCATGCTGCAAAGGCTGAGCATTCCAGCGCATATTCAGGTTACCCTGAGACAATAGTTTATCACTACCCTTCACAACTACATCCCAATCAAGATTATAGCTGTTGGGCTTCAACACAAATCGATGCTCTAATGACTGACCATTGTTCCCGCTTAGGGTAAAAGCAAGCTGCTGAGAACCGTCTGCATTTTTCACCACATTACCTGCTGCGAAATACAGATCAGCTGTGCTGGCTGTGGTTGTATTGCTGGTGTTGATGGTGTAGCCCAGCTTCTCACCTGCAGCAGCAAATAGTTGTACCTGCTGACTATCTTTGTGTGAAGCATATTTCTTTAATGACACCTGCTTTACCTGACCGCCTTTATTGCTCAATACCACACGGATCAATTCGTTTTCCATCACTACAGTAGCTTCAGTACCAATAGCGGCTGTACTGAAATCGCCTGCAGCAGCTACACGAACGCTGGAATCTCTTCTGAGCGAATCATATTTTACGGCTACAGTATCCAGCAGTTTTGCCTTGGCGGCATTCACCCTGGCTACAGAGTCTTCAATGCGCTTTTGCTCGGCTAAATAGGCCGACTGGGTTTTATTGGTGTACCAGAAGTACACAAAAAACAAAATACCTAACAATACAAACCCGATAATCGTATTCTTATCTGTCTTCATACGTTTTCTTGCGTGAGGCGCAAAGGTAGGGAACGGGGGCAAGATTCAGGCTGCGATTTCAGGCAGCTTGTTCCTTATTTAGCCTATCATTTAACACTGTTTGTTGCAGGAATTGTCCTTTCTTTACAACTGTTCCCACTTCAACCGCCCCAACTTCCACCATTTACGCTTTAATGTATTGATATGCAGGAAAAACAGCATTCGTTTTCCGGGCAGGAAATCTATACCCCTACCCGATGGGAACAGTTTTTATGGTGGTTGGCAACGGCGGAAGCCGATTTATTGAAAACTTGTGTCATAGACCGAAACCGATATGCCATTATCGGTATGAGTGTACTGGGCACCTGGGTATTTGCTACACTTGCCTGGACCTATTTCTTTAGTACTGTGGTAAGTAATTGGCTCTTGGCCCTTCCGCTAGGTCTTGTGATGGGTGGATTAATTCTGACCATTGATCGAGCGCTGATCAAGGGCATCAACAAGCAACAAAAGAAACAACTCAGCCCCATTCTATTGCGTGGATTACTCGCAATCGCGATTGGCACCTTCATGGCCCAACCGGCTTTGCTGTATTTATTCAATAAAGAAATCCACCTCCAGATATCGCTGGATAATGAAACCCGCAAGCGTCAAAAACAACAAGGCATTGATACTGCCTATGCCAGTACTATTCAATCCATCACCACAAAAAAACAAACGCTGGAACAAACCCTGCAAAGCAGCTATGCAGAAGTAGCCAAGGCCCGCGAGGCATTCATAGCAGAAACTGACGGCACTGGCGGTACCCAAAAAAGAGGCTACGAAGCTGTGGCCA
>Ga0315904_10003319_pt1 | contig 23789 bp, 20 predicted proteins | sample LakEriMetagenome_6_FD_203529 | JGI IMG/M metagenome (GOLD analysis project Ga0315904, IMG submission 203529) | Freshwater fungal communities from buoy surface, Lake Erie, Ohio, United States - Buoy 12 MA120 | ecosystem: Environmental > Aquatic > Freshwater > Lake | place: USA: Lake Erie, Ohio... | reverse complement strand
GCCGGTTGGCCGCCGCCGAGCATTTTCACCTCCGCGCCCGCGCCGGCCATGGCCTGGCCCAGATCCTCCATGAGTTCCCCGATCCCGCTGCCGCACCCGAGGTGTTGGCCGAATTCTGAAAAATCGTATGACATGACGGACGCCTTGTTCTAGGCTCCGGCCCTCACCACCACAACCCCATAAACACCATGTCCATCAAAGTAGGAGACAAAGCCCCGGATTTCACCCTCGTCACCAAGACCGCGGAGGGCCCGCAACTCGTGACACTGGGCGATCTGGTCGGAAAATCCAACATCGTGCTGCTGTTCGTGCCGATGGCCTTCACCGGCGTCTGCACCGCGGAGTTCTGCGACATTTCCGCCGGGATTTCCGAATACGAGGCGCTCGACGCCAAGGTGCTCGGCATCTCCGGCGACAACCCCTTCGCGCAGGCCGCCTGGGCCGAGAAGGAAGGCATCACCATTCCGCTGCTCAGCGATTACGAGCACGCCGTGGCCAAGGCCTACGGCGTGGCATACGACCAGTTCCTTCCCGCCGCCAACCTCATTATGGGTGGCGTGGCGAAGCGCTCGGCCTTCGTCATCGACAAGGACGGCATCGTCCAATACGCCGAAGTCCAGGAGCATCCGAAGGATCTGCCGAACTTCGAAGCCGTGAAGGCCGCGCTCAAGGCGCTGTGACGCGTTCACGATTTCACCAAGGGCGGAAACATGGCGGGAATAACCGCGTGTTTCCGCCTTTCCGCGTCCGGGAATCGGTGCCATGGTCATGGCATGAATGAGCCACTCGAGGATTTGTCCCGGTTCATCCTCATCTGCGTGGCGCTGGTGGGTCCTGTGGCGTGGACGCTCGCGGTGATCCTCAAACGCCGCGCGGAAAAACTCTACGACGCCGAGGTTCCCACATCGCCCGGCGAGGTGATCGACGAGTTGAGGCGAGAGTTTCCCGATCTCGCGCGGACGGTGATCCGCACGCACACCGAATACCTCCCGCTGCTGTTCGAGCGCATCCGAGAAACCATCGACGAGGGATTAGACGATTCGAAAGTCACGTCCTTGCTCGACCGCATCGAGCGCCACCGACCCGGCGAGGAACGTCGCGCCGTTTTCACCGTCACCGAGTCGGGAAATCGCGGCAGCATGCACTTGCGCTGGACCCGTGACGGGTGGGACCGCATCGAACTGCATATCCAGGCCAGCCCGTCGGTCATCCGCGAGCTGCGGCGCTTCAAACGGCAAATCCCGAAGGCGCTACCGGGGTGATTTTTCGTTTCCGCCGGAAAGCACCATGCCGGCCATCGTCCGTGTCATGAACTTCCTCGCGGGCGCAAGGTGCCGGGCAAACGAAAAGAACACGCCGCGCATTGGGGCCAGCCACTCGTGGTCGGATTGGAACCACGGCGTCAGCCAGCGGGTGGCGAGTTGATAGTAACGGAGATTCAGCCGGCGGCGGTTCTGATAACTCCGCAATCCCGCCGCCATTCCGCCTTCGGCGAGGCACCTGGCGAGGCACGAGGCATCGGCCAGCGCGAGATTCACACCCTGCCCGAGTTGGGGACTCATCGCGTGCCCCGCGTCACCCAACACCACCACGCCGTCGCCATGCCAACGCCGCATGCGGACGTCGCCATAACGTGCCAGCAGGATGTCATCCCAGGAGCCGATCTGCTCCAACAAACCCTGCGCGCGCGGGCAGAGATCGAGCACCTCCCGTTTCCACTCGCCGAGAGGACGCGCGCGCCACGCCTCGTCATCATTGACGCGCACGCTCCAGAACAGGCTCACCAGCCTTTGACCACCCTCGTGGCCGGTAGCGAGAAAACCGCAGAGTTTGCGGGTGCCTTTGACGATCTGATAGAGTTCGTCCTCCCGGAAGGCTCCGTCGTTTCTGCCGATGAACCAATGCGCGCCCCATGGGTAGCCGCGGTTCACCCCGCCGGTGCCCGCGAGATCTCGCAGTTTGGAACGGGCGCCATCGGCGATGATCAGCAGATCGAAACCGTCACCAACGGATTCCCCGCCGGCATGAAGCTGCCATTTGCCGTTGACCCGCCGGGCAGAGGAAATCTCCCGTCCCCACTCGATGCGGCCGCCTTCGGATTCGAGGCTGTGGATGAGATGCTCCATCAGGACCGGCCGGTGCAGGCCCGCGCCGAACAAACCGGGCCGGAGTTCGCCGTAGTGGAGATCCAGCAGCGTGCGCCCCGATGGATGGACCACATGCAGGCGGCGCACCTTGGCGGCGCGCTCGAGGATGCCGTCTAGAATGCCGATTTCCCGCAGCACCGCCATGCCGGTCGGCTGCAGCAGGAAACCCGCGCCCACCGGCCGGCATTGCGGCGCGCGCTCGAAGACCGTGACCTCATGCCCCTGCCGTCCTAACAGAATCGCCGCGGCCGGGCCCGCCGTCCCGCAGCCGATCACCGCCACCCGCCAGCGCGCTTGTGCCATGCGTTGTGGAGCATCGCCACGGCCCGTGTTTCGTCAACCATGACAAAAGCGGGGGCCATTGGGAAAATCCTCCTGTCCCCGGCGGGCGGCCTCATGCATCGTCCGGCCATGCGGCTCAAGCTGACCATCGCCTACGACGGACGCCCCTACAACGGCTGGCAATCCCAGTCCTGTGGCAACACCGTGCAGGATTTCATCCTGCGCGCGCTGGAGGAAGTGGCGAAGAAACCCGTGCCGCTTCAAGGCGCGGGACGCACCGACACCGGAGTCCATGCGCTGGGCCAGACCGCGCACTTCGATCCTCCGCCGGAGCTTTCGATGAATCCCTTCAACTGGGTGCCCGCGCTCAATACCAAATTGCCCGCCACCATCCGCGTGATGGCCTGTGAGGAAGTGCCCGCCGATTTCCACAGCCGCTTCTCCGCCACCGGGAAAATCTATCAATACGACCTCTGCACCGATCCGGTGCTGCCTCCGCTCAAGGCCGGGCTGGCATGGCATTTGCCGCGACTGCTCGATGCCGCCGTTCTGACCGAGGCGCTCGCCCTCTTCACCGGCCGCCATGATTTCCACGCCTTCGCCGCTTATCGTGGAAACGAGAAACCGGACATGGATTGGTACCGCACCATCCGTCGCGCGGAACTCGTAACCCTGGCGGACGGATACCGCATTGTCTACGAGGGCGACGGTTTCCTCTACAAGATGGCGCGGCTCATCACCGGAGCGGCCGTACACGCGGCCCAGGGGAAAATGCGCCTCGACGATCTCGCCGCGCTGCTCGACCAGGAGCCGGGACTGCCGCTCGGCAAGGCTCCCAACTGCGCGCCTGCGGACGGCTTGTATCTCCGGCAGGTGCTTTACTGAGACGCGCCGCGCAAGAATCTCGCGGCTCGCGGCGTTTCATGGCCAACCACCGCCATGACGCCATGAAATCCCGTGTTTTCCCGCTCATCCTCGCCGCCAGCACGATCGCCGTCGCTGAACCACTCAAGCCCTTCGAGCGCGATGGTCTCATCGGTGCGGAAAACGCCATCTCGTGGCGCGTCGCACCGCTTCCCTCGCCCTCAGGCGGAGAGAAATTCGCAGGCAGCGCGTTTTTCCAATCGCTGCGCACGCCATCGGGGTTCGAGCTCAACTGCATCCAGCCCAAGGACCACCTCCATCACTTCGGATTGTGGTGGCCGTGGAAGTTCATCGAAGCCGACGGTGCCCGTCACAACACCTGGGAGCTCCAGGAAGGCCAGGGCTCGCATGTCGCGAAGTCGGCCAAACTGATATCTTCGGATGCAGGCACCATTCGCTGGGAAATGAAAAACCAGTTTGTCATCAAATCACCCGACGGCAGTTCCCGCGCGGCGATTGACGAGCCGGCGATTATCACCCTGAGCCGCGTGGACGATAGCCATGTGCTGGACATTGAAATCCGCCAGGATCCGAAATCCCCCGCCGTTACGATTTCCGCCTACCGTTACAGCGGCTTCTCATGGCGCGGCACCGCCGCATGGAACAAGGACAACAGCACCATGCTCACCAGCGGCGGCAAGGGTCGCGACAATGCCAACGGCACTCCCGCCCGCTGGCTCCTCGTGAGCGGCGCGACACCCAACGGCAAGGCCACGATGCTGATCATGAGCGCCGCCGCCGACCTCGCGGGAACCGAGGAAAAGGTCCGCGTGTGGGACTCCCGCATGGAAAACGGCGCGCCCTTCGTGAATTTCAACCCGGTGATGGCCAAGCCCCTGGCGCTCGAGCCTAACAACAAGGCCGTCAGCCACAGGAAATACCGCATCATCGCCGCCGACCACGCCATCGACGCCGCCGGGGCCGAGGCCGCATGGAAGAAATGGCTCGGGCGATGATCCGGAAATCCTCCGTCAATGGCCGCCGCCACCGCCCTTGAGGTAGGTGCCGTAGCCAATGATGACGGTCGAAAGGATGAGCGCGACAATCCCCGATGCTATGAGCGTGTGGGCTTTCTTGCTCGAGCCCTTCCATTCGTGGAAGATCCAGCCCCACATGGTGCTGAAGATGATGATGCTGGCCATGTGCAGCGTCCAGGACGAGAAGCCGAAACCGTCCGGATCCGAACCGCCCATGCGGACGTGGCCCATCGAATAGAAGAAGAACTGGAAATACCAGGTGGTGCCGGCCAGCGCGGAGAACAGGTAATTTCCCAGCATGGGAATCCGCAGGTCGGCGGTGTTTCCGGCATGCTCCGGACGGGCCTGCGCCGCGAGATACTGGTAACCGCTGCGGTTGCGGATGTTGAGCAGCACGCACCAGACGAAGTTGGTGGTGAATCCGCCGAACATCACCACGATCAAGCTGGGAAGGCCGGACCACAGTTCGTCCGTTCCCGCGGCGACTGAGGCCTTGCCGATGGGCTCGCCGGCGGTGAGGCCGAAGCTGAAACAGGCGCTCATGATGCCGGAGAAGGTGGCCACCAGCAGGCCCTTCCTGAAGTTGAACTCGCTGATGGATTTGGTTTTCTCCTCCGCCGGCATTTCCTTTTCCTTGGCGGCACCGGCGAGTGCGGCGATCCAGATGCCGATCAGGCAGACCGCCACTCCGAGCAGGGTGATCCGGCCCGGGTTGGTGGAGGCGATCTGACTGATCGATTCGCCCACGGGAATGTCCGGGAAGAACGATTTGAGAATCGGAGGCAGCAGGGTTCCGAAGGCGGCGCAGTATCCGAGCGCCACGCCCATGCCGAGCGACATGCCGAGGTAGCGCATCGCAAGGCCGAAGGTGAGTCCGCCGAATCCCCACAGGACGCCGAAGAGATAGGTCCAGCCGAGCGTGGACATGGGTTGGCTCCGCAGCACTCCGGTGACATCCTCGGTCAGGATCGAGGCGAAAAACCACGGGCAGATGATCCAGGAGAAGAAACCTCCGACCAGCCAGTAGGTTTCCCACGACCATTTTTTCACGCCCTTGTAGGGCACATAGAAGGAACCGGAGGCGAGACCGCCGAGCCAGTGGAAGATCACGCCGAGGATGGGATTCATGGATGTGGTGGGTTGTTTGTTGTGGGTTTCAGCAAACCTTCACCGTTTCGATGCCGATGAGTCTGCCGAGTTTTTCGATCTTGTGGGAGATGTGGCCGATGCCGATGGCGCAGTGGTGGGCGGGTCCTTGCGCGTTCCAGTCGTTGGAGAAACGGCGCGCGCCGATGGGGAAGCGGTAACGGCTGTTGGTATTGCCGATTTCGAGGACCGGTCCCGGGACGCTTTCTCCTTCGGCCACGAGGAACTTGAGCCGTCCGTCGCCGGTTTCAACCACCGAGAGCAGCGTGACGGCGCCGTGGCGCACGCTCATTTCCACGCTCAGTCCGCGGCCGACCTTGCCATGATAGACTCCGAGCGGGCGCACTTTGGTTTTGCTCTGCGCGATGGCGATGTGGCCCGGCCCGTCGTGGCCCATGAGCACCACGTCGTCGTTCCAATCCATGGCATAGTATTCGCTGAACGATCCGCCCGCGCCGAAGCTGTCCATGATCTTCATCGCCTGCGCGTTCTTCACCTCGTATTCGCCCGCCACGGGGATCCCGCGGGCGGTGAGAAGCGAGTTGCCGAGAATGATGGAACTGATGGCGTCCTCGTTTTCCGCGCTGCCGGTGCCCATGTGGTAGTAGGCCAGCGAGCCGAGTTGGTGGCGATCGACGAGCCGGTCCAGCGCCACGCTGGTGCGCGCCGAGCGGGCAAGCTCCTCTTCCGGGCAATCGTCCTGCACATCGAACTGCTCGCGGAAATGGGCGATGCGGACCTTGATTTCATCAGCGGTCACCTCATGGCGAAGGCTGGCGAGTTCCTCCACCTCGATGATCTCGATGTGGCCGCCGAAGGTCGCGCACTGGAGCGTGGTGTCGGACGCGATGTCGAGCATCCCATTGTAATAGTGCCCCATCAGCCCGAGGCGGTTGCGGGACATGATGCCAGCCACCCTCGCGGCTTCGATCCATGCGTCCACCTCGTGCCAGCATTCGGGATCGTCGTGCAGGCATCCGGTGATCTGATGGAACGGAATCCGCGAGCGTTGGAAGACGTTGGCGATTTCCGGAACCGGGCATGCCGAGCAGTGCGCCAGCCATTCGCCTGTCATCCTCGCGCGGTCGCCCATGCGGTTGAAGGTTTCGTAATCGATCGCCGCCTCGGGCGAGAGATTCAGGATCACCACCGGAACCTTGGCCCGCCGCACCACGGGGAGCACCGTGGAACTCAACGCATACGTCGTCACATGCAGGAAAATCAGATCCACATCGGCCCGGCGGAAGGCGTGCCCCGCATCAAAGGCCTTTTCCGGCGAGTCGATCAGGCCGAGATTCACCACCTCGATGTCAGGTCTCTCCAGCCTGCCTTCGACCACCCCGATGTATCCCTCCAGTCGCTCCTTCAATCCGGGAAACTGCGGCCAGTACGTGTCCAGACCGATGCCAAACAAACCGACGCGAATGGATGGGGTTTTCATGGAGTGGCAAGGCCTTGACGCGGCGGCAGTCTGCTCCGGCGGTGTCCGCGTTTGCCATCCCAAAATTCCCGAGGGGCGCGAAAAACAGCTCGGAACCTTCGCATTCGGGGATCCATGGCCTGAAAGAACCGCCAGCGGGATCGGGTATGGCTGGCCCATGAAAATCGGAACCCTCTTCGGAAGCATTCTCGCGCTCGCGACCGTCTCCCGGGCAGACACCCTGCTGGTGGAGGCGGAGCAATTCGCCAACAAGGGTGGTTGGGGGGTGGACACGCAGTTCATCGAAAGCATGGGCTCGCCCTACCTCATCGCGCACGGCCTCGGCGCGCCGGTCGCGGACGCTTCCACCGAAGTCGAGATCAAGGATGCAGGCACTTATCGCATCTGGGTGCGCACCCTCGATTGGACGAAGCGCCTCGGTCGCCCTTCGGGTGCCGGCGCTTTCGAACTGCTGGTCAACGGAAAGAAGACCGGTGAATCACTGGGCGTGGGACCCGACACATGGGTCTGGCAAGCCGCCGGCAAAGCCGATCTAACAGCCGGAAAAACCACGCTCACCCTGCGTGATCTCACCGGTTTCGACGGCCGCGCCGATGCCGTGCTGCTCAGCAACGATCCGTCATTCACGCCTCCGGAGAAAAACCATGTGGCCGACCGTGCGACGTGGAAGTTCGGCGGAGCGCCCGGCAATGGCGAGACGCTCGACGGGTTCGACCTTGTTGTCATCGGCGGCGGTTACGGCGGACTCGGCGCATCGATTTCCGCCGCACGGATGGGCGCCAAGGTCGCGCTGATCCAAAACCGCCCGGTGCTCGGCGGCAACGGTTCTTCGGAAATCCGCGTGTGGGCCAAGGGCGAACTGCCGCCCAGCGAATATAAAGTGGACGAGATCATCCGCGAGATTCAGGACAGGGCCAAGGCATCCCCCGCGCCGGCGGAGGAGTTCGTGGATGACAAGAAGGAAAGGGTCGTCCGCGCTGAGAAGAACATCACGCTGCTGTTAGAGCATCATGCCTATGGTCTGGAAATGGACGGGGAGAAAATCGCGGCGGTGAAGGTGCTCGAAGTCGGCACCGGCCGGATCAAGCGGATCGCCGGACGGTTTTTCGCCGATTGCACCGGACACGGATTCATCGGCGAGTGGGCCAACGCGGACCGCACCATGACCGAGAAGGGCCGCATGGGCATGAGCAACATGTGGATGTGGGAAAACACCGACGGGCCGGTGGCATTCCCGCAGCAACCGTGGATGCTTGAATTCGACACCAAGAGTTTCCCGTATCCCCGCCGCGGCCACGCCGAGTGGTTCTGGGAGAGCGGCTTCGACAAGCACCCGGTCAAGGAACTCGAAATCACCCGTGACTGGAACCTCGTCGTCTCGCTGAGCGCGTGGAACGCGATCAAGAACCGCAAGGCCCACGCCGAGCGCGATCCCGACGGCCATGCGAAGGCGAAACTCTCATGGCTCGCCTACATCGGCGGCACCCGTGAGACGCAGCAGTTGTTGGGTGATGTCATCCTCACCGGTGAGGACATCGTTTCGAAGAAGGAATTCTCTGACGCGGTGGTGCGCACCACCTGGAGCATCGACCTGCATTACCCGCAGGAGGAATATATCGATTCGCTGCCGGAGCACCCGTTCATCGCCCGCGCCGATCACGGCAAGGGCGTGGACCGCAAGGCCGGCTACCCGATTCCCTACCGCTGCTTCTATTCGCGCAACGTGCCGAACCTGTTCATGGCCGGACGCAACATCAGCGTCGAACGCCGGGCACTCGGCACCATCCGCGTGATGAACACCATCGGCATGATGGGTGTGACCGTCGGCCGCGCCGCAGCGCTCGCCACTGCGCGTGATTGCTCGCCGCGCGAGGTTTACTCCAAGCACCTGGACGACGCGAAGATGCTCTGGCGCATGCCCGGTGCGCAACGCTATCCATCGCTCGACGAGCTGCGCGCGGCGCTGGACCAGTAAGCGGGCGGACGGGGATTGCCGGGTGACAGTTGCTTTTTCTTCTAGTCCGCACCCGTGAGTTGTGGCATGGTGCGCGTGTTTGAAATCCGCCGCCGTCATCCTGCTTTGCTCTGCCACAGTCCGTGGCGCGGTGACGCTCGGCCAGATCGAGACGTTCTCAGGCACGCATGACTGGAACAGCGGCCTCCCGAATCCCAACCCACCCGCGCTGCTGGCGGACTCCGGACCGCTCGGTACCGGAGACACGGCCTTGCGCGTGACTTCCAACGGCGGCTCCGGCGCCGGTGGCCGTTTGCTGGTCATCAACGAGAGCGCGTGGACCGGGGACTACACCGGCGAGGGAATCGTGGCGCTGGCGATGCATGTGAGAAACGGCGGCACCACACCGCTCTCGATGCGTGTGGCGCTCAATGGCCCCGGCGGGTGGTTCGTGACGGCTGCCTCACCGGTCGCCGCGTTCTCCGGGTGGAATCAACTGGTTTTCCCAATCGGCGCGCCCTCGCTGGTCAGTTCCGGCGGAACCGACGCGGGGCTCACCCTCAGCGGCGTCACGGAAATCCGCATTCTCCACAACGCCACCGTCAACCACCGAGGGGCGCAGCTTTCCAGCTCCTTCCAAGTGGACAACATCCAGGCCATCCCCGAGGCGAGCGTTCCGGCATGGATCGCGCTTGCAGGCGGTTTCCTTCTGCGAAGGCATCGTCTCCAACCGAACTGACCGATGATTCCGTCCCGCCATTCGTCATGGATTTCCGCTCTGGCAATCACCATCCTGCCGATGGCGCCGGGCGCACGCGCGTCGGGATTCGCCACGGTGTGGCAACTTGGAGCGGATGATCAAAGCCTCAGTCCATTTTCCCAGGAAAGCTTCGGTCCTAACAGCGCGCCCGGATCCGCCACCATCAAGGACGATGACTATTATCTTTCCGGCACCTATCCCGCGCCCATCGGCACCCTCGCGACGGACGAGCCCATCGCCAACTTCGAGCGCGCCGTCACTTCGGGCGATCCGCGCAACCGCATCCATTTTCCGCTGACGGCGGCACAGGCGTCCGCGGGGTCGCTGCTTCGCGTCACGATCGACCTGAGCGGCGGCGGCGCGTGGATCAACGGCTCGATCCCCGGTTTCTCCACCCACGACATCACGGTGCGTCTGAACGGCCAGGTGATCGGCACACGCAACGGAATTGCCTGGAACCACACCATCGTTCTCACCCTGCCCGCGACCACCTCCTCCGCGGTGGCAGGTGCGAACGTCCTGCAAATCGAAAGGACCGGTGGCGGGGCAGGGGGCTACATCGGATTCGACTATCTGAAACTAGAAGCCGATACCGTGGCCTTGCTCGATGCCGACGGCGATGGCATGCCGCGGTGGTTCGAGGATACTTATGGATTCAGCGATGAATCTCAAACCGATGTGGCGGGCGATCCGGATGATGACGGCTTGAGCAATCTCGAGGAGTTTCAGAAGGGAACGAACCCCACCGACTCCGACAGTGACAATGACGGCCTGGCGGATGGCGCGGAGCTCGTCACCAATCCCGCGATGCATGATACGGATGGCGACGGACTGTCCGACGGCGAGGAAACGACAACCAGTCCGATGCTCGCGGATTCCGATGGCGACGGCATTCCGGATCCCGTCGAGATCGGGCAAGGCAGCGATCCGGCGAACCACTCGTCGGTGCCCTTCGACTATCCGGGAGCCATCGGTCTGCAGTTTCTCAGCGAGCAGCAGGCCGATGCGAAACTTGGCGACTGGGAACTGGCCGGTCGCTTCCGTTTTCACCATTGGAATGCGAGCGCACCGCTTCCGCACTGGATCTCCGGCGGAACGGTGCTGAACGGGTCGATCAGCAACCTGAGAAATCACCGCGGCCAGTCCACTTCCGCCGCCGCCACATGGTCTTATCATCACGCGGGTGACGGCCTGCACAAGGGCACTGGAGACGAGCGCCTTCTCAATGGCATGATCCGCACCCAGCGCAATGCGTCGATCAACACACCTGCCACGGTCAATCTAACCGGAATTCCCTACGCCACCTACGATCTGATCGTCTATCCGGGTTACATCTATCCGAACAGCCGCGGCGTGGTGAGGTTGGATGGAAACCCGGCGACCAACCGTTACTTTGTTTCCGAAACCTCGCCGCCTTTCATCAGATGGCGCGAGGCCACCGCCACCACGCTGGCCGGCATCAAACCGGGAAACCACGTTCGCTACCGCAACCTCACCGGTGCCAACCGCTCGGTGGCACTGGAGTCGGTCGATTTCGAAACCGTCGGCATCCATGCCATCCAGATCGTTGAGAGCGGCACGGACACCGATGGCGACGGCATCAAGGACATCACTGAACTCGAATACGCATTCAATCCCGCCGTGGCCGATGCGGCCGCCGACAAGGACGGCGACGGCATGACCAATCTCGGGGAACTCACTGCCGGCACCGATCCGAACGATCCGGACAGCGACAACGATGGCATCCCCGATGGTGCGGAATCCGCGTTCGCCACCTCGCCGCTCGATCCGGACAGCGACAACGACGGATTGCTCGACGGCACCGAGGTGAACGGCTCGCTCTTCCCTTCCTCACCGGTTCTAACAGACACGGACAGTGACGGTTTCAGCGATCCCACCGAACTCGCCCACGCCTCCGATCCATCGTCGGCCACCAGCGTGCCGCCGCCCGTTCCGGTATGGGATGCGCCCGCCCGCACCTGGCGCTGGCGCATCGACAACCTGCGGGTGCTGTGGAACCACCACCAGTCGATGCTCGGCGCGATCCAGTATGACGACAGCATGCTTTGCGAAGCCGTGGCGGACATCGAGCAGAGCGGATGGAGCCGCCAGATCGCCATCGGCATCCGCTACGTGGGCGGCCGGCTCACGTACCGCTTCCGCGGCATCGAGGGCGCGTTCCATCAGAATGGAAATCCGACGAGCGGTTTCTGGGACAGCGATTGGAACAGCAGCCCCACTGACCGTTTGCGCGACTTCGGATTCAGCGGTTATGGCACGGCGGATGATTCGAAGCCGCTGCGTTTCGAGTTTGCCGCCACCCAACCGGTTTCTGGCACGAACCTCTGGACTATCTCCTTCCTCATTGCCGATCTCACCAATCCCGCAACGCCGGTGACCTTGGCGACGTGGTCCCGCACCAATGCGGTGGCGGCGCATGCCTCGCTTCTATCAGGAACCACCATCTGGAGAAACACCAAGGGCCAGGCCGGCCACATCGACCTCAACACCGAAACCGGAGCCCGCGCCCTCATTTCCTCGGCTGCTCCCGGAACCCCTGATGCCGACAGCGATGGCATGCCGAACTCATGGGAAACCACTCACCTCTTCAATCCGAACAACGCCGCCGACGCGCCGACGGATACCGACGCCGACGGCCTGAGCAACGTGCGCGAGTGCCATGCGGGGACCAATCCCCGCGATCCTGACAGCGACGACGACGGGGCACCCGATGGCGCGGAAATCCATCATGGTTCCAACCCCATGTCCAACAGCAGCCTGCCCGCTTGGTTCAACTTCGCAGGAAACATCGATGATCTCGACGGCGACGGACTCTCCGACGCGTGGGTGCTCTGGAGCGGCGGGAAACACCGCGCCTCCTCCGCCGACGATGACGGTGACGGCGTGAGCAATCTCGATGAAAGCCGAGCGGGCACCGATCCAGATGACGCTTCATCCAGGTTCGATCTTGTCTCCTGGCGCGATGATGACGATCTTGTGCTTGCCTGGACGGATCTTCCGGACAAGCAGACCCGCATCGAGAGCGGCACTTCGCTCACGCTTTGGCAGCCGCTGGCCGGGCTTCCGCCAGCGACCACGGCGGGCGGCAGGAAACGAGTGTCCATCCCCGCGGTTTTTCCTTCATCCGATCCGGGCCGGTTCTATCGCGCGGGCATCAGCCGCATCGACTCGGACGGAGACGGCATCGAGGATTGGACCGAAAACGCGGTGCTCGGTTCCGATGCCGATCTAACAGGATCGATGGGCCAATCACTGGTCCGCTCGAACGGCCAGACGCTGACGGGAGACGCGCTCGCACTGCTGAACCGCGTGCAGGGCGGTGCTCCGAATGGCGGACCCGCCGGATCCACCGCTCCCGGCACGCCGTCGCCGGTGCAGGCTTCGCGTTTCCTGATGCAGGCCACCTTCGGTCCGACCACTGAGTCCATAAAAGAAGTGCTGGATCTCGGTTACGAGGCATGGATCGACCAGCAACTCGCGCTGCCGTCCTCGTTTCTCCGCCCCTACATCCGCCAGATCAAGTCGGACGGCGCGGGGCCGCGGATCGATCCGACCTATAACTTCAACACCCTCGACAACTTCGTCCACGGCAACAACGTGACCACGCCCTTCGCCCGCATCGCGGTGGGTGCTCCGGACCAACTCCGCCAGCGCATGGCCTTCGCCCTCTCGCAAATCCTCGTGGTTTCCCGGCGTGACGCACAGCTTGAGGAGAAACCCGAGGGCATGACGCATTACTACGATACCCTCGTCCGTCACGCCCTCGGCAACTACGGCGATTTGCTGCGCGAGGTCACCTTTCACCCGGCGATGGGCTGGTATCTCAGCAGCGCGGGAAACCAGAAGGCCGATCCTTCGATCCCGCGCTATCCTGATGAAAACTACGCGCGCGAGATCATGCAGCTCTTCACCATCGGCCTGTGGGAGCTGAATCCGGACGGCATCCGCAAGCTCGACCTCGCCGGGGAACCGATCCCGACCTACGACAACGGCGACATCACCGAACTCGCCCGCGTTTTCACCGGCATGTATTTCGCCTCTCCCTACGGCTGGGGCGGTGGCGGCTGGGCGGACGATCACTACACGCTGCCGATGGTGATGTATCCGGACCGCCATGATTTCGGAGTCAAGCGGCTGCCTAACAACTTTGTCATCCCGGCACGCGAGGCTTCGGAAACCAACGCCGTCCAGGACATCAGGGACGCGGTGGACGCCCTGTTCCGCCACCCGAACACGCCGCCCTTCATCTGCCGCCAACTCATCCAGTTCCTCGTCACGGACAATCCCTCGCCCGCCTATGTGAAGCGCGTGCAGGACGTGTTCGTCAACGACGGCAGCGGCACGCGCGGCAACCTCGGCGCGGTGGCGAAGGCGATCCTGATGGACCCCGAGGCACGTGCGTTGCCGCTCGCGCCGGGTTCGGGGAAAGTGCGCGAACCGGTCATCCGCACCATGCACCTCGGCCGCCTTCTCAAGCTGCCGCAGACTCATCCGGACTTCGTCTGGTGGAATTGGACGGAAAACTTCTACGACGCCACGCTGCAGGAACCGATGAACTCGCCCAGCGTGTTCAACTTCTACACGCCCGTCTATCAGGCACCCGGCGAAATCCGCACCGAAGGGCTGGTGAGCCCCGGTTTCCAGATCATCAACACCTATACCGCCGTCTCGTTCCCCAACCTGCTTTGGGACTACCTGCACGACGGTTTCAAGTCCGCGTGGAGCTGGGAATTCCCGCTCGATTACTCGGAGCCCCTCCTCCTGGCGGATAACCCGGCGGCACTGCTCGACCGCATTGATCTGCTCGTCTGCGCCGGCAACCTCACCGCACGCACCCGTTCCATCCTCATGGACAAACTCACCGACTCCGCCCTCAGCCGCAAGGAGCGCGTCGCACTCGCCCTGTGGATCGCCATGAACTCGCCGGAGGGAGTCGTCCAACGCTGATCGAAACCACCATGCGCACCCGCAGACAATTCCTCGGAGAAACCAGTTGCGCCGCCATCGGTTCGACCTCGGTCCTCACCACGCTGCTCAACCTGACCATGGCCAACCACGCCGCGGCCCAGGGCGGCTTTGGCGACCAGCGCAAGGCGCTCGTCTGCGTCTTTCTCTCAGGCGGCTGCGATACCTTCAACATGCTCGTCCCGCGCGACCAGCCGGGCGGTTACGATGAATACGCCGCCTCGCGCTCCGGTCTGGCGATCCCGCGCAACCAGCTTCTGCCGCTGAACTTCACCGACACCCTCGGCCGCAGCTACGGCCTGCATCCGTCCTGCACGCGCCTCGCGGAAATGTTCAACGGCATGGGCGGGGACCTGAACAAGAAGCGCGTGGCGCTGGTCGCCAACGTGGGCACGCTCATCGAACCGATCCCGGACAAGAATGCCTACCTCAACGGCACCATCGCCGTGCCCAAGGCCTTGTTTTCCCATCGCGACCAGATCGAGCAATGGCAAACCTCCGTGCCGCAGGGCATGCAGGTCCTGTCAGGTTGGGGCGGGCGCGCGGCGGATGTCATCCACTCCGCCTACAACACCGAGCAGACGGCCGGTTACTACATGCCGATGAACTTCTCGCTCTCCGGCAACTCCGCGTTCCAGATCGGCCAGAGCGAAGGGCAGTTCGTCATCACCAGCGGCGGCGCGCTGTCATTCACCGGTGCCGATGGAAACTCATCCGTCCATCAGGCGAAGCGCGAAGCTTTGTTAGAAACGGTGGCCAGCCCGATCGAGGACCACTATCGCAATCTCTTCCAGCGCACCCACGGCCGCATCACCTCCAACAGCATCGAGCGCGGCATCGAATTCCAGTCGCGCTTCGACACACCGGGATCGCTCAACGGGCAAAACGTCGAGACCGTGCTCGCCAACGCCGGGTTTCCCAACCACTGGCTGTCCGAGCGGTTCAAGGCCGCCTTGAAGACCATCGCCATCCGCGAGACGCTCAAGCTACGCCGCCAGACCGTTTTCATCGACTTTCCCGGGTGGGACCATCATAGCGAACTGCTCACCAACCACCGCAACATGCTGCTGACGCTGGACCGCGTGCTCTACGCCTTCCAGCAATCGCTCGAAGCACTCGGCCTCGCCAATGATGTGCTCACTTTCACCTGCTCGGACTTCGGCCGCACCTTGCGTTCGAACGGCCAGGGCACCGATCACGCGTGGTCCGGACACCAGATCGTCATGGGCGGACCTGTCGCCGGCGGAGTGATCCGCGGCACCTATCCCTCCGTCGCCATCGACGGGCCGGACGACATCGGACGGGGCGGGCGCATCTTTCCGAAACTCTCGGCCGACGAGTACTTCTGCGAACTGCTGCGCTGGTTCGGCGTGACCGCGGGCGACATGGACATGGTGCTGCCGAACATCACAAACTTCTACAATCCCGCCAGCGCCACCCACCCGGTCGGTTTCCTCGCGTGATGCCCCCAGGCCATGACACCCAAACGCATCGCAGCTTGGGTCCTTTCCGCCCTCATCATTGCCGTTTCACTCTGGTTGTTCTTCGAGTTGGATTCCGAAAGACGCGACGCAGCACCGGTTCCATCGCCGTCCCGCAGCGAGGAGAAACCCATGGTTTTGGCCACACCCGCACCCGGTGATCAACTGCTGGAAGGCTACGGCGACCCTTCCACGGCTCCCAGCGAGGACCTGAGGAAACTCCAGCGCGTCATCACCGGCTACCACTCCGTCATCAAGGACGTCTCGCGTTTTCCCATCGGCGGCAACGCCGATCTAACAGCCGCGCTGACCGGACAGAACGCCAACCGCGAGGTGTTTATCAGCGCCGGCAATCCCATCATCAGGGACGGCCTGCTCACCGACCGCTGGGGCAGCCCGCTCATCGTCCATCCCGAAGCCTGGCGCCAGCTTGAACTCCGCTCCGCCGGCCCGGACCGTGTGCCCTACAATGATGACGACCTGATCCTGCGCCCGGATGGGTCTTTGGATGCAACCCGGGAGTGAACCAACGTTTGAAGTCCGGATCGCCGGGGTTGACCGCACATCTCCTCGCCAATGCCGCATGCTCACCCGCCACGTATCCACCGTTTCGTCACGGCCCACAGGCACGCCGGAATCGCAAGGCTGGCAACCATCGCCCACCCCGGCGCATCCCTTCCGGCCGCGCCGATCGCGGCAAACAGGAAACCCATCGGCAAGCTGCCGCATGCAAGTGCGGTGAGGAATTTCCGGAACGGCATGCGCACCAACCCGGCGGTGCAGGCGATCACTTCCGGCAGGATCGGCAGAGCGCGGGAAAGCGCCACCATCCACCCGCCGCCGCGGCCGAAAAGGATCCGCCCGCGTTCGTAGTCGAGATCGCCCAGCCAGCGCCGGGCGAAACGCTCCCCGAAACAGCGGCCGAGTCCGTAGCCCGCGAGCCCGCCGCCCATCGATCCGGCGGCGGCGACCAGTCCGCCAAGCCACGGCCCGTAGATCAGTCCGAGTGCGGACATCACCACCGTGCCTGGCACCGGCAGGAACAGATCGGAAACCAGTAATCCGATTCCCGCCGCCCAAGCCCACGGACCCGCGGACTCCAGGCGGGCCACGCTTCCGTCGAAGGAAAAGCGGGATTCCCACGCATCGCCCCACCACAGCCATCCGGCGAGGACGAGCGCAGCCAAGGCGAGAAACCATAAAACCAATCGCATTCCGCCCGGAAGCTGTCATCTGTCAGATGAAACCGGAAGCAAATCCGACGTTCCGCGACAAACCGACAGAAGGAACGCTTCGTTTCCGTTAAGCCACCACTGCCATGCACGCGAGATCGTTTGTTTTCCTTGCCGCCGCGATCTTAGCGACTGCCACCGGCCATGCCAGCAACGTCGGCCTGTCCACCATCGAACAACCGGTCAACCTCGGCACCGAGGCCGACCCCTCTCGCATCCCGCTGGGGCCGGTGCCGACCGAGTCGAATTATCACTATGGCCGCGGCCCTGTGATCACCGCGCCCCTCCCGATCATCCATGGTTCCATACGCTGGGAAAATGGCGTGGAACTGAACCAGAATCTCGCCAGCGTCTTCGGCATCGAGGTGGACAACCACGATCTTCCGCACTCACCCGCGACCATCCGTTTGTATAAGCAGCCGAAGCCCGCCTACTCGCCCTATTCCCGCGAACAGGTGCTGGCGGCGACCATTCATTGCCTGCTTCGGTCGAACTCCGGCAGCCCGAAGGCGCCCATCGTCCTGAAGATCACCGCGGACGATCCCGCAGACTCCCCCTTGGCGGAGAGATATGCCGGAAATTATATCAATTCACCCGACAACCACGACGGGCCGCCCGTCGAGGTGACGCAGGTGCCGGACACCGTGCTCGAAACCGACGCGAATGGTGTCACCTGGGTGGTGTTTCCGAAGGTTTCCCGTTCCGCAAAATCCCCGCGCCCGCCGGTTTTCATTCCATTCCGATTCGGCGGTGAAGGCGCGCCTGACAACCCGACATGGCAACTCCTGCCGGTGTGGACCGGGACCGAGCGCACCCGCGAGTCGTCGCTCGAGGCCATTGGCCGTCCGCACCCGCTGTTCTACGACTGCTTCCAACCCGGAAGCGGCGGTCCGCCGGAAGGCAACGGAATGTTCGCCACCGAACCGCGGGGCGAAATCGCGGGCTTTGATGTGAATCTCGCCAAGGAGCGCATCGAAGCGCGGCTCTCCTATCCTCAAACCGATGCCGAAACCCTCTCGGCGATCATCCTTTCGCTCGTTTTCAGCGCGGCTCCCACACCGGAGAATCCCTTGATCGTCACACTCCAAACCCATCACGCCAATCCGCATCCATGGTTCGAAGCGTTCGAAAAATGCCCGGGATGGCAAGTCACCGAAAACAACCCGAATCGCGGACGCAGCCTCGAAGCCCGCTTTGTTTGGGATGCGGCGCAGGCAAAACTCGCCAACGGCGCGGTGCCGTCAGGCGAGATCGTCAGAACCGGCGGCGGTCCGCTGTTCATCGAGGTGCCGAACCTACCGGCGAACGAAGAACCTGAAGAGAAAAACGAAGCGCAGTCGGACGCGAAGACCGACGAATCGTGACGAGCAAACTTGGATATCACATTCAGAACGAAGTGGCTCGCTCCGGGTGCCATCAATCAGTCCGGCGATTACCAGTCACCTGAGCCACTCAGGCGAAAACGCAGAATCAAGAGGACTCTTCGGCCGGAGCGCGGAATTCATTCCGCATGTAGTTCTCATGCTTCCCAGGGCGGAATGAATTCCGCGCTCCGTTTTGTCGTTCCTCGCTCGTGATCCTTACTGTGAGAAGAGGCATCACCCCGGATACTCGCCGGAGATATATCCCTGGAGTTGCTGGATCGTGTGCCGCTGTGATTGCATCACCCAGTTCACGAGGTCGCCCATGGACACCAGACCGATGGCCTTGCCCTCCTCGCTGACCACCGGCAAATGGCGGATGCGGTGGGTGGTCATCAGTTGCATGCATTTCTCGATGCTGTCCTTCCTCCGCACCGTGATGGCGGGGCGGGAGAGGATATCCTCCACCAGCGTGTCGCGCGAGGTGCGCCCGCGGAGCACCACCTTGCGGCTGTAGTCGCGCTCGGAGAGCACGCCGACCACCGCGCCGTTTTCGGTGACGACCAGCGCGCCGATGTTCTTCTCGCCCATCAGGCCGATGGCGTCATAGACGGTGCTCTGCGGCGTGGTGCTGAACACCTCGCCGCCCTTGTTTTGCAGGATGTCCCTGACGGTTCCGTGAATTTCCATGGCGTTTCGCGACTTTTGGCGTTCCTAAACCCTGCGCGTTTCCGATCATGGCGTCAAGTTCCCATGGTCACGAATTTTTCCGGCCCCTTTGCCTTGCGGGACCGGCGGGTTCCGTGGCTTGATTGCGGCATGAAAACCTACCTCGACCTGATGCGGGATGTGATGGAAAACGGCGAAAAGAGGTCGGACCGCACCGGTACCGGAACGATTTCGGTCTTCGGCCGCCAGGTCCGCTACGACCTGCGCGAGGGTTTCCCGTGCCTGACGACGAAGAAACTCCACCTCCGTTCGATCATTCACGAGTTGCTGTGGTTTCTCCGGGGAGAAACCAACACCCGTTATCTCAAGGAAAACGGCGTGACCATCTGGGACGAATGGGCGGATGAGGAAGGCGAACTCGGGCCGGTCTATGGCAAACAATGGCGCGCCTGGCCCACGCCCGAAGGCCGCACCGTGGACCAGATCCATCTGCTGATTGACGGCCTGCTGGGCAACCCCCACTCGCGCCGGCACATCGTTTCCGCATGGAATGTCGGCCAGATCCACCAGATGGCGCTGCCGCCCTGCCACCTGCTGTTCCAGTTTTACGTGCACGAGCCCTCCGATGGCGGAAAACCCGGACTGTCCTGCCAGCTCTATCAGCGCAGCGCGGATCTGTTTCTCGGCGTGCCCTTCAACATCGCCTCCTACGCGCTGCTCACCCAGATGATCGCCCATGTCTGCAACTACGAGGCGCGCGATTTCGTCCACACATTCGGCGACGTCCACCTCTACGCCAATCACCTCGAACAGGCGCAAACCCAACTCGCGCGCGAACCCCGCAAGCTGCCCACGCTCTGGCTCAACCCGAAGGTTACGGACATCGACGCCTTCACCATCGACGACATCCGTTTGGAAAACTACGACCCCCATCCGCACATCAAGGCTCCGGTGGCGGTTTGAAACGGCGATGATGAAATCCGCGGTCACCATTTCACTCGTCGCCGAGGCGCGTCAGGGCCCCTTTGTGTTTCACGACGGGCTGGAAAACGGCTGCGCGGCGGCGGCAAGGCACGGCTTCGATGCGGTGGAGGTTTTCCCGCCCGCCGCGGGTGCCATCGATCGATCGGAGCTGGCTGCTCTGTTAGAACATCACCAGCTGGCCCTCGCCGCAGTGGGCACCGGCGGCGGCTGGCTCACCCGCGGACTGCATCTCACGCACCCGGACGCGGAAGTCCGCCGCGAGGCGCGGGAGTTCATCCGCGAAATCATCGGTGTGGCCGCCGTGTTCGGCGCGCCGGCCATCATCGGCTCCATGCAGGGCCGAGCGGAACCCGGCGTCACCCGGGAACAGGCGCTCGTTTGGCTCGCCGATGCCCTCGCGGATCTCGGCGACCATGCCGCGGAGCTTGGCACCGCGCTCCTCTACGAACCGCTGAACCGCTACGAAACCCACTTGTTCCACCGCCAGGCCGATGCGGCGGAGTATCTAACCGATAATCACCTTAAGAACGTCCGGCTGCTCTGCGACCTCTTCCACATGAACATCGAGGAAGCCTGCATCGCCACCACGTTTCGCGCGCTTGGGGATCATGTCGGCCATGTGCACTTCGCCGACAGCAACCGCCGCGCCATCGGCTTCGGCCATACGGATGCGGCTTCCGCCGTGGCCGCGCTGCGCGAGATCGGCTACACCGGCTACCTTTCCGCCGAAATCCAGCCCTTGCCGGATGCTGAATCCGCCGCCGCGCAAGCGATGAAATCCTTCCGCCAACTCGTTCCCCTTTAATCCCATGCTCAAACACCAACTCATCCATCCCCGCATCAACGAGATCCTCGGTCGCGCCGGTCATCACTCGAAGATCCTGCTCGCCGATGGCAACTACCCGGCATGGAACAAGAAGGGGCCGAACGCGGAAGTCGTCAGCATGAATCTCACGCCGGGAGTCATCACCGTGTCCCAAGCGCTCAGGGCCGTGCTCAGCGCGGTGCCGGTGGACTCGGTTCACACCATGGGCATTCCCGCGGATGATCCCTACGCCCAACAGGGCGAGCCACCGGTGTGGGCCGAGTATCGAAGCATTCTCAGCGAGTCCGGCCTGACGATCAGCCTCGAACCGATTCTCAAGTGGGATTTCTATCAGGCCGTCGAATCGCCCGACCACGTGCTCACCATCCAGACCGGCGACCAGGCGCTCTGGGGCAACGTGCTGCTCGTTATGGGCTGCCGTCAGGGATAAAACCATTCACCACCATGCAAGCCAGACCCCTCGGCCATACCGGCATCGATGTTCCCGTCCTCAGCTTCGGCGCCTCCTCGCTCGGTCAGGAATTCCGCAGCGTCACGCTCGATGAGGCGCTCAAGTCCGTTCACGTCGCCCTCGACTGCGGACTCAACTTCATCGACACCTCGCCATTCTACGGTCGCGGCATGTCGGAGGTGATGCTCGGCATCGCCCTGAAAGGCATCCCGCGCGAGAGCTACACTCTCTGCACCAAACTCGGCCGCTACGACCTCGGGCACTTTGATTTTTCGGCCAAGCGCGTCGCCGAGAGCATTGATGTCTCGCTTCACCGCCTCGGCACCGATCATCTTGATATCATTCTTTGCCACGACATCGAGTTCGTGCCGATGCAGCAGATCGTCGATGAGACGCTGCCCGCCATGCGGAAAGCGAAGGAGGCGGGCAAGGTCCGCGCCATCGGCTTCAGCGGTTATCCGCAGAAGATCTTCCGTTTCATCTGCGAACAGGCGGACGTGGACTGCGTGCTCAGTTACAACCAGTATACGCTGCAAAACACCCGCTTTGCCGATGAGACCGTGCCTTATCTCAAGGCGAAGGGGGTCGGTGTGATGAATGCCGGGCCATTCAGCGCGCGCCTGCTCACCAACGCGCCGCTGCCCGCATGGCTCAAGGAGCCCGAGGAGGTCAAGGCCGCCGCACGAGCCGCCGCCGCCCACTGCGCGGCCAGGGGCGTGGACATCGCCAAGCTCGCCCTGCAGTTTTCCATCGGCCATCCGGACATCAGCACCACCGTTGCGGGCAGTGCGAATCCCGAAAACATCCGCAACTGGGCGACATGGGCGGCGGAACCGATCGACCGCGAGCTGCTCGACGAGGTGCTCGCCATTTTCGCGCCGGTGAAAAACCTCGGCCACACCGAGGGTCTTGCGGAAAACAACTGATTCATGAAAGCCATCCGCCTCGAAAACCCGCACGAGTTCCGCAAGATCGATATCCCCGAGCCGCCGCCACCCGCTCCGGGCGAGGCCTTGGTGCGAGTTCACCGTGTCGGCATCTGCGGCACCGACCTTGGCGGCTATCTCGGCAAGTTCCCGTTCTTTTCGTATCCGCGGATCATCGGCCACGAACTCGGCGTTGAAGTCATTGCCGTTGGCGACGGCGTGGCAAATGTCAAACCCGGCGACCGCTGCGCGGTGGAACCTTATATCAACTGCCGGACCTGTTATCCCTGCCGGACCGGCCACACCAACTGCTGCGAGAACCACATGACGCTCGGCGTGATGTGCGATGGCGGACTGGCGGAAAAGTTCATCGTGCCCGCCCGCAAACTGCATGTTTCGCAAACCCTCGGCTACGACCAACTCGCGCTTGTCGAGACACTCGCCATCGGCTGTCACGCGGTGAACCGCGGTGCGCCCAAGGTCGGAGAAAACGTTTTGGTGATCGGCTCAGGCCCGATCGGTTTGTCCGCGATCGAGTTTGTCAAAGTCTCCGGCGCGAAGTGCGTGGTCATGGACATCAACCCCGAGCGGCTGCGATTCTGCCGCGAGGTGATGAAGGTGGACCACACCATTGAAGTGAAGGGCGACGGCTCCGAGCTTTCCTCGCTCGCGGAGTTCACGAACAAACAACTCGCCGATGTCGTCATTGACGCCACCGGCCACCGCGGTTCGATGTCCACCTGCTTTGACTACGCCGCCTTCGCCGGGCGCGTCGTTTACGTGGGTATCACGCGTGAGGACCTTTCGTTTCCCCATGCGCCGGTCGTCCACCGCCGCGAACTCACCATTCTCGCCAGCCGCAACGCGCTGGCGGAGGACTTCATCCGCATCATCCGGCTGATCGAGGACGGCGTGATCGACACCCAGCCATGGATCACGCACCACGCCGCGTTTGATGACATGATCGAAGCCTTCCCCGGTTGGCTCGACCCCGCTTCGGGCGTAATCAAGGCGATGGTGGATGTCACTTGAGTTTATCTCCGCCCGTCATACCACAAATGCGTGGTTTCGCGGCTGCGGAGGGATCGTCCGCCGGTGAACAAAGCCCGGCCGAGCATCCACAGGGTTTCCCACGGCGTGTAGAGGTCGATCTTGCGGCCGGAGGTGTGGAGTGGATGACGGTGCAGGATGACGATGCGTTTTCCGTTTTCACGCGCCCGTTTCTTGAGGCGTCGGCATAAG
>Ga0315904_10003315_pt1 | contig 23802 bp, 18 predicted proteins | sample LakEriMetagenome_6_FD_203529 | JGI IMG/M metagenome (GOLD analysis project Ga0315904, IMG submission 203529) | Freshwater fungal communities from buoy surface, Lake Erie, Ohio, United States - Buoy 12 MA120 | ecosystem: Environmental > Aquatic > Freshwater > Lake | place: USA: Lake Erie, Ohio... | reverse complement strand
AGATGCCAGATACGATACTACATAAACGTAATTTAACACCAGGCGTTGCCCCCACCACAGAATCTTTGTCGGTGGGAGAACTTGCTATTAATGTGGCTGATCGGAAACTTTATACGAGAAGTGGATCGGTAATTGTTGTATTAAATGACAATACCGGATCGTTTACGGGATCGTTTACTGGAGAATTGATTGGAACTGCGTCCTTTGCGACAACTGCTTCCTATGCACCAACCATTTTACCGAATGGATTATTTAGTAGTTCAATACAAGTAGATTATACTGATATACAAAATAAACCTACCACGATTGAAACTGCTTCATACGTACAATTTAGTAATATAGCAAACAAACCAACACTGATTTCCAGTTCTACACAATTTACTAATATCACCGAACCATTTACGGGATCGTTCACGGGATCATTTACTGGTGAGTTTATTGGAACTGCCTCATTTGCTACATCTGCCTCATACGCACCAACCATATTACCAAGTGGGGTAATCAGTAGTTCTGCACAAGTGACTGCAAGTATTAATGGTGCAATTATCACTCCTGCGGAAGTATCTGGTAGTGATATTCATGCAAACATTGTGATGGCACATAAGTGGCTAGAATTATATCCGACAACAGAAGCAGTTACTCCAGACCCCGATTCCGCATATTTCTATATCAGTGGATCTAATAACGATCTCTGGTATACCCATAAACAAGATTCCACGGTCAACTTTGATTGGATTGAAGGTATATTGGAAACAGGATTAATATTTGGTGGAATTAATGGGTTTAATGGCAGTGAAGTTCATATTCGGTCAGGATCAGGTATTATTGTCAACCACGGAGCAAATACTGGATCTGCCTCTTCACCAACCGTTACATATGTGCAATGGCCGGTAATCACGGGTAGTATTGATGTCACTCAAGGATTTGTTACCTACCTTGCTATTAACGCAAATGGAATTTTGGAAAGTTCCTCTACGAAATTTACCTCACTGGACTATCATGACAAGATTCCATTAGGTGCCGTTGGACATTTTAATCAACAAGCAATTGCCGCAAAAGGTGAACAAGTCAATACCCAATATAGTCAAATTGCACAAATTACGGACTTTGCACGTAACTTCGGTCCTATCAAGGTTGGCGGATATGGTATTACGGCACAGTCGGGATCACTGAAGTTTACTCGTGCAGCAGGTAATGCATTTATTTACGGTGGATTCTATAGTCAAAATCCTGAAACCCCGTCAGATTATCAATCTCCATCCGTTAGCACGGGAAGTCTTGCCTACATTTATCGGTCGGGGTCTGGATTTACCGTAGACGCAAATAATAATAATTTCTACACAGATTTGAAACCGGGCTGGTACGATGATGGTGGTCTTACGACTGCTTCACTTGCGTCCAACGAATGGAGTATTCAGCGTGTCTTCATAGAACCTGTTACGGGTATTCATTACATTTATTTCGGACAAGCAAAGTATACGTCACTTGCGAACGCCGTTTCCAACATCTTAACGGATCCATTTGCAGAAGGTCCAGCAACGACACTCTTTACCGTGTTTGCTGGCTATCTGGTGATGAAGGGCGACACCACGAATTTGGCAGATACGGGAAGTAATGATATTATTAGTGCGGGATTATTCCGTAATACGTCAGCGGGTAGTGTGGGCGGAGGAGCGGCAGCACAATTGTTGAATGATTTGAGTGATGTGACGGTTACGTCACCATCTAACGGACAAGCACTCATTTATAGTTCGGGGAATTGGATTAATGGAGTTCCACAAGATGCAGTGTCTGCTTCGTACGCAACGTCAGGATCCTATACAATTACTGCGTCCTTTGCAACATCTGCGTCTTATGCACCCACAATACTTCCTGGCGGAATCTTTAGTAGTTCCTTACAAGTAGATTATACACAAATCCAAAATAAACCGACGACGATAGAAACTGCGTCCTACGTAGAATATAATAATGTCGCTAATAAACCTGCGTTGGTATCAAGTTCGGGACAAATCTCATATACGGGAATTACCAACGTTCCTTTGGGAATACTATCCAGTTCAACGCAAATTAATGAATTAACTGGTGTCTCGGCGTCTTTCGCAACGACTGCAAGTGCTGCTACATCTATCACGTTTACGCCAAGTAGTGCCTCCTTTAGCACTACAAGTTCCTTCGCAACTACTTCCTCCTTCGCAACCTCCGCAAGTTTCGCTCCCTACGGTGGACTCCGAACAAAGGCGGGGTCTGTCGTAAATACTTCCTTCACGGGAAATCCAAAGAAAGCCACGGTGACCTTCACGACTACATTCCCCAACACATCGTATGCAGTCACGGTGACGGGCGAAGACGCACGAAGTTGGACAATTGAAAGTAAGTTGGCAGGAAGTTTCGTGATTAACGCCAATAGTAATACATCATTAACGGGAACGACTTATTGGACCGCACTGGCCTACGGGGAGACATAATAATTTATGGCCACAGAGTTATTTTTTGGATCTGCACTTGCTCAAATTAGTCGTGGAAGAAACGATTTAAATAAAGTAGGATCTAATATTGGATGGAGAGCATTAGAGTTTAAATTATCCTCTGGTTCTTCTGCAAACAGCACCACAACGGTAAACACTGTTGCTGGTCCTACTGACGGGTTAGAGACACGAGCAAGTGCAACAGTATATTATGAATGGATCAGTCCACCGGTTAGCAGTTCGGTAACAGTTGCTGGATCTATCACCTTTAATATTTGTGCCAACGAAAGTGCTGCGCAAGCAAACGCCACCGTATCCGTAGTATTAGAAAGCGTGGATACTACCGGAAGTATAAAAAGCACTATTATAGACTCGTCGTTTGTTACGGAATTAGGAACTGCAAACGCAAAACGTACATGGTCCGCCACACCAACCTCCACAGTCGTCAATAAAGCAGAACGATTACGAGCACGAGTATATTTTGATGATGCAGGAACTATGGGATCGGGACGAACGGCTACCTTTACCTTTAATGGAACATTAGCAAACGTCGGGGATAGTAATATTACATTGACCGAAGATATTAATTTTATGATACTTGCCGGAGGAGATAAAGATATCGGTTTTGATAACAGTACAGGATTTAATGGTACCGTTCGTTCATTTGCAATAGACTCTAACGGGAAAATTTATGTTGGAGGAGATTTTACGAGTTATAAAGGAACCACTGCCAATCGTATTATCCGACTTAATCCTGACGGAAGTAAAGATACCGGGTTTGATAATAGTACAGGATTTTCTGGCACTCGTGTTAGAAAAATTGTAATAGACTCTAACGGGAAAATTTATGCTGTGGGAAATTTTACTTCATATAAAGGAGTTACGGAAAATCGTATTATCAGATTAAATGCCGACGGAACTAAAGATACCGGATTTGATAATAGTACAGGATTTAATGGTGAAGTGATGGACATTGCCATTGATTCTAACGGAAAAATTTATCTTGTTGGATGGTTTACTCAGTATAAAGGAGACAGTGCAAGTGGTATCATCCGATTAAATCCAGATGGTACAAAAGATACGGGATTTGATAATAGCACTGGGTTTACTTCAGGAGGCACTTTAATTGTTTCTTCGCTTGCAATAGACGCCAACGGAAAAATTTATGTCGGAGGAAATTTTACCAGTTACAAAGGAACCAGTGCCATTAGTATCATTCGACTTAATCCTGACGGAACTAAAGATACCGGATTTGATAATTCTACAGGAGCTAATGCTAGTGTTGACGTATTTGCAATAGACTCTAATGGAAAAATTTATGCTGGCGGCGCTTTTACTGCATATAAAGGGGTTACTGCAAATTATATTATCCGATTAAATCCAGATGGGACAAAAGATACGGGATTTGATAATGATACTGCATTTGATAGTAGTGTTACTTCAATACAGCTAGACTCTAACGGGAAAATTTATGCTGGCGGCGTTTTTACTTCATACAAAGGCGTAACAGAAAATTATATAATTCGCTTAAATCCTGACGGAACGGAGGATGTGGGGTTTGATAATACTACGGGGTTTGGCGCCCCCGTTAATGTAATTGTAATAGACTCTAACGGGAAAATTTATGTTGGAGGAGATTTTACGAGTTATAAAGGAACAACCGCAAATTATATCATCAGACTCTATTCGGAACCGCCTGGGCACCAAACATTCTATTTAACCAATACTGCAAGCACGGTTGATCAATCACGTATTGAATTGTTGGCATCAACTACGCGAGGTACCATATAATGCCAACAACAGTAACGAGATATGTGAATACCAATTCTACCGCCGGTGGGAACGGAACAACAAACGCCACCACGGGAGCAAATCGTGCATATGCTGACCTTTCCGCATCTCTTGCAGCAGAATTTACAGCGACTCCAAATCTAGTAACATCGGACATAGTACTAAAGATAGTATGTTCTGGCGGAGCAGATACAAGTCCAATAAATTCTAGTTTTTTAACTGTACCCGCCTTCACTACAGACGAAACACGATATTTGTATGTCGTTGCAGATACGGGGAGTAGAGCGACTGCAACATGGGATATTAATAAATATATTTTAACAAATACTGGTAATACCGGATTAATACTTTCAGTTGAAAATATTAAGGTAAGTAGATGGGAAGGATTGCAGATTGAAAATAGATCTACCAATGGCGTTTGGGGTATAATTAATAATACAAATCCTCTACAAGATTCCATTTTAACCGTGGACGGATGCTATCTACGTTCTATTTCGGGTTCAGGTAATAATGCAAATGCTATTAATGTGGGGCAAGCCGTAAGAAAAGCATTGCGAGTATATAATACAATTATACACGGTGCGTTTGACAATGGAATTCGTAATACATTTCCTGCGGCTGGGTCATCGGCGTCGGCATATTACAATAATACACTCTTTGGCAATTTTATTTCTGCCGGAATTGTTTTTGATAATATTGGATCTAATGTTACTGGTAGTATAAAAAATAATATCGTGTCTGGTAGTGGTACTCTTGGAAGTTATGTACTAGATGTAGTTAATGGTCAAGTTTTAACTGCCACCAATATTTCGTCTGATGCAACATCACCACAAACCACCTTACGAAATATTAATTCCACATTATTTTTCAGAAGTACCGCGAGTGGAGATTTTAGAACCATTGGTAGTGTTGCAACTGACGCAGGAACGGACTTAAGTACCGATCCCCTCTATGCATTTTCTACCGACATCAACGGAACTACTCGTCCAATCAATGGTAGTTGGGATATCGGTGCATACGAATTACCGGTAAATACCGCAATAGTAAACACCTCGGCGGGTTGGGTTACTCCAATACAATTTACAAATACGGCCGGAGGAACACTCACCGAATGGTATACCCATCCAGTTGAAGCTGCTACATTATCGGGGTTAGCAGTTGGTAATATCCGTATAGCAGAATCTAATACTGCAGCCAACTTAACAGCACGACTGGAAATTGCCGTAACGGATGGTGATGGAAGTAATGTAGTTATTTGGGGAGCCGCTACTGCACCAATTGAAGCGGATGTGGTAGAAACGGTAACGACAGTATATGTTGCTGGTCCTGATATATCTATTACACAAGGCCAACGATTACGGTTTCGGGTCTATATTGATGACTTGGAAGCAGCAATGGGTACGGGATATACGTCTACCTTGTATTATAATGGATCATCCACGAACACGCCGGGTGATACGTACATTACCTTACCTGTAACCTTGACGGAAATTATAGGACCACCAACACCACCGGGAGTATTAGCCACCATAAATCAAACAGGATTTGGTAACTTCTTTTCTCTAACACAAAATCCCAACTTGGGAACCTTTGTCAATATCGTACGGGTATGATATTTATATTAGATAATCATTTACGGAACTATTAATTATGGCAATATTTTATACCGATTCTGGCAGTTTTAACAATTTAGAAGTGACCGGTAGTACGATATTATCCGGCTCATTGATTGTGTCGGGTGCAACTAATTTCGGTCCTTCGGGATTGACGGGATCGTTGTTTGGAACTAGTAGCATTGCACAAACGGCATCCTTTGTAGAATTTACCAACATTGCCAATAGACCGGAATTAGTATCTAGTTCGGGGCAAATTTCGTATACAGGAATTACAAATATTCCAGCGGATATAGTGAGTAGTGCAGCACAAGTTAAATCATTTCTCCCATCCGATACCGTATCCAGTTCTGCATTTACATCTCCCTCACAAGGAACCGTTCGTGCTACGATTAATGGTGTGCAAACAGATGTAGATACGGGATTACAAACAGGAGATTCCCCACAATTTACCAATTTATTTGTTAGTTCTACGGTTACTGCATCTATTGTGTCGGCAAGTACGGCACTCACTGCATCCAATGTCCAACTCAATAATTTAACCGATACGACATCTGCAAATAAAGTCTTGGTATTGGATACTGCAACAAATAAGATTTTCACTACGGCTTCTGTGGGCGGCGGCGGTGGTTCTGGTACCGGATTCCCATTCAGTGGATCGGCGGTCATTACAGGTTCCTTACTCATTTCTAGTAGTGTCACTGGACTATCCTTACAAGTTACCGGATCAACCAATGTATCGGGATCGGTCACCGCAAGTGCGGGATTCTTTGGTACTTCAAGTTTTGCAGTATCGTCGTCATATGCAACCAGTGCGTCCTATGTAGCAAGTGCATCCTTTGACGGATATATCAACTTTGCCAATGGACTAGTCGTAACGGGATCAATTACGGCATCGGCGGTATCTGCCTCATTCTTAACTAGTTCCCACGTGCAATTGAAAGGAGTGAGTGATACCACATCTGCAAACAAAGTTCTCGTACTAGATACGACAACCAATAAAATTTTTACGACTGCATCCGTAGGGGGTGGAGGGGGAACTGGAACAGGATTCCCATTCAGTGGATCGGCAGTGATTACAGGATCGTTATATGTAACTAGTTCTGTTGCAAACCCTATAACAATTACCGGATCTATCAATGATTTCTTTGAATTAGAAATTGTCAATGCAAACGCTGGAAATGCTGCAAGCGCCGATATCGTTGCTTCTAATGATGCCACGACAGATTTTGGTAATTATATTGATGTGGGTATTAATAGTACCACATATGCTGGTGCATTAGTCGGCGGTCCAAGTGATGGATATCTATATTTTACGTCTAGTGTCGGTGAATTGCACGTGGGTAACGCATCAACTGGTGGAACATCTAATGTACGATTGTTTGCCGGTGGACCAACCAGTGATAATACTACAAGAGTGTTCATCAGTAGTTCAGGAAATATTGGACTTGGAACATCAACGCCAAACGAACGGTTGGTTGTGGCAGGGAATCAAATAATTTCAGGGTCATTAACCGTATCTGGATCACGAGCAATAACTGCCACGGGATCACTCACTCTGTTATCAAGTTCCTTAACAATAAACACTGGTTCAATTTCCATAAACACCGGGTCATTAACTGTTGATCAATTACCTGGACAAACTTCTGGTATAACCCTCCGTGTTACTGGATCTAATCAAGTTTTATATATTGGAAACGATGGCCAGGGGTCATCATTCTTTAAAGCAAGTAATACACAACTCCGATTTGGATTATTGGGAGATCCTGGATTTGCATGGAACGGAACCGATTTATATCCAGAAAATACAGATTCGGAAAACTTAGGTGCTACCTCCAATAGATGGAACCGATTAGTAGTGAACCAAGTATCTGCATCTATCGTTTCCGCATCGGCTGGTATTACGGGTTCTCTTGCACAATTTAATCCCGTCTCACTAAAACTTACCGTAGGAACTACCGCACCAACATCTCCCGCAGTTAATGATTTGTGGGTAGACACGAACTAAAAGGAATAAATTATGGCAACAAGAATTAAAACCGTAGAATATTGGTTAGGAGGTAGTAACACGACACTGGCATCAAACACTCGTCGTGACTTTACACAAGTATCAGTCCGTCTGCCAGAAACATCAAAAGTATTCCGTTCGGTACGTCTTATCGTACATGTGATGGATGCACAGACGACTGCGGCAACCATGACAAACCCAGTACTTGGTATTCAGATTGGGGCAGTGGCATTCAGCAATGCTACACTTGGCAACCCACCAGCCAACTCGGGTGAACATGGAGCATATATATTTGAACGAGATGTTACGGCATATTTTACAACAAACTTTACGACAGCGGTACATAACGTCGGGGCTGGAGTTCAGTTCACTGGTCCAGTCACGATTAATCATTCTGCCAAAATCATCATCACATATGAATATGATGATACGTCTACTGAACATGTAAAGACGGTACGTATTCCCATTGAGTCAAACGTCGGTGCATTGACGGCAACGTTGGCAAACATTGGTACCACGCAAATTCCTGCACTGGACACGTTCCTTCCAGAAGCATCTAAAACATATCGTCGTGTATGGATTGAGGCAATCTACAACGACCATGCCACTGGTGCAACAAACGACCCAACATTGGGTATCAGCGTAGCAGGTGGTGCAGAACAGTTGTCCGGCGCTCACTTTACCGACCTTGCATCTGCTCGTGCAATGGTATACATGTATGACCAAGGTGCAACGCCAGTTTGGGCTACTAACACGGCACAGAACATCCAAGCCCGTGCATCCACCGTGACGAACGCCGCAACATTTAATCATATTGCGTTTCTGTTGTGTGTCACCTATACATTTGATCCTGCAACAACGACTCGTGTATTGAATTCATTGGCATTGGTGATTCCTCCAATCTTCACACCTGGTGGTACTACTGCCAACGACTCAAACGAACAGACATTTGATTTATGGGTGCAAGAACCTGGGACCATTACATTACGACAATCGGGAGCAGTTATATACTATTCACAGACCGCCGCAGTTGGTCCTCGTATTGCATTCGGAGCACAAGCAGAACGTTCGTACACGGATGCCAACGTGCTAAATTGCGGGGCAACCTTCTTGTGTCAACGAGTAGACAGTGGGGGTGCGCAAGGTGCTGGTATTACGCTTGCACGAGGAAAGAACACCTTCAATTTCAGCGTATCTATTGGTACACTGGGTACTTCACCTAGTAACTTTGGTGGAATGATGTATCTCAATTACGAATCTGATCAATCTGCATTGGGAGTGGGTGCGCATAATCAATCCTTACTGTTCGGCATCCAGAATAGTCAGTTGGCAGGTAACCAAAGTAACATCACTGCCGCACAATTCATCTTCTTACCATCAACCCATTGGTTCCGTTCTAATCTCGGGTTTTTGAGTAATCAAGTTATAAATGCTCCGTCAATTACTTTTACGCAGTTTGAATGTGAATCGGCTGTAGGGGAATTGTCGGGAGGTGGCTGGGAAAATCAAGGAGCCATTCCGTTGGTTGCAGAAACGGAATTGGGTTGGTATCCAGCGTCAACCAATGTCGGATTACAATCCCCGAACGATTGGGACCGATGGACCGATGACCCAGACACGACCAGAATGAGTCTTACTGCGTCACGTAGATGGCGTATTATCAATGGAGTGACTTCTACTCTTCCATTGGCAGTGTGGACAACGGTACATAATATCATCTACACCGTCACCTCAACTATTTCTGGGTCGTCTGGTGGAACGGTTACGGCAAGATTGTGTCGCGTCTCGGATGGAACCTTACTCAAGAGCACAACTCGTGTCGGAAATGGTGATGTCACATTTACATGGTATGATAATGTGGACGAAGTGTTTGTTGAGGCCCGTGAAACTGATGCGTTGGTCGGACGGTCGGGTAATGGAACTGCAACGGGTAGTCCATAATGGCGTTTGATACAATTGTACTACGAGACGGTGGAGCCGGTACCTTTGACGTTGCACTATCGTCGGCGGCAGGAAACACTGGACAAATTAAAGTCTGGACAGGTGCTGCATGGACGGCAAAACCCATGAAAGTGTGGACGGGTGCTGCATGGGTAATAAAACCCGTCAAGTATTGGGATGGAACTCAGTGGACGGTAACACCGTATTAAACCCACTTGACAACAAAGTGAATAATATGTATATTGGTAAGTTAAAGGTTTCCTCACGAGGGTTATATGGCTCCAAGAAAAAAGAAAAAAGTTTCTAATCCAACGATTTATATACAAATTGCCGCATACCGAGATCCTGAATTATTAAATACATTACGGGATTGTTTAGCAAATGCTGATCATCCTGATAGATTACGATTTGGTATTGCCTGGCAACATTCCCCATACGAAGAGTGGGATAACTTAGACGAGTTTAAAGATGATTCTCGTTTTGATATTATTGATATTGATTATCGTGATGCGAAGGGTCCGTGTTGGGCGAGACATCAACTAAATAAAGCCTATAATAAAGAAACGTATACAATGCAGTTAGATTCCCATCACAGGTTTAGTAAGGGATGGGATACTACAGTTATTGAGATGCTGGAAAGTCTTCGTTCAAAAGATTGCCCAAAACCACTATTAAGTTCCTATCTTCCCAGTTTTGATCCAAAAAACGATCCCGCTGGTAGAATGATGATACCGTGGATTATGGAATTTGACCGGTTTGCTCCTGAAGGGCCCGTACACTTTTTACCGCACACCATAGATAATTTTAAAGAACTAGATCGTCCAATGCCGTCACGATTTATTTCGGGTCATTTTATTTTTGCCGATGGGAAATTTTGTAAAGAAGTGGAATATGACCCCACGTACTATTTTCATGGAGAAGAGATCAATCTGTCTGTACGAGCGTATATGGCGGGGTATGATTTATTTGCTCCACATAGACCAGTTATTTGGCATGAATATACACGAGAAGGTAAAAAGAAACATTGGGATGACCATACTGATTGGAAAGAATTAGATACTACATCCCACAAACATAATAGAACTTTACTAGGTATTGATGTAATCTCACCATCAAATAAATTAGTAAAAAAACAAGTTAGATCATTAGAACAATATGAATTGTATGCGGGATTAAAGTTTAGTACACGACAAGTACATAGAGATACGATTACCAAGAAATTACCTCCCGTGTCAATAGATGAAGTATATCATGCACAGGGATTGGCAAAATACCATAGAATGTGTATAGACGTACATAGACCAGAATTTACAGAAAATGATTATAATGTTTGGGTAATTGCATTTGAAAATAAAGAAGGGGTAGAAATTCATAGAGAAGACGCATATGAACAGGAAATTCAGAGAATTTTAAGTGTTCCGTATGAACAAGATAAATTTTCACACATCTGGAGAAATTTTTATCACGACGACCTACCAGCAAAATGGATAGTATGGCCTCATAGTTTGAGTAAAGGATGGATGACTAGATTATCTGGAGAGTTTAACATATGAAAAAGAATCAAAACATTTTTATTCAAATTGCCGCATACCGAGATCCAGAATTATTACCAACGATTCGTAGTTGTATTGCAAATGCAAAGAAACCCAAAAATTTACGTTTTTGTATTGCGTGGCAACATGCAACCGAGGATGATTGGGATACGTTAGATGAATTTAAAAACGATGCTCGTTTTAAAATTCTTGATATACCTCATTTACAAACTAGAGGAACGTGTTGGGCACGATACCAAATTCAAAAGCATTGGACTGATGAAGCTTACACGTTACAGTTAGATTCACATCACCGATTTGCAAAAGATTGGGATGATACACTAATTAAAATGGTAAAGGATTTACAAAAAGTAGGACACAAAAAGCCATTACTGACTGCATATGTATCAAGTTACGAACCACACAATGATCCTACTGGTAGAGCAACAGATCCGTGGTTTTTGACATTTGACAGATTTACGCCACAGGGAGCAGTATTTTTTATTCCATCCGTAATTCCAGATTGGCAAAATAGAACACTTCCATATCCGAGTCGATTCTATTCAGCACACTTTGGATTTACCCTTGGACAATTCTGTAAAGAAGTTCCTCACGATCCCAATTATTTATTTCATGGCGAAGAAATTTCTATTGCTGCCCGAGCCTATACATGGGGTTATGATTTGTTTTCTCCTCATAAACCAGTAGTATATCATGAATATTCTCGGGAACATCGTCCACGAAAGTCGTGGGATGATATAGCAGAATGGGGACGTTGGGATAATGCTTCTTTGGCAAGAAATAGACGATTACTCCGCATTGACGGAGAACATGATCCGGCAGAAGATTTCGGTGATTTTGGATTTGGAACTATTAGAACGCTTGAAGATTATGAAAATTATGCAGGTATTAAATTTGATACACGATCTGTGCAACAATATACGTTAGATCACAAAGAACCTCCTAATCCTCCAGGAGAACCATATCTACGTGTATTCAAACATTGTATTGATATACCAATATCATGGGTACCGTACAATGATTATGATGTATGGGCAGTGGCATTTGAAAATAAAGAAGGGGTAGAAATTCATAGAGAAGATGCCAATGAACAAGAAATTTTGATGATGAAAAACGACTCCGCCGGATATTGTAAACTCTGGAGAATATTTCACACATTAGACCAGCCAAAACGATGGATTGTGTGGCCACACTCAAGAGAACATGGATGGGGTGAACGGTTGACAGGAGAACTATGAACAAAATATTGGTAACTGGGGGGTCGGGTTTAGTGGGTAGAAACTTACAGAAATATTTACCCTCTGCCAACTACATATCGTCTACTCAATTTAATTTAACAAATAAAACTGATGTAGAAAGTATGTTTTCTATATACAATCCAACACATGTTATTCACTTAGCGTCCAAGGTTGGTGGGGTAATGGCTAATAGTAGAGATCCCGTAGGATTTTACGAACAAAACGTCATAATGAATACGTATGTATTGCAATATGCTCATCAATACAATGTGAACCGATTACTAGGGATGATGTCAACTTGCATATTTCCCGATAAAACAACGTATCCATTACAGCCACATAAAATCCACGATGGAGAACCTCATGATTCAAATTTTGGATATGCTTATGCAAAAAGAATGTTAGAAGTTCAAACTCGGGCATATCAAACACAATATAATAAAAAATGGACAACCATAATACCTACAAATGTATATGGTAAATATGATCAATTTAATTTAGAATCTGCTCACGTAATTCCTGCATTAATTCATAAATGTTATTTGGCAAAAATAAATAATACTCCATTAAATGTGATGGGAAATGGAAAAGTGTATCGTGAATTTATTTATGCCGAAGATTTAGCAAAAGTTATTGCATGGGCAATATTTAATTATGAAGATGTAGAACCATTGGTAGTATCATCACCGACTCAGTACGAAATACGTGATGTGGTACATCTAATTGCAAAGGAAATGAATTTCACGGGAAAGATTGTGTTTGAAGATAGTACACAACATAACGGACAAGAAAGAAAACCAAGTGATACGAGTAAACTCCAACTAGTATATCCTATAAAATACACAGAGTTACCAATCGGATTATCTCAAACAATTTCTTGGTTTACTCAACATTATGAAACGGGAACCATTAGGTTATGATACATTTCTGCATGGCTTTTTGGACAGATGGCCAAGAAAATAGTAGCAGAGAACGAAATGTACACTTAACGTGGCCATATTTAAAGGATATGGTACGATATCTAAACAGTAAGTCGGTACCCGCTACTGCCAATATATTTGACTATTCACCAGAAAAAATAATTGACGACGCAACACATATTCCATACCCAATTGGAACATATAAACGATCAGAAAAACTTAACGGAATAATAAATACATTTCCAGAGGAAGATAACATTTGTTTGATGGACTGCGATGTATTTATACATCGGACACAATGGGATGCGTTAGCCACTCTCGCATCAAACGTAACATATGAAATTGGGTTTTTCTTTAATTTTGCAAAACTTGACGATGGAAATATACCATTAGATCAAGTTGATCCGCACGGAACACATCCATTAGTATTTACAAAAGGATGTGTTGGTGGATTCGGTGGATTTCATTTAACATCAATCAAATCTATAAAAGACATTGGATTTTTTGATGAAAAATTTACTACGTGGGGAGGGGAAGATGGACATTTGATGGATAGATGGAATTATAAATTCATACGAACCGGGGTCAGTGAGGATCGTGTGTTGCCATTACATCTACCGCATTTTCAAGACAGAGAAAACATTTTATATTTTAATAGAGAAGAATATGTCAGAAACAACAATCTTGCCGTATAGTATTGGTATTACAACGTTTTCTAAACGATTTGATATGTTTAAGAAAACATTATTAGCTATTCGTGAATATAGGAAAAATATACCTATACTAGTAGCAATAAATGGACTAAATAATACGGAATTTGATGAAACGTATCGTACATCGGTATTGGAATTGATTGGAACTACAAATAATGTATATCCTATATTTTTCCCATCATTTCGTGGATACGCTAAATTAGTCAATACGTTGGTAATTCATTCACCCACTAATTTATTATTATGTTTAAACGATGATGTTGATATTTTAAATGAAAGTTTTTTTGATACGTTTGAGTCTATAAATTCGTCCATCACACGAATGTGTAAATTCAATGGTTCATTTAGTCATGCATGTTATACAAAGGACGGAATGATTGATATAGGATGGTTGGATGAACGATTGCTGGGTATTGGAGAAGAAGACGGGGACATAACGTATAGGTACATCGACAAATATAATGAAGCATTCCCAGAGTATTATTTACCAGGAATTCATAATATTGTATCCGACGTTCGTGATGATAATATAACACCTGGCGTTGGAAAATATTCAAGATTTAATAGAGAATTTATTGGATTTTGGAATCATGGAACTGGAAAATATATACAAACTGAATCTTCTACTATTGTTGGTATGTTTGGACAACCTTATACCAAAGTAATGGAAGATTTGCCGCAGTATCCGTACGAACATTTTTATTTAATAAACAGAGATAAATTATGAAAACTAAAATTAGAATTTTTTGCTGGTGGACACACGATCAACCTTCTGTTAGTATTATTGGACGAGTATTAGCACAATTAAAATTAAATGAGTACCATTTTGAAAATTTTGAATTTGTTACCGACGATTCTTATGAATGGGCAATAGTATTCGGTAGGTTGGGTGACAACGTACTTAAAACCGATAAACAACACACCATATTTTTTGGAATGGAACCGTCGTGGTCACATAATATAGATCGCAATGCGGTTGATTATTCTGATTGGGTATTCGTTCAAAACCGTAATATTTTTGATCATGATAATGAGAAAGTAATTGAAGGTCCAAATTATATGCTGTATGGTGGCGGTGGTGATTCTGAGTGGGGACTTGAACACATAAATCAGTGGGACTTGTCCAAAACAGAAAATATTAGTATGGTGGTATCAAACTCCCCGGATAATATGTGGTGGGTTCCTTCTGACGCACCTCACATTTATCGTAAACGTATGAACGTGGCAAATCTAATTATAGACAATGATTTACCGGTTGATGTATACGGTAAACAATGGACCGCCACCGGTAGATGTAAAGGGGAAGCATGGAATAAATACATTGCACTTAAATCATATCGGTTTTCTATAGGAATAGAAAATACAGCGGAACCATTTTATACCACAGAAAAATTTACAGATAATTTGTTAACTAACACAATTCCGATCTATTATGGAAGTACGAATATTGCGGAATATTATGATTCCCGAGGATATATACAGATGCCAGACTTGGATGACTTGGATGCCGTGCGTTCTCTTATATTAGACATAAATAACAACGCAGAAAAATTGTATGACGAAATGTTCCCGTACATGCTAGAAAATAAAAATATATTTTTGGAAAAATACAACATACTAAATAAAATTCAAGAAGTTATAAAATAAGTTATCTTACAAACACACCACGGGATTCAGATGAATAATACAACAATAGTTACTGCAGTATATTACTCAAATCCTTTATCTATAATGGGCGGTAGAGGATGGAATTTTTCTTATTATAAACCAACATTATATGCAATTTCACGATTGGGTACGCAAAAAGTTGTGGTTTATCACGATAAATTTCAAGAACCGGAATTAACAAAATTCGTTCAAGAATATAACTTAATAAATTTTGAATTACGACACGTGGAATTAGAAGATCTTCCAAACTATCAAAAAGTTTATTCTTTAAAAGAACGATATGTTAATTTATTCAATAATGACGCATCAGAATTATATAAACATAATAATAGGTTACATATTCTGTGCTTGTCAAAGTTATGGTTTTTACTGGATACTATTAAACATCGTCAAATAGAAGAAACTCCTGTAGTATGGATTGATGCGGGACTGTTTCACCATGCGTTGTTTCCAGAAACATTGGGTGGTGTTGAATTGGCAAGATTTGATTTGGAAAACTATTATCCAAATAAAAGTACAGCAAAATTTAATGAAGACTTGGGTGATAAGTTATACGACTTACTTGTCAGTGAATCAAAAATATTTGGATATGCAACTCAAGTGATACGACTTCCTGTTGAGTGGACTAAAGAAGTAGCTCCAACCGAATTAACTGCAAGTTTAATTGGTGGTTTTTTTGGAGGAGTACCGAGTGTAATTCATACGTTTGCAGAAAAATTTTATGCACTCGTGGATACTATATTGAATGCTGATGTTGTTCCGTTGGAAGAAGGAATTATGTCCGTGGTACATACAACTCATCCTGAACTATTTTATTTAAATACGTTTGATACTTGGTATCACGATGTTCCAACGGATCCATGTTATTTTCTACACTCAGATAATTCAGCACGGTCTTTTTATAAATCATTTTTTAATTTAATAGAAGAAAAAGAGTCAAGATTAACTAACGTGGAAAAATATTTGGTGCCTGTGTATAAGTCACCTGCACCATTTGTATATGAGAAATTTGATTTACCAAATATAGCAGTATATGGCTCCCATAACGCATCAGTTGCAGTTGAATATGGTGGAAAAATTTTGGAAGTGTTGGAAATTGAAAGATTCTTGAATGTAAAGAACGCAGGTTATACGCAATATTACGTGGCACATTCAAGAAAAAACTTATCAAAACTGATAGTAGACTATTTTCAGAATAAATATGGTTTCACCGAATACGGTTATTGTTTACATCAACACTGTGAAACAATTGAACACCACGGCAGTGTTAACTATTGGGAAGGATTTCCTGCAAAAATTCACGTTGAGTGTAAGCACCACGAATCACATGCGGCAGGTACATTTTATCAATCACCATTTCAAAAAGCATTGGTAATCTCGTTTGATGGTGGCGGTAATGATGGATTTTTTAAAATTTATCTAGCAGAACGAGGAAAACCACTTACTGTTTTACGAGAACATAGACTGGATTTGGGATTTCCATATATGATATTTGGTGAATATCTTGGCGACATTAAAAAAGAAAATGCACTAAGTTTGGGTAATTTGGTATATGCTGGAAAAATTCTAGGACTACAATCATATGGTAATGTAAGAACAGATTGGGTAAATGCATTTAAAAAATTATATACTTCTAATATTTCTGGCGGGAATTACGAAGAGCATTTTAAAATTTTATCTGAAGAAATTTCTATACCATTTGATATACAGAATAGATTGATTGATCAAGTTGCATATGATGTAGCTGCTACATCACAGCACGTATTTGAAGAATTATTTTTTGAGTACGTGGACGAGGAAATACAATCTCACACAGAACTTCCTATTTGTATAACGGGTGGGTGTGGATTGAATATTGTATTAAATACAAAAATAAACCAAAAATATAATAGACCCGTGTTTGTTGGACCAAATCCAAATGATTGTGGGTTAGCGGTGGGTATGCTGGCAAATATGATCATGCCACCGGATTCAATTGACGTAACATACGCAGGACCAGAATTACTTGACAAACATCGGTTATCTGAATATGTTGAACGTTATCTTGGAGAATCAATTGAGTTAGATAAATTAGCTACGTTACTTATGCAGGGTCAAATACTTGGATTTATTACCGGACGGTCGGAGCACGGTCCTCGTGCGTTAGGTAATCGTAGTATTTTATGTAGTCCGTTACTGTCCGATATGAAAGACACATTGAATTTAAAAGTAAAACACCGAGAATGGTACAGACCATTTGCTCCTGTAGTTCGTTTAGAAGATGTGTCAGAATATTTTGAATGGGAGGGTGAATCCAGGTGGATGAGTTTTTGTCCTAAAGTAAAAGAAAAATATAAAAATATCATACCTGCAATTGTTCATGTAGATGGAACTGCGCGGGTACAAACAGTTACACGAGAACAGAATCAGAAATTATATGATTTAATTACCGAGTTTAAAAAACTAACTGGCATTGGTGTGTTACTGAATACGTCGTTTAACGTAGACGGTAAACCCATTTTATCAACGTTAGGTGACGCATTTAAAGTATTTGAATCCACCGAACTGAGTGGGGTTTATGTGGAAGATTTCTATTTTCATAGAAAAATGGGAGGTTTGTAGTACCAGGAGTAATATTTAAATCATACGTTTATTACAGGACAAAATAGTTTATGCCATTTAGTACTACAATTTTTAAACAACAAATTTTAGAGTTCATAACAAAATCGGCCAACAATACAGATGTTAAAATATTAGACATTGGTGCGGGATGTGGTACCTATGCAGATTTACTATCCCCGCAGTTTACTAATATTGATGCAATGGAAGTATTTTTTCCCTACGTAGAGCAGTATAATTTACGGGAAAAATATAAAAATGTGTTTATAGAAAACGTAATGCACACCTCGGTAGATTTTTCCCAGTATGACTTTATTATTCTGGGAGATATACTGGAGCATCTGAATTTAAACGATTCACGAAGTCTTATACAAAAACTTCTAAATACTTCGGCTGAATTGATTATTACAGTCCCATTTAACGCACCGCAGGGTACAGTAAATGAAAACGTGCATGAAATTCATTTGCAACCAAAACTTACATTAACTTCCTTCTTAAGAACACATAAAAAACTTATTCCATTGTGCGTTAGATATGATTATGGGGTTTTTATAAAAAATACTAAACGTACCGAATATACACCTGTATTTTATGATCAAATTGAAGATACTATAATTGAAAAATTGCAGTTGGCATTTCCATATAAAAAATTAATTGACACTTATAAACAAGTTACATTACATACGATTGATGAAATATTTACAGAGGAAATACCTCAAAATGTTACGATAGTTACTGCGTTATGGGATTTGGGTAGGGAAAGTATATCAGCCGCATTTAAACGGTCATACGAACATTACAAAGAAAAATTTGCAGAACTATTGAAAACTCCCGTCAATATGATTATATTTGTTGCACCGGAAGACGAAGAGTTTATCTGGAAACATAGATCACGTAGTAATACTATGGTCAAGATATTAGAATTAAAAGAATTTAAACTTTGGTTTGAACATTTTAACTCGGTACAACAGATAAGAAAAACGGAATCTTGGTATTCTCAAGCAAGTTGGCTTAAAGAATCCCCGCAAGCAACGTTGGAGTATTACAATCCTGTTGTTATGAGTAAGATGTTTATGTTAAACAATGCCACGATATTTAATCCGTTTGACACGGAATATTTCTTTTGGCTTGATGCGGGAATTACATCAACTGTACATCCTGGATATTTTACACATGACAAAGTATTAAATAATTTATCAACTTATGTGGAGAGCTTAAATCAATTTTTATTTTTGTCATATCCATATACGGATGGAACCGAGATTCATGGATTTGACAGAAAAGAAATTACAAAATATTGTGAAGTAACCCACGTTAACTATGTGTGTCGTGGTGGATTTTTTGGTGGTAAAAAATCTCTTATCAACAAAATTAATGGATTATATTATGCAGTATTGACAGATACTTTACAAAAACAATTGATGGGGACAGAAGAAAGTATATTTACTATTCTGGCACATCAATATCCGGAGTTCATATATTGTTATGAATTGCTGGAAGATGGATTAGTTTGGAGATTTTTTGAAAAATTAAAAGATGTAAAAGAACTAACCAACAGCATTCATAGAGTTATTACACCAAAAACAGCAAAAACAAATTTATACGTATTGGGATTCAATTCACCGAATCAGTTTAAATCAGTGTGTGAATCAATAAAACAGAACGATCCTGATATGTTCGTCTTAAGTAGAAAGATACTAATAAACAATTCTATTGACACGACACTATTTCCAGAATATGATGAATTATGTACCATGTATGGATTTGAAGAAATTCATAGAGAAAATTTGGGTGTGTGCGGTGGACGACAATTTGCTGCAGAACACTTTGATGAATCTGACGCGGATTTTTCTATGTTTTTTGAAGACGATATGCACGTCAATGGCAAAGACACTGCCGATAAATTATGTAAGTGCGGATTGACACAATATGTTCCTAATCTGTATACCTCAATTGTAAAGATCATGCTCAAAGAAAAGTTTGATTTCTTAAAATTCTCATTTTCAGAATTTTATGGGGATAACAGTAAGCAATGGGCGTGGTATAATGTGCCGCAAGAAATCAGAACACAGACGTGGCCATCGTACGATAAATTACCAGAGACAGGATTGGATCCAAATTCACCATATACACGTTTTTACAATATAAAAGTATTAGACGGGGTTGCTTATGCAACAGGAGAAGTATACTATAGCAATTGGCCTCAAATTGTTAGTAAAGAAGGAAATAGAAAGATGTTTTTAGAAACACGATGGGCATTTCCGTATGAACAAACGTGGATGAGTCACATTTTTCAAGAAACATTAAATGGGAATATTAATCCTGGTATATTGGTGGCAAGTCCAATCACCCACGACCGAGTAGAGTTTTATCCGGCAGAAGAACGTAGAGAAAACTAAACATACAAAATATTTATATAGGTATACTTTTTAAAGGACATTATGGGATTAGCAGATCATATTAGGGATGGCGCTTCATTAATTAGAGAGAACGTAACATTACAAGCAAACGCATCTAATTCAGGATCCATTGAATTAGGTTCCGCGTATATGTTACTAACCTTACAGTCAAATATTCCATGTAGATTGCGTTTATACGATAATTTACAGAGTAGGGATGACGCTACTGAAAAAATAAGACCGTTTACCACCAATTTTGTACCAAACAATATTGCACTAATCGGCGATTTTAGTATGAGTGTAGCAGGAACATATAAAATTGATCCAGCTACATACGGCGTGGTTGCCACCGCCAGTAATAAATTAACTTATTATAGAATAGATAATAATACAAGTACTCCAACAATAGTATTTAATAGATATTTATTGGAAGATTCTACGGTAAATACCATCAATCGGATAACAGTCCCCTATATACAATCGTTGGTAACCACGGGAACATTTGTAACGGGAACTTTAAGTGATCCTACAGTTCCACGAACCTATTTATTGGTGAGTGCATCTCTATCGGGGTCGGGAACCCGAGCAAGAATACGTCTATATAGTAGATCAAATGTGTTTTCAAATACTACAGAAATTTCCAGATCATTTGCCACAGAATCTTTGGGAAGTACTGGATTAATTATTGATGCAATATTATCTGGTAGTCAAACTACCTATTTTGTTCCAAAAATTGTAGGTTCAAATTTAGATACAATCGGATCCGATCTAGTTGCAATTAGAAGTAATGAAGCGGCAATCATGGGAGAAAATGAAATGTATTATATACTTGAAAATCTTGCATCAACTCCCGGTACTACCAATATTAAAGTATCGTTGCACGTATTTTCTCTAGAGAGTTGATATGATTAATGTATACCCGTATGCATCCGGTTCACTGTACACTTCATCATTTGCAATAACATCATCATATGCAATATCCGCAAGTTTCATAAATAACGTAGTTACAGCATCAAAAGCAGACCGAGTACTATATCCTCAATCAGGATCACGAGGAATAGGAATCTGTCTTCTTAGTACAGAACAATATTATCAAATTTCTGGCTCAGCAACCCGTGTAGAATTGTGCGACTTTTCAGATTAAGAGTATAAAATATGACGATTGAATTTACTCCCGGTGGTACTTATATAAGTGGTTCTTATTCAATAGGTTCACGATTGACTATGACTACTTCGCCCGGTGGTAAGCCAATTACTGCATCATTTGCTCAATTTGCAAGTGAAAGTATAGGACCGCAAGGCCCTCCATATAAAATTATCGGCGACGGATACGATACAACTAAAGTACAAATTATTAATGTGTAAATAATCGGAGTTTTGTGTGAGTACATTTTTTCCTTTTGGTATACCATCAACAAGTTCATATGTAGAGTCATCCAGTTACGCACATGAGGTAATTGCTCCTGCTGGAACTGCCGCACATGCATTAGTTGCCAATTACGCTCCCCCCGGAACTCCAGGATTAGCTGCAACTGGATGTCCACCGGGATATTTTCTTGCCGATACCGCATCACTGGCACCGAAGGTTAGAAATTATGTACTGTGTTATAAAGGGCCAAGTCCAACACCAACACCTACGAGTACATTCAGTCCAACCGTTACGCCAACAACTACGTTGACGCCAACACATACTAAAACCACCACACCATCTAGCACAGTAACCCCAACGTTTACCCCAACGCTTACCCCAACGTTTACGGTAACACCAACCTTTACGCCAACATTTACCCCAACGTTTACGGTAACACCAACCTTTACGCCAACATTTACCCCAACGTTTACCCCAACCACAACGACAACTCCGACATTTACGTCTACAAATACACCCACAAACACACCGACTCCAACGGTAACTCCAACAGTAACCCCAACGCTTACCCCAACGTTTACGGTAACACCAACCTTTACGCCAACATTTACCCCAACGTTTACGGTAACACCAACCTCTACGGTTACTCCCACCCTTACTCGTACGCCAACATTTACACCAACTCCAACAATTACGCCGACATTTACACCAACGACAACCCCGACGATTACTAGATCGCCAACAGTAACACCGTGTCCGTGCGTAGAAGTTCCAGGATTATATAAAAGTAGCGGTGGTACGCTTACCGATTATTGTAACACCCCAACAAACAATACCAAGTTTTATAAAGATTGCTTTGGTAAAATTTATTTACAGAGTAATTGTACTACCGGATTTACTGGATTTTTTGAAAGCGGAAGTGTATTATATCCTTACGCATATACATCATCCGTGGGTATTATTAGTCCAACGGTACAGCAGTGTCCGTCAGCAACCCCTACCAATACACCAACTACCACGACTACGCCAACGGTAACCCCTACATACACAATTACCAGTACCGTTACACCAACGCCAACCGTCACTCCTACATTTACACCAACTAATACGCCAACATTTACACCAACGCCGTCTGTTACTCCTACATTTACACCAACTAATACACCATCCGTTACCACAACGCCATCTGTTACCCCACAGGTCACTCCAAGTTTTACACCAACTACTACGCCGTCCGTTACAACCACACCATCTATCACACCTCCGGTCACTCCAAGTTTTACACCAACTACTACGCCATCGGTTACTACAACGCCGTCTGTTACCCCACCGGTCACTCCAAGTTTTACACCAACTACTACGCCATCGGTTACTACAACGCCGTCTGTTACTCCTACAGTTACACCAACTACTACGCCATCGGTTACTACAACGCCGTCTGTTACCCCACCGGTCACTCCAAGTTTTACACCAACTACTACGCCATCGGTTACTACAACGCCGTCTGTTACTCCTACAGTTACACC
>Ga0315904_10003313_pt1 | contig 23820 bp, 24 predicted proteins | sample LakEriMetagenome_6_FD_203529 | JGI IMG/M metagenome (GOLD analysis project Ga0315904, IMG submission 203529) | Freshwater fungal communities from buoy surface, Lake Erie, Ohio, United States - Buoy 12 MA120 | ecosystem: Environmental > Aquatic > Freshwater > Lake | place: USA: Lake Erie, Ohio... | reverse complement strand
AGGCCTCGTTCTCGCTCCTCGAGATCCCGACCGACGACCATGCCGACAAGCCCGGGCACGTCGCCGACGACTGCCCGTTCTGCAAGAAGCGCAACGCGAACTCGCCGATGGCGGCCGTGCAGTTCCTTGGCACCGACGGCAAGCCGTTGCCCGTCGACGCCCGCAAGGCCTTCGGCGTGCAGAAGGGCTCCGATGTCGTCATCCGCGGCACGGCCGTGTTCGACCCGAAGCTCGGCGTTCCCATCATCCAGATGACGGCCGACGGGATTCACGTGCGCAAGCCGGCCAAATGACGCCGCCCCGCCCCGGCCTGCCGGCGTTCGCCTTCAAGGAGTGGGCCGTGATCTGCCGCGGCCTCGCCTCCGGCCGGCAGGACGTGATCCTGCGGAAGGGCGGGATCGTGGAGCCGGGCGGGGCGTTCCGGCCCGAGCATGCCGAGTTCCTCCTCCTGCCCACGTTCGTGCATCAGGCTCCCGAAAGTCTCGTGCCGGACGCCCGCGACCTGCTCGTCGACATCGACGCCGACCGGCCTCCGGAAGGCACCGTCGTCCTCCGCCACGTGGCCCGTGTCCGCGCCGCCCTGCGGATCCGATCACTCGCCGACCTCGCGGCCTTTCGCGGGCGGCACGTCTGGAGCGACGCCGTGGTCGCGGAGCGGTTCCACCGCTGGCAGGACGAGCTGCATGTCCTGGAGGTCGAGGTCACGCCGCTGCCCACGCCGCTCACGCTCCCCTGGCACGACTCCTACGGCGGCTGCAAGTCGTGGGTGGAATTAGCGTGAGCTGCCGGGATCGACGCCCGCGCCCGGCCCGGTGCCGCGTCATGAGCCTGTCGCTGACGTGCTTTCTCGTCGGCGAGGTCGCCCTCCTGCTCTTCACCCAGGCTGTCGGGGGGCCGCCGTGGACGGTGGTCATGCTGGTCACGCTCGTCGCGCTGTCGCTGGCCGGTCCGCGGATCGAATCGCTCGGCTATACGGCGTCGAGCCTGGTCTGGCTTGGGGCGGTTCAGGTCACCGGCGATCGGGAACTGTTTTTCCCCTATGCGATGCAGCTCGCGGCGACCGCGATCTGCCGGGGCGGTGACCGTGGGGCCGCGGCCGCGATCGTCTCCGGGGCCGCCGTGGCGGCCGTGTTTCTCGGCGTGCGCGTCTGGCAGCAGGCGACTGCCCAGGTTCTGGCCGTGGAATGCGCCGTGGTGGCGGCGATCATCGGCGGCGCCGTGTTTCTGCGTGGGCGGCTTCCTCGCTCACTCGCCACCCACGCCGCACTCGTCGCGGCTGCGGCGGTCGCCGCCTACGCCGGCCTGGCGTTGTGACTGCAGGTGATCAGCGCACGACTCGCATTCGCAAGCCTGCAGCGGCGGTGGCTGACCGTCGAAATCCGCCTGTGGCGTCACGACCCGCATTCGCAAGCCCGGAGGCTTCCGCCACGTGACCGCCGACGATCAACGGACGACTCGCGCCCCACCACCTTTGATTTGCTTTTCGGTTTTCGCGCCCCCGAGCCATCCTGGCCTCGGTGGCTTTCTTGCAGCGGCGATCCGGATCGCCGCTGCGGGCGGCCGTCGTGGCCGCCGGTGATCTCACCTCACGACTCGCGCCCCACCACCTTTGATTTGCTTTTCCACCTCGGCCCGGGTGGCCATGGAGGTGTCGCCAGGGGTTGTGCTCGCCAGCGCGCCATGCGCGGCGCCGTAGTCCACCGCCTGCTGCGGGCAGTTGAACTCCAGGAACCCGAAGGCCAGGCCGCTGGCGAAGCTGTCGCCGCCGCCCACGCGGTCGAGGATTTCGAGCTCCGGATACTTCCGGCTGTCGTAGAACTTCCCGTCGTGCCAGCAGATCGCGCTCCAGTCGTTCTTCGTCGCCGTGATCACCCGCCGCAGCGTCGTGGCGGCCACCTTGAAGTTCGGGAATTCCTTGACCGCCGTCTCGATCATTTGTTTGAAGGCGCCGGTCTCGATCGCGCTGATGGCGTGGTCCACGCCCGCCACCTCGAAGCCGAGCGACGCGGTGAAGTCCTCCTCGTTGCCGATCATCACGTCCACGTGCCGGGCGATCTCGCGGTTCACCTCCCGCGCCTTGGGCTGGCCGCCGATGCTCTTCCACAGGCTGGGCCGGTAGTTGAGGTCGTAGGACACGATCGTGCCGTGCTTCTTCGCGGCCTGCACCGCCTCGACGGTCAGGGCCGCCGTCGTCTCCGACAGGGCCGCAAAGATGCCACCGGTGTGAAACCAGCGGACGCCGAGCGTGCCGAAGAGATGGTTCCAGTCCACGTCGCCCGGCTTCAGCTGGCTGGCCGCCGTGTTGCCCCGGTCGGGCACGCCCACCGCCCCGCGGATGCCGAACCCCCGCTCCGTGAAGTTCAGCCCGTTGCGGACCGTCCGGCCGATGCCGTCGTCAGGCCGCCAGTGAATGAAGTCGGTGCACACGCCCCCCTGCATGATGAAGTCCTCGACGAGGTGCCCGACCTCGTTGTCCACGAAGGCGGTCACGACGGCGGTCTTCAGGCCGAAGCACTTCCGCAGGCCGCGGGCCACGTTGTATTCGCCGCCCCCCTCCCACACCTGAAACTGCCGGGCCGTGCGAATCCGGCCCTCGCCGGGATCGAGCCGGAGCATGATCTCGCCGAGCGAGACCTGGTCGAAGGCGCAGGAGTCCTGGGGTTTGAGCGGGAGCGGCATGCCTGGTTCCTTCCTGGGGGTGGTGGGCTGGGTTCGCGTCGGGGATGGCCGTCGATCGGGTTGGCCCGGTTCGGGGACGGCATGAGTTGCGTCGCTGGCGAAGGTCCGCCACGCTCCGCATCCTCACGCCGATCCCGTCGCCTCCCCATGCGGAAGCATGGAGGTTGGCGGGGTGCAAGTTGTTCGCGCACGTCGTTTCCCGCGGCTTCCACGAGCGGGAAAAACGAACTTGATGGGGATCGAATTTATCGGCGTCGTCATGCCGTCCTAAGGGCGTTGATGTCGAGGGGTGGCACGCCGGCCTCGTGGGCGATCTCGTTGAGCGCCTCGACCTCCGCGGTCGAGAAGAGCAGGCCGCCGGCGGCGTCGCTACGGGCCGCGGCCCGAGCCTCGAGCTGTCCCGGCAGCATGCACTGCTCGTTGCCATGGCCGAGGACGTCGGCGAGCACCGCCTTGACATTCGCCGCCTGCGATCGGCCGGCGGCGAACGCGCCGCCACTGACCGCCTCGGGGTGGATCACCTGGAAGAAAAACGCGCAGGTCTGCTTCTCCCCCGCCACCGGGGCCCGGTTGCGGATCGTCGGCAGCGAACCGCCGATGAAGCCGGCCACGATCTCGTTGATCAGCGACAGGCCGTAGCCCTTGTGGTCGCCGAAGGGCAGCAGCGACACGGCCTCCGCCGGGTCGGTGGTCGGCCGGCCCGCCTTGTCCACCGCCGCATTCGGCGGCAGCGGCTTGCCCTCGCGCTTCAACTGCTGCACGCGGCCCATGGCGATCACGCTGGTCGCCCAGTCGATGACGATCGGGAACCCCACGGCCTCGGTTGTGGGAAAACCCCAGGAGTGCGGGTTCGTGCCCAGCGTGGGATGCACGCCCTTGAAGGGCACGACTTCGGCCAGGGCCGCCGTGCAGTTGGTGTAGGCGATGTAGCCCCGCCGGGCCGCCTCCATCACGTAGCCGCCGCCCCACAGGTAGTGGAACGCGTCGTCCACGCTCACCGTGCCGCAGCCGTGCCGGTCGGCGAGCCGGATGCAGGTCTCGATGGCCTCCCAGGCGACCGCCTGCCCGAGCTTCTTGTTCGCGTCCCACACCTCGCAGGCGTCGAACCGCGACGGTATTTTTCTGATCGCCGCACGCGGCACGCAGCCATGGGCGCGGGAGCCGAAGTGCTCGTCGAGATGGAGCGCCTTGATGGCGTTGTGCGTGCGGATGCCATGCCGCGTGGCGGCCGTGGCCAGCCGGGCCGCGTGCTCGGCCTCGCTCGCATCGAAGCCGCGGCGCAGGTACGCGCCGCGAACGATCTCCTCGTGGGCGGGGACGGGGACGACATGGAAGGTTTCAGACATGGGTGGATTGCCTAAACGACTTTCGTGACCGGGACCTCGGGATTGACCTGGGCGAGCGGTTTCTCGCCATGCATGGCGCGAATCAGGTTCGTGACGGCCGCCAGCGCCTGCCGCTGCACGCTCTCGTGGGTGCGCGAGCCGACATGGGGCGTGACCAGGCAGTTGGGCAGCCGCGTCAGCGGATGGTCGGCCGGCGGCGGCTCGGCATCGAGCACGTCGGTGCCGTAGCCGCGGACGCGGCCATCACGCAAGGCGGCGGCCATGTCCGGCGTGTTGACGATCTCGCCGCGGGCGCAGTTGACCACGATCACCCCCGGCTTCATCTTCGCGATCGTCTCGGCCCGCACGAGATCCCGCGTCTCGGGGGTGAGGTTCGTGTGCAGGGAGAGGTAATCGGCGGTGGCGAACACTTCGTCGAGCGACGCGGCCCGCGGAATGCCGTGCTCCGCGGCGAACGCGTCGTCCCAGAAGACGTCATAGCCGATCGGCTTCATCCCGAAGGCCTGGGCCCGGATCGCCACCTCCTTGCCGATCCGTCCCATGCCCACGATGCCGATCGTCTTGTCGAGGAGCTCGTGGCCGGTCTGTCGCTTCCAGCCGCCGCCACGGACGGAATCGGTGTGGAACAGCAGGTTCTTCTCCAGCGCCAGCAGCAGCAGGAAGGCGTGCTCGGCCACCGTGGTGTGGTTGACGCCGGGGGTGAAGAGGAGCGGGATGCCGAACTCGGTGCAGCTTTTGACGTCGATCTTGTCGACACCAATGCCATACTTGGACAGCACCTTGAGCCGCGGCCGGGCCTTCTCGAGCACCGCCCGCGTGATCGCGTCGTCGCCGCAGATGTAGCCGTCGACCTCCCCCACCGCAGCGAGCGTGTCGGCCTCGTTGAGCGGGCCGCGGGCGGTGACCACCTCCCAGCCGGTGGCGGCGAGGGCGTCGTGGTGCCCGCCGGGCGTGTCTTGAAACGACGTGGTGGTGAGCAGGATGCGAGGCTTCATGACGGCTCCCAGCCGGGGAAATGGTGGAAGCCGAAAAAGTATCGCCCCTCCCGAAAAACCTCAATCACGCTTCGTCATCCGGCCGGGTCGGCCGGGCGAGGTGCGACACCCCCCCTTCCCGGACGAACGCTTCCACGAGCGCCGCGTGCCGACCGTTCCAGCGCCACAGATGGCAGTCGCGGCGATCGGCGGCTCCCGCGCCGGCGGTGCCGGCACGATGCAGCCAGTAGGCCTCGCCCGGCGCGAGCGGATGGCGGGCGAACTCGGCATGCCGCTGCGGCGGCACCTGCGTCTTGATCCAGCTCCAGTGGTTCGTGTGATGCCGGTGGTCGTCGTCGGGATGCCGGATGCACCACAGCCGATACTCGAGCTCGGTCACGGGGACGATCCGCCATGCCTCCGCGGTCGCCACCGGATGGCCGCCCGCCAGCAGTTCCTCCGCCCCCGCGATTCCCACGGCCGACGTCGTGAGCACGATGCCGGCATCGGGATCCGCCCCTGGTCTTCCCCGTGACCATTCGCATCGCGCTGACATGATCGCCGTCCAGTCATCGAGCCAGGCCACCAGGTGCGCGGCGAGGATCGCCCGCTCGGCGGCCGCCGCGGACGGCGGATCGGGGGGCCGGGGCGGCTGGGCACCGCGGCGTTCGGCCGCGAACGCCGCCAATCCCGCACACCATTCCCGCGTCACGTGCTGCATGCCATGATCCGTGTCCCAGGCTTCCCGGCCGGCCGGCGACTGGTTTGGGTCGCCGCCCCGAAGGAGCCGCCGCGCCAAGCGACGGTATCATCATCGTATGGCTCCCGCCCTCCCCCAAGACGCCGTCTGCGTACAGCTGCCGCGGGCGGTCGTCGTCATGGGCGTGTGCGGGGCTGGAAAAACCGAGATCGGCCGCCGGCTGGCCGCCGCCCTCGGCTGGACCTTTCGCGACGCTGACGACTTCCATCCCGCGGCCAACGTCGCCAAGATGCGATCCGGCACTCCGCTGAACGACGCCGATCGGTGGCCCTGGCTCGATGCCCTCTCCCGCCTGCTGCAAGAGGCCGCGGCGGGCGACGGTGACGTGGTGCTCGCCTGCTCGGCCCTGGCCCGTCGGTATCGCGACCGGCTCGGCCTCCCGCACCCAGTCGTTCGCCTCGTGCACCTCGACGACCCCGGCGGCGTGGTGCGAAAGCGAATCGAGCAGCGGGCCGGCCATTTCATGCCGGCCACGCTGCTCGACAGCCAGTTGGCGTTGTTGGAACGACCCGCTGCGGACGAGCGACCGATCGTGGTCGACGTGGCCGCGGATCCGGACACCATCGTGCGTGCGATTCTCACGCAGCTGTGACGGTGTCGCCGCGGGTTACCGGTTGAGGAACTTCTCGCGGAGCCACTCGTTCTTGCGGCGTTCGAGCTCGATCAGCTTGGCGACCGGTCCCTTGCGGGCGGCCTGGACCTGCTGGCCGTTGCGGATCTGGTTGGCGGACGCGGCGCCACCGATGAACAGGGTCGACACGACGGCGATCACGAAGACGATGCGACTCATGGAACGGGCTCCTCGGGAAAAGACACTCGGGCACAGGCGGGCGACGGCACGCTGCCGCCGGGGGCTCACCCGGGGGTGGTGATCGTCGGGCGGTTCCCCATGGCTTGACCCGCAGGCACGGGCCGCCGCAGCCGCGGAAGAACCGCCACCACGGGCACGCACGGCGCGTCGCGTGCCTCCGCTGCAGGCAGATCGCCGCGGGCGGTGAGGCCGGGAAAATTCCCTTGCAGCGGCTTGACGAGTCAGGGTTTGCGCGCTGCAGCGGCCCGCGGATCGTCGGGCCAGGCGTGCTTGGGATAGCGGCGCCGCAGCTCCTGGCGGATCCGCGGATACGTGCTGGCCCAGAAGCCTGCCAGGTCGGCGGTCACCTGCTGCGGGCGATGGTTCGGCCCCAGCAGGTGGAGGAGGACCGGCACCCGGCCGCCGGCGACCCGCGGCGTCTCCGCGAGCCCGAACAGTTCCTGGATCCGCACCGCCAGCACGGGAGGGCTCGCGGCATCGTAGACGAGCCGGTGACGCTTGCCGGTGGGCAGTTCGATGGCTGGTGGCGCCAGGGCATCGAGCTCGCGCAGCCGGTCGAAGCCCACGAGCGCCTGGAGCCGTGAGAGCCAGTCCGCAGCCCGCACCTCCTCCAGCGTCCGCAGGCCGCGGCAGACATCGGGCAGCAACGTCTTGAGCACGGCGTCGTCGAGCGCCGGCATGCCGAGGTCCGGCATCGTCGTCATCAGCCAACGGGCACGCGCCAGGAATCCGCCGGCCGCCGTGTCGGGCGCGGGCGCCACCCGGTCCCACTGTGCGGCCGCCTCCCGGGCGAGCACGGCAGCCGCGGCGTCGGCGTCACCGATCGCGATCGGCGTCTCGTCGAGCACGAGATCCATCCAGGCCGTCCGCCGCCGCGCCTCCACCTGGCGGCGCGATGGGTGAAAAAGAATGTCCTCGGTGGTGCGCAGGTTCGCCGCGGCCAGGCAGCCCGCGTCGAGCCAATCCCGCTCGATGGCCGATGCCTGCCGCACGCCGGCCTCGCCCGCCGCGTCGTCGATGTCGATCGCGAGAAACAGCGGCTCCCCGCGGACCCGCGACCCGGCGTCGAGCCGCACGCCGCGGCCGCCCACCATCGTGCCGCGGTCCTGCGCCCCGGGCCGCAGCCGCGCGACGCGGTCCGGAAACGCCTCCAGCAGCGCCTGCATCAGGCTCGTGGCCGGATCGGCGGCCCGCGGCGCGGCCGGGTCCACGATGCGATACAGCTGCTCGGCGACGCGGAGCACGTTGCCGGCACCGCCAGGATGCGGATCGAGATGCGGATCACCGGAGTCGCGGCCGGCGTGAAACGCCTGCAAGGCCGCCACCCGATCGACGACGTCCGAGCAGGTGCGCACGGTGAGCCGATCGCGTGGCCCCCGCACGTGCCGCGCGGGCCGGAAGGGATCACGCTCGGAGAGCAGGGCGGCGGCGATCGACGTCTCACGGAGCACGCCCCGGCTGGCACCGGCGCGCAGCAGGCGGCCGAGCCGCGGATGGGCGGGCAGCCGCGCCAGGTCGCGGCCCAGCGGCGTGATGCGATCGGTTCCAGAGCCGTCCGCCGCCACCGCGCCGAGCTGCCGCAGCAGCCGTCGCGCGGCATCGAGGGCGTCCGCGGGGGGTGGATCCAGCCACGGAAAGTCCGCCGCCTCCCCGACCGCGAGCAGTTGCAGGAGCGGGCCGGCGAGATCGCCACGCACCGCCTCGGGCGGTTCGGCCGGCGGACGGTGGTGATGGGCCGCCTCGTCCCACAGCCGCCAGCAGATGCCGGCGGCCGTCCTGCCTGCGCGGCCCGCCCGCTGATCGGCCGCCGCCTTCGAAATGGGCACGAGTTCCAGTCGTGGCAGTCCGGTGGCATGCGTCACCCGCAGCTGCCGCGCGAGCCCCGAATCGACGACCGCGGTGACGCCGGGGATCGTCAGCGAAGTTTCAGCGACGTTCGTGGCCAGGATCACCTTGCGGTGACCAGTCTCCTCGAGCACCCGGTCCTGCTGTTCGGGCGGCAGGTCGCCGAACAGCGTCATCAGCGCGTGCCCCTGCCGCTCGACGAGCGGCGCGAGTTCCCGCTCGCACCGCGTGATTTCGCCGACGCCCGGCAGGAAGACGAGCACGTGCCCGGAGGTCTGCCGCAGGGCTTCCGGAACGGCCGTGGCGACGAGTTCGACGAGGTCCCGCCGGTCACCGTGCTTGAGATACCGGGTCTCGACGGGAAACACCCGTCCCGTGGCGGACACGATCGGGCAGGTGGCAGCGGCCGTGCCAAGGAGCCGGGCCACCGGCTCGGCCGCCAGCGTGGCGCTCATGACCGCGATCCGCAGGTCGGGCCGCACCGTCTGCCGCAGCCGGGTGAGCAGGCCGAGCACCAGATCCATCTCGATGGTCCGCTCGTGGAACTCATCCAGCACGACGGCCCCGATGCCCTCGAGCGTGATGTCGTCGAGCAGACGGCGCAGCATGATGCCGGTCGTCTCGACCACCAGTCGCGTGTCACGGCCGACCCGGGCATCGAACCGCACCTGGTAGCCCACCTCTCCGCCGATGGGACCGCCCCGCAGCCGGGCGATCTGCCCGGCCACGGCCCGCGCGGCCAACCGGCGCGGCTGCAGCAGCACGACCCGGCTCGGCGCCGGCAGGTCATCGAGGAGCGCTGCGGGCACGAGCATGGTCTTGCCGGAGCCCGGCGGCGCCGTGATCACGACCGCCCCGGCACGTGCCGCCGCGACCGCGTCGTCGAGCACCTCGGCGACGGGCAGATCGGCGGGCAGGTGGTGCGGATTCGTCATCGGGCCACAGGGCGACAACCGGGACTCATCACGATGATACCGGCATCACCGGGCTCATGGTGCCGGAGCGGACTTTCCAATGGCGGCAGGCTCGGCGAGGTCGTCCCAGCGGATTTTCCGCCGCGCGAATCCGCGGACGCGGGCGATCCAGCGCGGGTCCTCGATCTCCAGCCACTCGCCAGGCCGCCCGATGCCGCGGAAGAACGGCGGGTAGAGGCGGTGCGCCGACGGCAGCACGACGCCGAGCCCCCGGCAGACGTCTTCCAGGTCGGTCCGCGAAAAGGGCGTGCAGACATAGGCTTTGGGGCGATTGTCGGCATACACGCAGTGTGCGAGAAAGGCATCGACGACGCCGAGCCAGTAGCCGGCCGGGAGGATCAGCAGCGCGACGGCGGCGGTGCGGGCCGGCCGGCGGGCGAGGGTGAACTCGAGACCGAGCCCCGGACCGTGCCACGGAATCAGCAGGCCCGGCCCGGCGGCCGCCAGCGCCAGGTTCCAGGGCCAGACCGGCGCATCCCACTGCAGCCGGAATGCAAGCACGGCGAACGTCGCCAGATGAAATGCCGGCGCCACCACGGCGGCCGTCTTTCGCATTCGCGGCACGAAGCAGGCGAGGCCCAGGAAAACCTCCGTGCCGGCCACCGCGGCCGCAAGCGTCGGGCCGATCCACGTGGGCCCGTCGGGCCATATCGCCCGCAGGAGCCATGCCCCGCTGATGGTGTAGTAGGCCGCCGACGTCAGTTTATGGAGGCCGGCATACGTCCACAGCGAGACGAGGGCCGCCCGGGCGACGACGAGGCCGCCGGGTAGGCCGACGGTGCCCCAGAGGAGCGTCGCCAGCGAGATCACATGCGGCTGCATCCGGGACTGATCCGCCACGATCGCGAGCCCGAGCAGGAGCGTGTGCAGAGGCACGCCGACGCGGGGCCAGCGCAGGACCACGGCCAGGCTGGCGAGCATCGGCCAGCCCGCGTGCACGGCGGGCAGGTCGAGCAGCGGCAGCATCGGCGGATGCGAACGGGGTTCCCAGACCCGCCAGGTGAGCAGCACCGTGGCGACCTGGGCGGCCACGAAGACGCAGCGCAGCGGCAGATCGACCGGAACGACGCGGCCTCCTTCCCGAGTGGCACCGGCAGTTTCCCGGCGGAAATTCGCGTGATTCGCGGTACCCATCACCGGATGGTAGTCGTTCGGTGCACGGTCCGAGAATGCCGCTGCCGACCGGCTCCCGGCTTGTACGGGAAGAAAAATCCCCCTACCCTGCGAAGGGTTGAAAAGGCAGTGGAACAAGTCTCCCGCTGCAGGATGCGGCGGCAGCCGCCCGCGGAAAGCCCCGGCTTTTCCCCCGGTCGGCCACGTCGAATAAGGGCATGCAAGACTTTTTCCACGGATTGCTCCGGCTCATGCATATTCGTCCGCAAATGACTTTTCTGGTGGGCGTTCTCAAAGTGGCTTCCTGCCTGGGACTGTGTCTCCTGGCGGCTGTCCACGTGGCGCCGTGCCTGGCGCTGCAGTCGGGGCCGCCGACGCTGGAAAATCTGCTCAACCCGACCGCGGGCGATCTCGACCGCGCAGCGCCCTCGCCGTTTGACGAGCCACAGCGAAGGCCGGCTACGACGGCGCCGCAGGCGCAACCGGGCGTGGCGCCATTGGCTCCGCCGGCCAAACGGCTGGCCGTGCCCGAGCGGTCGGCGGTGGACGAGGCCTTGGAGTTGATCCATCAAGCCTATGAGGAGACCATCAAGGCGGCGGCCGCGAATCCCGACTCCACGGTCCGCTCCTTTCGCGACACCGCCGACAAGACAGCCGATCCGGCCCGCAAGTTCGCCCTCTTGGTGCTGGCGGAGCAGCTCGCGCTCGAGGCCCGCGCCACCTCAGCGGCACTCGACGTGCTCGCCCGGCGGGCGGCGCTGTTCGACATCGACGCCCTCGCGTCGCGCCATGCGCTGCTGGCCAAGGTGGCCCGCGCGGACGACGTCCGCCCCGATGCGTTGCTTTTCGAGCACGTCGTGGAGACGGCGCGGCAGGCCGTCGTCGCGGATCGCTACGACCTTGCCGACGCGGCGGTCGACCTTGCGGAGACGATTGCCAAAGCGATCGAAAAGGATGAGAAACTCCGCACCGCCGAAAGCCGCCGGAAACGCGAGCCGCCCCCCAAACCCGTCGCCGCGAATCTCCTGGCCGACGCGACGAACCTGCGGAAAGACGTGCGTGAACGCCGGCGGCAGGCCTTCGCCTACACCACGGCTCGCGACAAATTGGCGGCCTTTCCGGACGACGCCGAGGCGGCCGAGACCGTGGGCTGCTACCTGTGCTTCGTGAAACGCGACTGGCCGGGCGGCCTTCCGGTGCTGGCGCGGAGCCGCAGCGAGGGCTTGCGCAACCTCGCGACCCGCGAGATCGCCCTGTCCAAGGAGCCGAAGGTCGAAGCCACCTCCCGCCTCAAGCTCGCCAACGAGTGGTGGAAATTGGCCGAGGCCGGCGACGGGCTAGCCCCCGAGCATGCCGAGGCGATCAAAGCCCATGCAGCCGGGATCTACCGCGACATCGCGGGCCTGCTGACCGATCCCATCGATGCGGCGCTGGCACGAAAGCGGGCGAAGGTCGGGGGCACGGAGCGGCCACCTGCGGCCGAAGCCACGGCCGTCCCGGAGAAGCCGGCCAGGCCGACGCTCGACTCCCTGTTGCAGGGCGACGGCCGGTAGGCCGCTTTCGTCAGGGCTTCGTCACGCCGCTCACGAGCGCCTCGAGCCGGCCGGTGCACTTGGCGTCCAGCGGCAGGTTGGCCTTCAGATACAGGACGCCGTCCGCGTCGGCGGGCCGTTCGAACTCGCTGGCCACGAGGAACGGCTTGGGCGGCCTGCCCGACTGCCGCTCGCCGGCAGCCGGTGGCGCGATCACGCCCAGCAGTGCTCCCAGTGCCATTCCGGGCACGAGATCCGCGGCCGCGTCCTCGGCAGGCATGCCGTTGGGGCCCACCGTCGCGGAGATGGTGAACCGATACTCACCCGTCACCCGGATCCGCACCGGCCGATCCTTCCGCACCACGCCCACCGCCACCCAAGTCTTGGCCGGATCGATCTGCACCTTGAACTCCTCGGCGTCGAGCTGCCGGCGGTCGAGATCGGCCAGTTTATTCTTGACCGCCTCGTTGCCTGGATTCAGCTTCCGCAACGCCTCCAGCAGCGCCTTGGCCCGGTCGTACGCGCCGATGTTTTCGTAGGCAGTGATGAGCGTCGTCGTGTCCCGCAGGAAAGACTCGCTGACGTCCTTCATCTTGGCGTCGAGTTTCGCCACCTCCGCCGGGCCGGCAGGCTTCGTGGCGGCCGGCGGCTCGGCCGCGGTGGCCAGACCGCAACTGACGATCAGCGCCGCCACCAGATCTCCACCGCAGCGGCTGCGTCGGCGGCAGGCCGCCGCCACTCCGTGTCCCGATCCTGGAATGTCTCCCGGCATCGCTCTTTCTCCTGCGGCGGTCGTGTCGAGGATTCCCCAGGGTACCCGGTCGTCGCCGCTGCGTAAAAGCGCCTGCCATTCCCCCCCCGCCCTCCAGAATGCGCCGCCCAGCGACCGTCACCTGGATCCACATGCCGATACCACGCCATGCTGCCCCGTGACATACTTGCATCCACGACGTTTCACCGCCCCGCCCTCTTTTTCCAGTCTGTCCCGCTGCCATGCGCCACGCCCCGATCGATCCGTCCCTGTTCACAACCAACCGCCGCCGCCTCGTCGAGCAGTTGTCCGGCCACGCGGTGGCGATCGTGCATGCCGCCGACGTGCCGCCGACGACCGGTGACGGCAGCCGCCGGCTCCACCCGGCCAGCGATCTCTTCTGGCTGACGGGCATCGAGCAGGAGGAAAGCGTGCTGGTGTTGGCACCGCGGGCGAACGATCCCGCTCAGCGGGAGATGCTCTTCGTGCGCCAGCCGAACGAGCACCTCGCCCAGTGGGAGGGCCAGAAGCTCACGCGGGAGCGGGCAACGGAAATCTCCGGAGTCGCCAAGGTCCGCTGGCTCTCCGAACTGCCGACGGTGACCCACACGCTCCTCTGCGAGTGCGAGTCGGTCTACCTGAACCTCAACGAGCACGAGCGGGCGGCCTACGAGGTGGAGGAGCGCGACCTCCGGCTGGCCCGCCAGCTGATCGCCCGCTATCCCCTGCACCGCTATGAGCGGCTGGGGCCGATCATGCGGCGGCTCCGGGCCGTGAAGAGCGCGGCGGAGATCGAGCTCATGCGTCGGGCGGTCGAGATCACCGACGCCGGCCTGCGGCGGCTGCTGGCGACCCTGCGGCCGGGGGTCATGGAGTTCGAGCTGGAGGCCGAACTGACAGCCGAGTTCACCCGGCGGCGCGGCCGCATGGCCTACGAGCCGATCATCGGCTCCGGCCCGAACGCCTGCGTGCTCCACTACCTCGACAACGACGCCGCCTGCCGGGACGGCGAACTCGTGCTCGTCGACGTCGGCGCCGCGTACGCCAACTACAACGCCGATCTGACCCGCACCTACCCGGTCAACGGCCGATTCACGCCGCGGCAGCGGGCCGTCTACGAGGCTGTGCTGCGGGTGATGCGTGGCTCGATTGTCCGGGCTACCGTGGGCATCACGCCGCGTGACTGGAAGCGGGCGGCGCAGGTGCAGATGGCGGAGGAGCTGGTCGGCCTGGGGCTGATTTCGGCCGCCGACGCCGCGGCCGACACGCCGGAAAAGCCGGCCTGCCAGAAGTATTTCATGCACGGGCTCGGCCACTCGATCGGCCTCGGCGTGCACGATATCGCGCCGGTCAACGGCCCCTTCGCTCCCGGCTGGGTGGTCACCGTCGAGCCGGGGATCTACATTCCCGAGGAGGGGCTCGCCGTACGCCTGGAGAACGACGTGCTGATCACCGCCGACGGTCCGGTCGACCTCTGCGGCCACGTGCCGATCGACCCCGATGAGATCGAGCGGCTGATGGCCCGATAGTCGCTGCGGGAGGCGTCATGACGGAAACCGGCGCAGCGTCTTCAGGGACAGGCCGCGTGCCGTTTGTGGTGTGGACCCCGGGGCGCGTCAACCTGATCGGCGAGCACACCGATTACAACGACGGCTTCGTGCTGCCGATGGCGATCGACCGGGGACTGCGGCTCACCGTGCGGCCGCGGACCGACCGCCGCGTCGTGGTCCGGTCGGAGCGGCAGGCGGCGGCCGCCGCCTTCGATCTCGACGCCCCGCTCGTTCCCGCAGGGACATGGAGCGACTATCCGGCGGGCGTGCTGGCGGAGTTCCGCGAACTCGGCTGGCGAATCCCCGGCTTCGAGGCGCTCGTGTCGGGTGACCTGCCATCCGGAGGCGGCCTGAGCAGCAGTGCGGCGCTCGAGGTGGCGACGGCGACGGCGGTCGAAACGCTGTGCGGGAGGACCCTGCCGCCGGACGCCAAGGCGGTTCTCTGCCAGCGGGCCGAGAATCGCTTCGTGGGCGTGCCGTGCGGCATCATGGATCAGTTCGCCGTCACCTGCGGCCGCGCCGGGCATGCGCTGCTCCTCGATTGCCGCAATCGGGCCCTCCGCCACGTGTCGCTCGACGACCCGTCGATCTGCGTGCTGGTGATCGACAGCGGGGTGAAGCACAGCCTGGGCGACGGTGAATACGCCACGCGGCGCAGGCAGTGCGCCGCGGCGGCGACCCTGCTCGGCTGCGCTGCGCTGCGGGACGTGACGCCTGCGATCTGGCAGGCGCGGGCCGCCGCGCTACCCGATCTCGAACGCCGCCGGGCGGCCCATGTGCTTTCCGAGAATGATCGCACGCTCGCCTTCGTGGCGGCCGTCGCGGCCGCCGATTGGCCCAGCGCCGGCCGGCTGATGCGGGAGAGCCATGAGTCGCTCGCCCGCGACTACGAGGTGTCGTGCCCCGAAATGGAGTTGCTCGTCACCGCCGCCGGGGCCTTGCCCGGTGTTCACGGCTGCCGCATGACCGGGGGCGGCTTCGGTGGCTGTGCCGTGGCGCTCGTGGCTGCCGATCGGGCGGACACGGTGATGGCGGTCCTGCGCCGCAGCTACCGTGACGCCACCGGCATCGAGGCCGAGATGTTCGTGACCCGGGCCGCCGCCGGGCCCACCGCGTCCGCCCTCCTGTAGCAGCCCAGCAGACTGTGGAACAAGTCTGCCCGAGCAGGATGCGAGGAATGCCGACCGTGGAAACCCTCGGCGTTGCCTCGGCTGCGCCGAGGTCTGCGAATCCACCGGTCGGCCAAGTGGACAAAGGCCATGGAGGGCTTTGCCCACGGACAGCTGGAGCGCTTTTGGGATACGTGTAGCGTTTCCCAGGCACATTGAGAGAGGGAGGCGAAGGGGGTCGGCGAACGCTCGACGAGCGTGTGGCCGCTGCGGCCACAGCGAGGAGACTTTTGCCGCCCCCGAAGCCGGTGCTACACCAAAGTCGGATGCGCTCTGGGAACAAGTCGGCGGCCGCGACGATCGAGAGGCTGACGTCCCACCCTTCACGCCACCTCGAAGATCGCCTCGATCTCGACCGCCATGTCGTCGGGCAGCGCGGCCATGCCCACGGCGCTGCGCACGCCGACGCCAAGATCGGCTCCCCACACTGCGGCGAACAGTTCGCTGCAGCCGTTGATCACCTGCGGAAGAGCGGTGAACTCGGGCGTGCAATTCACCATGCCCAGCACCTTCACGACGCGCCGGACGCGGTCGAGGCTGCCGAGGCTGGCGATCAACGTGGCCAGGATTGCCAGGCCCACCTGCCGGGCGGCGTTCTTGCCCCCGGCAAGATCGTGGTCACGGCCCACCCGGCCGCGCAGCAGCGTGCCATCGGGCAGCAGCGGGCCGTGGCCGGAGACGTAGACGTGCGGCCCCACGACGAGACTCGGCTTGTAGAGCCCCGCCGGCTTCGGCGCCGGCGGCAGCACGAGGCCCAGAGCCTCGAAGGCATGCTGTGGAGAGGCGGACATCGGCTGGCTCCGGCAGGTGGGCGGGTCAGTCGTGATACTCGAACTTATAGCGGCCTGGCATGGGTACCGGATACCCACCGTCGGCGTTGCGGGCCAGCGGTGCCGGTGAGTCGGCCTTCAGCATTTCGACGCCGGCGGTCATGTCGTCGGGCATGGCGAGCATCTCTTCGTAGGTGATGGGCTTGCCGGTGTGCGCGGCGAATCGGCCCATGGCCGTCGCCAGGCTCGCCTCGGCCCCGCGGACCGCCTCGTTGTAGGGCTCGTCCTTGACGATCGCGTCCACGAGGTGCTCCCACTCCAGCCGATAGGGGTTCGGCTCCGGCTGCTCCGCCGTCCAGAGGATGGCCTCCTTGTTCATCGCCGGCCCCTTGTAGATCGTCGATTTCGCCGGCTTGTGGCCGCGTGCGGAGATCGTGAAAGCGCCCTTCGAGCCCATGCCGTAGACGCCGAACTTGCTCACGCCGTTCTTGATGTGCTGCCCGTAATAGTGGAACTGCGTGCCGTCGGGAAACGTGTACTCGACGGCATAGTTGTCGAAGTTCTGGTCGGGCATCTTGCCGGGATACTCCCGCCCGCCGACCGCCTCGGCCTTCTCCGGCCAGGCGCCCTTCATCCAACACACCTCGTCGATGTGGTGAACGTAGTAATCGCTGAAGATGCCGCCGCTGGCCCAGAGGAAGCCATGGAACCGCTTGACCTGCCACTGCAGCTCGGTCATGCCATCGGGCGGTCCCGGCCAGAGATCCATGTTTTGGGCGGCCGGGTGCATGCGGTGGCCGACGAACGAGAGCAGTTCGCCCGCCTCGCCGTTTCGCAGGCGGTCGTGCAGTTCGCGGCGGCTCTTGCAGTGGCGGCACATCAGGCCCACGCCCACCTTCAGTTTTTTCTCGGTGGCCTTGGCCGCCAAGGCGATGATCCGATTCGTGCTCGGCCCGTCGATCGACACCGGCTTTTCCATGAACACGTGCAGCCCCTTCTCGATCGCGGCGGCAAAGTGGGCCGCGCGGAACGCCGGGGGCGTGGCCAAGATCACGATGTCGCCAGGCCGGAGAGCGTCCATGGCCTGGCGGTAGGCTTCGAAGCCGACGAACGTCCGCTCCTCCGGCACGTCGACCCGTTCCTTGAACTGCTCGGTCAGCGACCGCTTGACGATGTCGATCCGGTCCTTGAAGACGTCGGCCATGGCGTAGACCTTGAGCGGGGCCTTGGCCGCGGTGAGCGCGTCCACGGCCGCCCCGCCGCCCCGACCACCGCAGCCGACGAGGGCGACGCGGATCTCTTCGCTTCCGGCCGCATGCACGGCCCGACTGGCCGCGACCGTGCCGGCGGCGGTTGCCGCGGCCACACCCCCGAGGAACGTGCGCCGGGAAGGCAGAATCAGCGTCTGGTGTGCGGGAGCGATCGGCGACATCGGAGACTCCTTTGGGGGCGGGTGTCGTGTGAAGGAGACGGGCGTTCGGGCTTTGTGTTCGGGGCCGGGTTCAGCCGCCGTAGGCGGTGGCGGTGGGGGCACGGACCAGGTCCGCTTCGAGCGATCGATGCGGCCGGACTCCGAGCCGGACCAATTCCCCATGATACGCCCGCACGCCCTCCGCCGCATCGAGGTCGCCGTCGGCGACGGCCCGCAGGATCCGCACGAACGCCGGCTGGTTTTCGGCGGCGTTGATCTTGCGGCCGAACAGGGCGACCCGAGCGCCATGGGCCTTGGCGTCGGCCACGAGGCCGAAGGCGTCGTGGGTCGTGCCCGCGCCGCCGCCGAGAATGCCCACGACCAGCGACCGGTCGTAGGCCGCCAGCTGCTCGGTCACCTCGGGCCCGAGGTAGGGGATCTTCAGGAATATCGGCCGACCCGCCCGCGGGACGCCGGCCAGCGCCCGCACGACGTGGTCGGCGAGGAACCGGGCGACGTCCCGCGGCCGATCGCCGGCCGCCTTGCCGGGCACGCGGTCGAGCGCATTGGGAAAAAACACCTCGAGGAAGTGACGGAAGCCGGACCGTTCGGCCGCGATGCGAAACTCCTTGTACGCCGTCAGCATGTCGCGATCGAGCGTGGCGTCGTCGTTGAGCGTGAGCGAAAACAGTCCGAGGTTCGCACCGCGGGTGCGCTCGCCGTGCCCGCAGTCGACGCGGCCGCACTGCGCCTGGGCGATCGTCGCCGTCGAAAAGGGCAGCGCGGGCTGCCGTGCGTAGCCACCGCTGCCCGCCGCGAGCCAGATGTCGGTCGTGTCGTTCATCCGCACGGCCGGGGTCACGCCGCTGTCCCTGAAGATGCCCTCTTCGAGGGTCAGTGCCTCGCTCGTGCTGGCGCTCATGAGCATGATGTCCACGAGCCCCTGGGCGACGATTTCCCGGATCGAGTCGCGGTACTCGGCGAGCGTGCGAAATGGCCCGCGGGACGGATCTCCCCCCGGCTGCAGCCCGGGAGCGGCCAGCCCGAAGGCCATGTCGGCATCCTTGGCATCGGCGAGGATGAAGTCGCGGCACGACGGATCGGCCACGATGCGGGCGAGTTTGATGTCGAGCGTCTTTTCGGGCGGCACGATGTCTGAACCTGCGGTGGTGGCGGGGCGGTGTGCCTTGGCGGTTCCAGAGTGTAGCCTACATCGCGGGCGGCGCGACCAGCGGCCGCGGTTTCGCTATTCGGAGCTTACATGCACGACGCCCTGATCTGCGGCACATGCGTGGCCGACATCCTCGTCAAGCCGGTCGGACTGGCGGCGCCGATCGGCGGGGGCCGTCTGATTCACGTCGACCCCATCGAGATCGCGACCGGCGGCATCGTCTGCAACACCGGGACCGCGATGCGCCGGCTCGGCATGCGGGTCGCTGCCGCGAGCCTGGTAGGCGGCGACCCCTGGGGCGACATGGTCCGCACCCGGCTGGCAGCCGAAGGCATCGACGTCGCGGCGCTCGAGACGCATCCCGCCCTGGCCACGAGCACGACCGCTGTGCTCATCGACCCGGGCGGGGAGAGGAGCTTCGCGCACCACGTCGGCGCACCGGCGGCCATCGACCTGGCGTTCATCCGCCGGCTCGCACCGCACTTCGCCGGCTGTCGGATGGCCATCCTCGGCTACCACGGACTGCTGCCCGGCCTCGAAAACGACCTCGCCGCGGCGGTGCAGGCCGTGAAGGCGACGGGCTGTCAGGTGGCGGTCGAGACTGCCGGCTCGGGCGGGCCGTTCGCCCCCCTCGCCGCCGCGCTGCCTTATGTGGATGTCTATGTCCCGAGTCTCGACGAGGCCGTGCACCAGACGGGCCTGGCCGATCCGCGGGCAATCGTGGAACGCTACCGATCCTGCAACGCATCGGGGATCCTCGGCGTGAAGCTCGGCACTCGGGGCACCCTGCTCTCGCCCGCGGCCGGCGAGTTTCTGGAGATCCCCTGCGTGCCGGCTCCCGGCCCCGTGGCCGACACGACGGGGGCCGGCGATTCCTTTCTCGCCGGGCTCCTGACGGGCCTGCTCCGCGGCATGGAGGTTCGTCGCGCCGGCCTGCTCGGCTCCGCGACTGCCGCCTGTTGCGTCACGGGGATCGGCGCCACAGCCGGCCTGCGGTCGTTCGCCGACACGCTCGCCGTCGCCGGCGGGTGAGGGTCACGCCGTTCGCAGCGCGGGATCGCCGCCGCGGGCGTGCAGTCTCTCGGGTCCCGCGCCGAATCCCCGAGCGGAAGCCTGGCGTTCAGTGCCGCCGGATCAGGCTCGACGCCCGCGGCGCACGGCCGTGCGCTGCTTCGCCACCGTCCGCGGCGTCGTCTTCTGCTTGGCGGTCGTCTTCCGGGCCGTCGTCTTTGCAGCCGGCTTTTTCACCGCGGCTTTCTTCGCGGCCGGCCTGGCCGCCCGCGGCACCGCGGACTTGGCGGGCTTCACCCCGCCCGACGCCGCCTTCGGCTGCTGCGCCGCACGGCCCTTTCGGGCCGACTGCGGACGCCGGGACGCGCGGCGGACCTTGGCCGCTTCGACCTCGTTGAGAAAGTCTGTGGCCGCACGCACCAGGTCGGTGGCCGAGAGCGGCTCGACCTCGTCGATGATGAACAGCGACAGCTCGCCCCGCTTCTGGGCGGCCATCAGCGTCTGATACTCCGCGAGCGTCAGGTCGTCATGGTCGTCGTCTTCGCTGGAGAGAAACTCGAAGCCCACCCGGGCCCGCGGATCCCAGCCGTCGGCGTGAAACTCGACGCCATACTCGCGAAACATCACGTTCCGCGACACGGCATACCCCCGCGACTTGAACAGGCGGGCCAGCAGGTCGCAGGCCTTGGTCTCGGACACGGCGTCGGTCATCGCGTGGGGCTCCGGGGGAAGTTGCAGGATCGTCCAGATCATACCGGCAGCCCACGCTGCCGTCGCCGCAGCGGCATCCACGCCGCTTTTTCGCCGCCTCGAGGCGCGATCCCGGCCTTTGCACGCCGGAGCGTCACCAGCACACGCCGGCTTTCGCGTGGTGCGGTGAACGTGTCGGGCCGAGGCTGGCCAGCCTCCACGAAGCACAACTGCCGCGTGTCGTCCTCGAGCTTGTAGATCCCCGTGTACTTCAGCGGCGTGGAATGCCCGCTCGCCAGCGTCTCCATCTCGAAAGTCTTCGGAGTGGCTGCTTGGTCATTGGTGCTCGTCCCGTCGGCCAGCGGCAGACCCTTGAACCGCACCGACCACGACCCGTCCGCCCTGTAGACGACCTGAAGCAACGCCACCAGTTCAGGATCCACCTGTCTGCCATTCACCTCCACCGACACCACGTCCCAAAGCCCAATCGACGCGGCACGGTCGTCCCCCGGATCGACTTCCGCTTCGCAGCCCGACGGCCCCCTGGTCGTCAGCAGCACCAGCAGCACGGGAGCCAGCAGCACAGAAGTCATGGCTTCGGCTTCTCCGGCACGGTGACGGTGAACGTGCGTTGGCCGGGGCCGTGCGTGAAGAAGCCGTCGCGACTCCCGGCGGTTTCGTTCGACGAGTCGCGCGGTGGTGACTCGAGGTCGAACGTGGCCGTCAGTTCATAGGTCCGCGGGCCCGTCGGGCGGTAGCCGTAGGGCGTGCCGGTCACCGGATCGTCGGTGTCGCGGACGAACGTCCGCGGGTCGGCGCGGAGGTCGTCGAGCTGCGCCGGCAGTTCGCCGCGCCGCTCGTGGTAATTCTCGATGGCCCGCGAGATGGTCTCCATGTCTCCGACCCGGTCGGCGTCCAGCCGCAGCAGGCGGGCGCGGAGCGGGCTCTCCAGCAGGGCGAGCGCCATGACGAGGCAGGCCAGGGCCGCGGCCACGCCGCCACGGCCGAGCCAGCCGCGCCACGCCGGGGGCGGCGGGAGCGGCCGGCCCGCGTGGCCCGCCAGCGACTCCTCGCGGCGCAGGTCGCCGGCGTACCAGAGCGAGACCACGCCGGCCACTGCCAGCACCACGAGGGCCTTGAGGAGGAACCGCGGTGTGGCGTCTCCCTGAAGGAGGCTGAAAACGACGTACACAAGGTCGCCGAGCATGACGAGGGCCATCACCAGGACGGCCAGGTAAGCCAGGAAGCGGTACACCGGCGTCAGCCGGGATGCCGGATTGCGGGCGGTATCGCGGTCGATGGTTCGCTGTGCAAACCAGAGGACCGGCAGCGACACCATGATGTGCGCCACGCTCCAGCGCAGGCTGCTCTTCCAGTATTCGTCCCAGTGCGAATCGATCGGCAGCGGCAGCCAGCGTTCGATCAAGATGAAGAGGATCGATCCGGAAGCGAACGCGACGTTGAAAAGCGCCACCATGGCGACGATGTGCATGAAGGCGTCACGGGCCGAGCTCGACACCCGCTTCCGCGGCACCGGCACCGGCAGCGACGAATCGGCGAAGGCGTCGAGCGCCAGCGTCGCCTCGCGTTCGGACCAGCCGGCGGTGGCGAGCTCCCGCGTGATGTCACCGCGGGTGATGCCGCGGGCGAGACAGTCGCGCACGAACGAGGTCAGTTGATCGGCGGCGGTGGCCATCGGGCGGGCTCCGGGGGCGGCGGGACGCGCTGTCCGGGGTGTCCGGGCGGCTGTCTCCGGAGGACAGGGCGACGACCGCCGCGGAATGTTACGCGCGGCCCTGCGGACGGAAGAACCGCAGATCCGCGGCGGCCATGGTGTGGGGAAGATGCACGACGATCGGCGTCTGGTCCTGCCGCGGGAGGAAGCCATCAGAAACCCTTCCCGGCCGCAAAAAGACCCGCCTCTTGACCGGGAGCCCGCCCGTCGCCGCCAATCGCCCGTCGGAGTGTGACAGTGTCCATCAAACCGGAGGCTCCATGACCGGCCCATTGCTCCACACCTGGAATCTCAACCTTGGCTACGCGAAGCGGCTGGTGGCCGATATTCCGAACGACACGATGGCCCTGCAGCCGGCTCCGGGAATGAACCATGCGGCCTGGGTCCTGGGACACCTGGCCTGCACGGCGGACATGCTGGGCGCCATGATCGGCGCGAAGCCCGTCTGCCCGCCTGACTGGGCCGCCCTCTTCGACTGGAACTCGAGCCCGTCCAGCGATGCCGGCCGGTACCCCGTGAAGGCCACGCTGCTCGCGGCCCTCGAAGACGCCCATGCTGGAATCGCCGCCGCCCTGCCCGGTGTTCCCGCGCTCCGCTGGTCTGAAGCGACGCCGCTGGAGGCCGTGCGGGGTTTTTTGCCGACCTTGGGCGACTGCTTCGTGTTCGTGATGGCCGCCCACGAGAACATGCACCTGGGCCAGGTCTCGGCCTGGCGGCGGGTTCAGGGCCTGGGGCGAGTCTGAAGCATGCCGGCCGAAGCCCCGGATCACGACGGCACGAGCGCCCTGCCGCAGCCCGACTGGTATTTTGAGAACGGTTTGCTGGTCTACACGGCCGCCTACCACCTGCAACGCGGCTTCTGCTGCGGCTCGGGCTGCCGTCACTGTCCCTACGAGCCCAGGCACGTCGAGGGAAACACGAAGGTCCGCCAATGACGCCATACCGTGACCACGACCGCGAGGAAGACGATTGGGAGAAAGACGACGCGGATTGCGACGCCGACCAGGACTCCGACGACGAGCCGACCGTCCCCTGTCCCTTTTGTCGGCGTGAAATCCTCGAGGAATCGCCGTGGTGCCCGTACTGCGAGCGGTATCTCTCCGCGGAGGACCATGCCGGCCAGAGAAAGCCAACCTGGGTCATCGCGACGGCTCTGGTCTGCCTCGGCGTCGCGATCTGGTGGCTGTTCGCGGCGTTCTAACTGTCCGTGGAAAAAGCCCTCCATGGCTTTTTTCCACTTGATCGACCGCAGGAAACGCCGAGAGTTTCCTGGGTCGATGGCCAGCGCATCCTGCTGGTGCAGACTTGTTCCGCAGCCTGCTAAGCGGCCAACACGCCCTCCCCGAAGGCCGCAACCGGGGGTTTTAGGGCGGTTCTGGCCGCCGTGGAGCGTTGCCCGGACACTTTGGGAGAGGGAGGCGAGGGGGTCGGCGAACGCTCGACGACTGGGTGGCCGCCGCGGCCACAGCGAGAATCTGCAAGACCGCGCAGCGGCGACTTTGGCCGCCCCCGATGCCGGTGCTACACC
>Ga0315904_10003312_pt1 | contig 23829 bp, 19 predicted proteins | sample LakEriMetagenome_6_FD_203529 | JGI IMG/M metagenome (GOLD analysis project Ga0315904, IMG submission 203529) | Freshwater fungal communities from buoy surface, Lake Erie, Ohio, United States - Buoy 12 MA120 | ecosystem: Environmental > Aquatic > Freshwater > Lake | place: USA: Lake Erie, Ohio... | reverse complement strand
GATTTACCTAATATGACTACTTTATATCAAGGATGTGGATATATATATGGAAGTGAAAATGCAAGAAATACACAATGTAGTGAGCGTGGATCAAATTTACGATGGGTAGCAAATACTGTATAAAAAAAAATAAATTATTTTTTTGTAATAAATTAAGTTTCTTTCTTAAGTTCTTCTTCAACATTAGTCTTTTTAAGTTCTTCCATAAACATAGGTGCTTCTGCTTCAGTATAAATTTTTCCTTGTTTCATAGTTCCTTCTTTTGCATTAACTGTAAATACATTAATTTCTAAAGCATCAGGTGGACAATCATCTTCATATGGATCAACTTCAATTGCACCCATTGATTGTAATGTATTATTTTGTTTTCTCCATTCTTTAAATCCTTCTGCTTCTTTACCTTCTTCTTGAATATTTTTTCTCTTTTTAACTTTAATAGTTTTCTCCATAAGTTCAGCACCCATTTTTTGATCTCTTTTATTTTGTGCTAAAATTTCTTCTAATACAATAGTTTTATCATTAAGAAATACTGTAGTATCACGTACTTTTTCATAAGGTGCAAAGAAATTCCATTTACCACTACATGCAGGAATTACTTCTGCTACTGCTTGATTTCTATGAGTTTTAATATATTCATGTGCTTCTTCTTCACTTGAATGCCAATTATGTGGTAAAATAGCCATATCAAGTGCAGGACAATCACAATATAAATTTTTAACAGCATCAATTAAAGAATCATAATTTGCTTCCATATAATATCTAATTCTATGAAATACATCATCAGGTGGAATCATATTATATGTATTAACTAATACCTTACCATCATTAAGTCCATAATTACGATGAAGTGTTTGAAGAATATCTTGTAAAACTGAAATGCCTTTACGCGATTCTGTTTGTAATAATCCTAATCTTGATTCATATGATTCACATATTTCTTTTTTAATTTCATTTAATGTATTTTTATCAAGATTAAATTTATTTTGAATACGTTCAAAAGAATCATTCATAATATGGACAGATGAATTAATATATTCAACATTAATTCTATCAATATCATTATATCTTTCTAATAATTTAGATGCAGTATCATATAATTCTTTATCTGATTTTTCAAATTCTTTTGAAATTTTTGGAAAAATATCACATTCTGGATCAATTAAATCATTAAAAAATCCAACATTATAAGGTGCAGGAGAACTACTTGAAACAGACATATTCATTAAATTTTGATTGCGTTCATGATCTGCCATTAATTCACGAAATTCAAGGTCTTTATATTTTAAACAAGATACTGCTAATTTAGCTGCAGGTGTTTCAATAATTGTTCTTTCTTTATCTCTTGGTTGTGGTCTATATGCAGAACGAACATGTCGATCTGGATCAAATTGAAATAAATGTTCTAAAAATTTACGAATAACAATTCTCTCATTCATTTTTTCTTTTGTTGCATCAATTGCACGCTGAAGACGTGGTGATATTTCATTAAATGTTTTATAATATTCATCAATAATATTTCTACCTTCTCTTAGTCCCTTAACATAATCATATGTTGCAAATACTTTAACATCATCATCAACTTCCCATTCATCATTAGCACGAAATAAATATCCAATCATTGATGTTAAAAGTAATTTTTGTTGATATTTACCTGTTAAATTAGTATAAGAAAATGTTAAATAATTATCAGCACCTTCAATAATTTGTCCATGACTATATAATTTTTGATATGCTTCATTTACACATTTACTGTCTAATTGTTGAAGTGATTCTTCTTCTAATTCTTCATAAACTTTAGACATTAATTCTTTTAAACGATCGGATGAAGGTGCAACTGCTGTCATTATTAAAACTACTATATAAATATTACATAATTAAATAGTCATCTTATTTTTTGATATTAATTTAAAATTGAATAATATTATAAAAAATAATTATTATATATAATTATGAATACATTCAAAGAGTTATATGAATTTTTACAAAATTATAATAATTCAAATATCTTTGATTGGTTAAATATTCATTGGAAAGGAAAAGATAAACAAGAATCTCTTTTAAGATTATTGGCTGGATTACATTTAATTGAAAAAATAAATAAATATAATATATGTAAAGGCAACTATAATTTAGGAACTATTACTAAACAAGAATTTTTAAAAGATGTATTTTATAATAATGATAAATTAATTTTATTAAAAGATAAAGGTGATTCATCTGATTTAACTGGTATTCATTTAGAAAATGAAAAACATTTATTAGTAACTACATCTAAAAATATAAATAAAATGTTAGTTGGAAAATTAGATATTGATAAAATTATTACTAATTTTCAACAATATAAAAATAATGATTATATTATGACATTATGTATTTGTATTAAAAGTTTAGATGATTATAATAAAATGAAAAATAATATTGAATATACAAATAGAGAATTAATTAATTATCTTGATAATCCTATTATTATTGATTGGAATGATTTAAATCAAGCATATCATAAATTTAAAAGTATTTATGCTAATAAAGAATTTAATAATATTATTAATACTAATAAAAAACCATTATGTCTCAAAATGCATCAAGAATTAAGTGTAATTAAAACACTAAAATTAAAAAGCAATAATGAAAAAAATGTATTATGGGGACATATTCAACGTAGTGGTAAAAGTTATATAATAGGTGGTTCTATTATTGTTGATAGTAATAATAAAGAAAAATGTAACTATCTAGTTATAACAACTGCTCCTAATGAAACTATTGAACAACAAATAAATGTTTTTGATTGTATTCAATTACAAGATTTTAATATTGTTTATTTTAATGGTAAAAATAAAAAACCTAAATTAACTGATAAAAATATAATTATATGTTCAAAACAATTTTTACAAGATAATAAAAAGAAAGAAACAACCGATACTAAAATCACTGATAATAAAGTTAAGAAAATACTTTGGTTAAAAAAAATAAAATTTGATATACTATTTATTGATGAAAGTCATAATGGAGGTACAACTTCATTAGCACAAGAAATTTTTAAATATTATGGAGAAAATATATTTACGGTTCAAATAACTGCTACTTATTTAAAACCAATTAATGATTATAATATTCCAAAACATTGTTGGATATTATGGGATTTAGAAGATATAAATTTATGTAAAAATATTGAAGAAAAAGAAAATATAGAATTATTAATTCAAAAACATGGTAATGATATTAAAGATATTCTTTATAAATATTCAGTAAATAATATTATTACAGAATATTCAAAATATCCAGAATTACATATTATAACAACTGAATTAGATACAGATGTTGCTAATGAACTTATAAAAGAAACAAGACATAATAATTATGGATGGTCTACAGAAGCTTGTTTTCTTCTTAAACAATGGATGGATAAAGATAAAAAAAATTATAAAGAAGAATTTCAAAAAGAAGAAGAAACATTAAAAATATTTTATAGAATTTTTGGAAAATATAATAAATTAGGAATTCCAGATAAAGATTATCCAGATGATATTGTATTTATGAAACGAATTGAAAATATATGTAAAAATCCAAAAATAGATTCACGATTTATTAATGGTGATGAACCCATGATTATAATGGCATTTTTACCAATAGAAAATGTTGATAAAATTTCAAAAGCATTGATTAAATTATTAGAAAAATATAATGTAATACCAGAGTATCATATTATTAGTATCAATAGTAAAATAACAAATAATCCTAAACAGACTATAGAAGATGCACGAGTTAAAGCAAAAAATAATAATAAAAAATGTGTATTAGTATTAAGCGGACGCCAATGTAGTTTAGGTGTATCTATTAATAATTGTGATATTGTATTATTATTAAATAATAGTAATAGTTTTGATAGTATTTATCAAATGATGTTTAGATCAATGACAGAAGGAAAAAATAAAAAATGTGGTTTTGTTATAGATTTAAATATTCATAGAGTTATAACAACATTAATGAATTATTCATCATTAATTAAACCAAATTTACATCCTAAAGATGCTATATTATATATTAATCAAGAAAGAATAGTTAATATAAATGCAGACAAATGGATGCCTATTTTTGGTCATAATCAAAATAAATGTATAAAATTATCAGAAAATATTTATAATGTATTTTCATCTAATATAGAAAATGCACTAAAATTTTATTTAAATAGATTAAAATATAAACAAATTATTTTAACAAAAAATGATAATAATTTATTTAATTGTTTATTTAGTAAAAGTAAAGATTTTAATAATAAAGCTAAAGAAGTTTTAGAACAAATTTTAAATAATGATATTAAAAAGGGAATTGAAAAAAAAGAAGTAGAATTAGATATTAGTGAAAATGATGATGTTCAAATTAAAGAAGAGGAACAGAAGATTAATTTTATGGATTTTCTTAAACATTTAATACCATTAATTTGTTTATTAACGATTCATAATACAGAAACTTCATTTATAGAAATGTTTAAATTTATTCAAGATGATAAATATATATTTCAAATATTAATAGATCAGACAAAATGTTGGTGGGGTGATAATATAACAAAAGATTTAATAGAAGAATTTATAAATATATATACAAAATATGTTAAAAATGATAAAGAAATTGATCAAGTAATTAGAACAATTAAAGAGTTATTTGTAAAAAATATAAATAATTCTAAAGAATTATCACAGTTAATAGATAAATATTTAATACCGCAAGAGTTAGAAAAAAAGAAAAATGCAGAAGTATCTACACCATATCAATTAAGGCAAGAAATGTTAGATAAAATACCAATAGAATTTTGGACTAAACCACAGAAAGTATTTGAGCCATGTTGTGGTAAAGGTGGTTTTGTTATAGATATTATTGATAGATTTATGGATGGATTAAAAGAAGAAATAAAAGATGAAGATGATAGATATAAACTAATAGTGGAAGAATGTTTATATTTTAGTGATATAAATCCTACCAATATATTTATCTGCAAATTATTAGTAGATCCTTTTAATAATTTTAAATTAAATTATAATGAAGGTAATACATTAGAATTAGATATAACGGCAAAATGGAATATAACTGGATTTGATGCAGTTATAGGCAATCCACCGTATAATGCCTCAGGTAATAAAAATACAGGTAATACAATATGGCAATTTTTTACCAATAATTCATTAACTAAATGGTTAATTAATAATAGCTATTTATTATTTGTTCATCCAGCTGGTTGGAGAAAACCTAATAATAATAAAAGTAAATTTGATGGTCTATTTAATTTAATGACAAAAGAAAATAATATGATATATTTATCTATTCATGGAATAAAAGAAGGAATAAAAATGTTTAAATGCGGTACAAGATATGATTGGTATTTAATTATAAAAAATAAAAAAAATAATAATACAATAATAAAAGATGAAAATGGATTATTAACAAATATAGATTTAACAAAATTAAAATGGTTGCCAAATTCAAATATAGAATTTATAATGAAATTAATAAATAAACAAGATAAATGTGAAATATTATGTGATTTTAATTATTCTAGGTTAGATAAAAAAATAGTATCAAAAAATAAAACAGAATATTTTAAGTATCCATTAATATATTTAACTCCATTAAAAGGAATAAGATATATGTATTCTTGTATAAATACAAAAGGACATTTTAATATTTCTAAAGTAATAATAGGAGAAACTGGACTAGATAATGCAATTAATGATTATGAAGGTAAATATGGTATGACTCAGGATAGTTTTGGTATAATAATTAAAGATAAAGAAGAAGGTGATAATATATTAAAAGCTATATATACAACTAAATTTAAAAATTTAATAAAAAATAGTTGTACATGGAGTAATTTTAGAATAGATTATAGATTATTTAAAGATTTAAACAAAGATTTTTGGAAGGAATTTATATAAAATAAAATTTATAAAATAAAATTTTGTTGAAAATATATAATGGATTTTAGTATTTTTTTTAATAAATCTTTAAAAGAATTATCACAGTTAATAGATAAATATTTAATACCGCAAGAGTTAGAAAAAAAGAAAAATGCAGAAGTATCTACACCATATCAATTAAGGCAAGAAATGTTAGATAAAATACCAATAGAATTTTGGACTAAACCACAGAAAGTATTTGAGCCATGTTGTGGTAAAGGTGGTTTTGTTATAGATATTATTGATAGATTTATGGATGGATTAAAAGAAGAAATAAAAGATGAAGATGATAGATATAAACTAATAGTGGAAGAATGTTTATATTTTAGTGATATAAATCCTACAAATATATTTATCTGCAAATTATTAGTAGATCCTTTTAATAATTTTAAATTAAATTATAATGAAGGTAATACATTAGAATTAGATATAACGGCAAAATGGAATATAATTGGATTTGATGCAGTTATAGGCAATCCACCGTATAATTCAAGTGGAGGTATAGCAACAGGTAATACAATATGGCAAGAATTTACAAAAAAATCATTAAAAGTTTGGTTATTAAAAAATGGTTATTTATTATATGTTCATCCACCTGGTTGGAGAAAACCAAATACAGATAAAGGAAAATTTACAAAGATGTTTGAATTAATGACAAAATATAATCAAATGTTATACTTAGAGATACATGGAATAAAAGATGGACAAAAAATATTTAGATGTGGAACTAGATATGATTGGTATTTAATTGAGAAAAAAAAGAAATATAAAAATACAATAGTTGTAGATGAAAATGGAATTATAGATGAAGTTAAATTAGATGATTTATTATGGTTACCTAATTCAAATATTTTAGAAATTAATAAACTATTAATTAAAAATAATTGCGAACGTTGTCCTATAATGTATGATAGAACTGCTTATGGAGCTGATAAAAAAGATAGGATGTCCTCAAAAGAAACAATTGAGTTTAAATATCCATGTGTTCATTCTACATCTAAAAGTGGTGTTAGATATATGTATAGTAAAGTAAATGATAGAGGACATTTTGGAGTGTCAAAGGTAATATTTGGTGATAGTGGTATATATAACCCTATTATTGATATGGATGGAAAATATGGAATGACACATCATTCTATGGCAATAAAAGTTGATAATTTAGAAGAGGCAATTAATATTAGTAAAGTTATTAAAAGTGATAAATTTAATAAAATTATTCAAAGTTGTTTATACTCATCATATGGAATAGATTGGAATATTTTCAAATTATTTAAAAAAGATTTTTGGAAAGAATTTATATGAAATAAAATTTATAAAATAAAAATTGCAAAATATATAATGGATTTTAGTATTTTTTTTTAATAAAAAATATATATATCTTAATTAATTGTGATATAAATTAAATAAAATTAAATATATATAATAATGAGTAATTATATTAAATTAAATAAGAATGAAATATCTACATGTAAATGGTATAAAGAACAATTAAAAAAATCATTGAATATAGAAGATAAAGTAATTGAAAATGAATTAAAATCAGTATCACCAGATCATTGGAAATATAGTAGTATTCAGCGTCATCATTTATATCACAGTATGAGTTTAAATTTATTTATGAATACAACAAATACAATAATAGCAGTATTTAAAATTAAAGATATTACACATGATGATAGAGAAGTTATTTATAATATATCATATATTAATATTAAACCAAAAAAAAATAATGAATATTATTTTGATACTATAGATTTACCAAAATATTTATCAGATTCAGCAAAACATAGTAATTTATATATAAATAATATATGTCCAGTAGGTAGTACCATTTCTAAAGATGGTGAATATAGACCTATTTTATTATATTGGAAAATGACAAAATATATAATGTCTCAAAAAAAAGAACTTGCTGATTTGTTTAAAGATATATATGATTATTTTATTGATAAATTTCAAGATAGAAAATTATTAATTTATCCACATTATTATTTTCCAGTGGATGAATTAAAAAAAAAATATACATTTGAATTAGAATTAATTTTAAATAATAGAAAATTAGAGTTTTTTTCAATAAGTTGGTTTATATTTTATTATACATATCATTTTGGAACTTTATCAGATAATATAAATAAATTATATCAAAAAATTATGTTAAAATATAAAAATGAAGATTATTCATTTTTTAAATCATTAATAGATAAATATTCAATATCTGTAATAAATTATATGTATCATATTTTAAATACAAATATTAGGTCAAGCACTGATATAGGTATTGAACCAACTTATAAAAATAAATTAGGACAAAAACTAATTCCAATAAGTTTAAGAGAAATATTATATCCATTTGATATAACATATAAACCTTGGAAAGAATATTTTATAAATTTAAAATTATCAGATTTAGTTGTTAATAATATAAGTCCTGGTTTTGCAATAACAACTAATTGGATATTTATTAAAAATACAGATCAATATTTATTTGATAATCCATCTCAATATACTCGTATGGAAAAAAGTGCAAATGCTATACAAATTGCTAATATGTTATCACAAGCAAGATTTTTAGCAAGTGAACAAGTAAAACCATCTAATATTTTATTATATGATGAAGATAATTTACTGGAATTTAAATTACATAAAAAAAATCGTCGTATTATTACTAGTTGGTTAAGTAATGAATTTCAACAATTACAAAATGGTATTGATGATGATATTAAGCATGCCCAATTAAATATAATTATGAGTAATGTTACATTTTGTATGTTTACTGAATTTGTAGGAAGAAGTTTATATGAATCAATATTTATAAATAGAAAATCACAATATTATCGTAATTTAGTATCTGATTTATTTTTAGAAAATGGTTATAAGACTTTTGAACGTTTTATATTTGAAATAGCATATAATTTACATTGTATATCATCAAAATATGGTATTATTCATGCAGATTTACATTTACATAATATTACTTTAAATGATATATTTTATAAGTCATCTATTAATATTGAAGTAGAAGAACCAAAAGTTTTATATGTATTAAATAAAGGAAATGAATATGTTTTTGATACTAATTTTTATTATATGACAATTATTGATTTTTCTCGTAGTATTATTAATCCAAGTAAATTAAATACATTTAAACATGATACATTACATAAAACTTTTGATTTAGTTAGTAATATGAAAGAATTTGAAGAACAACAAAAAGTTAATCTTCTTAATTATTTATATTCATGCAAACCAGAATATAAAGAAATAGGATTACCTTTTCAAAATAGTATTTGGACAAATTTTGAATTATATTTTAAAATATTTAGTATTCTTGATTTATATATGGTTATGCAAAGATTTCTTGATTTTTTAAAAGCTAAAGAAATTCATTCAATTATACCATATTCAAAATCAATTGATTTAGTTAAATTAATATTTATAGAATGTGATTTATATTTAACAAATATATTACAACAAAATATTACATCTGAAACAATAATAGAATGGCCAATTGAAACAATTATTAAAAAGATATTTTCACATAAATTATTAAATAAAAATGATATATCAACTAAAAATATTGTAGATATTTATAATTATAATAATGAATTAACATATTCATTAAATTCAGTAAATAAATTTCCAGAATCATTTTATGAACTTGAAAAAAATAAAAATAATGATAAATTTATTAGAAATAGTATTAGGCGTAGAACTGATTTTGATGAACAATCTATACAAAACTATAAAACTTTATTAATAATTAAAAAAAGACAACGTGAAAAAAATATTTATTAATTATAATCTATTACGGTCAGTTGGTATATATGTAAATTCTGGAATATTTTCACATATTTTTTGCCATAATTTATCATTTTGTATAAGTGTTTGACTAGATTGTAAATGGATACATCTAAGTATTGCTGATTTTCTAGGACCATCTATCATAATTTGTTCTAATATTTTATAAATTATATAAGGATGATAAGGACAGTTTATTTTTGTTGATGGTTTAATAGTATTATATAATTTGATTACTCTTATAAAATATATATTAATTTTTTGTAATTCATTTTCTGTTAATTGAGGTGGTGATATTCCTGTTAATAATTTTCTTATAAGTGGAATATGTTCATTATAAGCAGAATAATTATTTTTTTGTAAATAATTTCTTATAAGAGTATATGTAATATAATCTATATTCTTAATTCTATCTTCTAATAATTGTTTTTTAATATATTCTACAATTTTTTCAATTTCAGTAATATCTCCAATTTCTCTACCTTGAATTCTATCTAACCAATATCTACAATGTTTTGATGGATCATACGATCCATATTTAATATTTTTATTATCACTAATTCCATCATCATCAATAATTGCAATTGCAGTATCTTGACATCTTCCACATTTTATACAACTTTGTTCTCCTATATCAGTAATCATCATTTGTTCATTACAAATTGTACATAAACTATTTATTTTTACTTCTTCAATATACATATGTATTTTAATTTTATTATATTCTAAAAATAAGGATGAACATTCTTTATATAATCTATTTTCTATTTTTTGTTTAGGATCAAATAATTCTGGAATATTTTTTAATCGAGTATTCTTTACAAAAAATCTATGAAAATCATTATAAATAGTATCAAGACGCGATGTAATATTATTACTTTTAATACATCTTTGATATAATTTATTATATTGTTCCTTTTTTTTACTTGATTCACTACCAGTTATTTGAAAATATTCAGTTAATATAACTGCAAATTCTATAGAATAATCATTAAATAATTTATCTATTAATTCACGATTTTCTTTTACAATTAATTGTGAATTAGGAATATATTTTTCTAAAAATAAAGATATTTTTTTTAAACATTCTATTTTTTTAAGAACATTACTATTATTTGTTTCAATAGTACTAGTCATCCATAGTATATTCTTCATATAATTATTTTCATTAATACATTTTTTTTTATCAAAAAAATAATTTAATATTATTTATGCCATTTTTATTTATAGAAAATAAACCATAGTATTAGTAGTATTTCCACCTTTTTTTGTTTTAGGTGATTTTACAACTTCTTTACTATATAATGTAAGATTTTTATAAGTTGGTATAAACTTTTCATTTTTAAGTTTTTCATCAAGATTTAAATGATTATTTGTAATATTATTTAATTTATTATAATATTGAAGTAAGATTTCTGATGATAAATATTTTTCAGACATTTATTATCAATATATTTTTATAATAAAAATATTATTTCATAATATATAGTAATTAAAATCAACTAATGAGTGGTTTAGTAGTTGTTGTTCTTTTAATTGTGTTATTATATATGTTATATAACTTCATGAATAAAAATAGATGTCCATCATCTAGAAAATATAAAAGAATATATAAAATGAAATATAATTCAGATTCAGATTCAGATGAAGATTCAGATAATACTTTAAATGAAAAAGAATCATCAATAGAAATGTATAGACAACCTATATATGATGATACTTCTAGAATTAATAATAGAATGTTTTGGATGTCTGATTATAGTCAACCTGGACAAGATAATTTACCATCATTAAATAATGAAATTATAACACCAATTAAACCAGTAACTGGACAAGATGCATTACGATATTTATCAGGAGTTCATCAGATTTCAAGATATTGCACAGAAAAATCATAAAAAAAATAGAAATAATATATTTTTTTATTAATTTTAATCTTCTTCTTCTTCATCACTTTCATCAACTTTATCATCATCAGATATATTATTTTGTTTATAATCTTTTTTAGATATGATTTTAGTATTTGAATGTATTTGAATTAATTCATCTAATTCTGTATTTGTTAAAATATCATCAATAGTTTTAAGTCCATCAATATCTGTATCACGAATTGATGATGCATCTATATATTTTTTTTCTTTAACTGGAACATAACCTGTTTTAATTTTTTCCAAATATTCATTTTGCATTTTATCATATTCAGAGCATATTCTTTTATAATATTGTTCCCAATTTTCACTAGGAATAGTATAATCCATCTTTTGTTTATTAGAAGGATCTTTAAATCTATGTTCACCTTCTTTTAATTCATCTTCTCCATTATGTTCAATAAGACGATAACCTAAAATATAATCACATGGACCATATGGATCTTTTTGTATTAAATTAGATATAAGTGAATTATTAATATCCCAATCTAAACTTTCTCTAAATTCATTATCAACTACTCCAATAGTTTTAAACCATCTTTCATATCTTTCTCTAATTTCATTAAGTAATAAACGATTATTGCGTTCTTCTTCATTACAACGAACTAAAAATTTTGTATAAAACATACTTAATTTATTTTGTCTATCACGATATTCTCTAGTTCTCTGTCTAATATGTGGATGAGGAACATTTAAAACTCTTCCATTATATTTAATTTGTAATTGTTGATAATACCAAGTTAATACTGCTAAATATGCTGATAAATATTCAGGATCATCTGTTAATTTTTCTACATTTTCAATTGCTTTACGATGATAAGGATTTTTCTCATCAAATAAATCCATTTCATCTTTTGTATGAAACCGCATTGCCATTAATATTAATTTAATACGACGCCATATAGCAAATGAATTATCATTAATTTTTAATTCATAATTTGTATCTAAAACATGATTACAATGAAGTTCAAAAGTTCTCTGTTCACCATAATTATGACGACCTGATATTGTTCCATTACCTGTAATTAATTTAGTTTTAGATGAATTTAATGTTTCACATTTTTCAGGTTCTTGATAGTCTACTTGACGAGCATATTCTAATGCCATAGTTGCAGGTGTAGCAGACTCTGCATCACGTTTTTGATTACCTGTTATAAACTGAATAGCAACTGTAGTTGCAAAAGTATGACCCATCATTTTACGATGTATTTCAGTAGTCATAGTTTTACCATTTTTACCACCTCCTAATTTCATACAAAATATCTGATCTTTAGGTCTTGCATCAAGTGATGATGCATATAATGACATAAAGAATTCATGTGAATCTGGTTCATTATCTGGAAATAAATTTCTATATATTTGTAATATTTCTTTTTGTTTACTATCATATGGATTAAATGCTACATAATTAGTTGGTGAAAATTTAGAAACTATATAATTATGATATCCACTAATTAAATTAACTCTTTCTCCTAATACTAAAATACCATTTGCTACAGGTAAAATTGTTTTACATTTATCTAATTTATCTGTAAAATGAATATCTCTAAATAAATCTTGTGCTTCACGAATTACAGCACTTTTAAAACCATTATCCATTAATTTCCTTTTTGTTATTGCTACATTATGTTTAATCTTTATATAATATTCTATTTTTTGTCTATCATTTGTTGGATCATTATATTTTAAATTAATTGTTTTAATTGCTTGCATAAATATTTTAACTAAATTAACAGATATAAATGTTCTCATTGATGAAGGTTGTCCTGCAACTAATCTCCACTTAAACTGTTCACCTGTTTTACAATCATCTTCATTAGTTATGCATTCAAACCAAGAATTTAAATCAGGAGACCATATATATTTATATCTTAAACAAAGATGTATTAAATATGCTATATCAAAATGTCCTAATAAACCTTCTGCAACATCACCAAAAATTCTTCTTAATAATTCAGAATGTATATTTCTATTAAATACTTCTTTATATCTTTCAGGATTATCTTGTTTAGCCCAATAACATAAACTACCTAAATTTAATATATTTTTTCTATTATCTTTTGCTAAATTCCAAAATCTTTCAAAATCAATAGGATTATATTTTTTAGGACATTTTTGTGAAAAATATTGTGCTAAATTTTTTCTATTTCCTTTAATATGTGCTAAAACACATAATATAGAAAACCAAGTTTCATATTTTTCAGCCCGTTCAATATTTAATGTATCTAATAAAGATTTTATAAATTCTGTTTCTACATCATTAATTGAATTAATATCTAAATCACCATAATTTGATTGAACTTCTGGATTAAATATTTGTTCAGGTTTTGTTATATATCTTGAAACTTCATTTTCATATTCTGGACGAATATCATAATGATATTTTTTAATTACTGGTGCAGTTCTTGGTCCAGGTGCTACTTCCCAATGTAAAGAAAATTCTTGTATCCATACTGATGTTCTTAATGCTTCATTTATTTTTTCATCATCTATATATCTCACATTTGATGTTCCTGAAAAACTATATTTATGCATTATATCATTAATTGATAAATTTGAATATGAACCATTTACTAATGTATATTCTAATTCAATAAAACGTTCTAAAACATATGGTTGACGATCATCTTGACGTTCACATCCATATAAAAATACAGGAACGCTTGCACTACCTTTATCAATACATAAATGAGATTCAATTCTAACATCTTTAACCATATCCGCTTTTCCTGCTGGTTTTACAATTTTAATTTTCTTAAAAAACTCTGCATTAGAATTACATAATTTTTCAATAAACAATTTTTTTGATTCTTTACGAATTTGAAAACCTGGAATTAATATATGTATACCATCTTTAAATGGTTCAGTATCATTTTTCCTTGTTATTTTTGGTCTTCTTAATGCTACAATATGTATACTAAATGAGCTTTCTTTATGAACTGCTTCTAAATTAAAATAATATTTAATTGTTTCTGCAATATGATGAAATAATAATGTATATGTAGATTTATCAAATTGACTTTCTACTGATTCTTGATATATATCTAAATCTATCATAACTCCAGAATAATCATTATTAGCAAAATATTGTCTTTCTACCCATTTTAAACCAATTGGATTAGAACGTCGAATCCGTTCTAATAAATCAAAGAATTTATTAATTTTATTTCCTGGTATATCATAATTAATACCTGTTTGTAAATTATATAAATTAGTAGCAGAATTACCAGCAGGCATTATAAATGATGGATCTTTTAAAAATGTATTTAATTCATCAATATTTGGATTAGTCTTTTCTTGAACTTTAATTTGTATAAAATCATCATCATAATTATTTACTTCATATCCGATCTCTTCTTCTGAATCATAAAAAGGTTGATGGATTGACATTTTATTATATATATAACAAAGTTAATTTACCTTATATTAAAAATTAATATTCAGTTTTTATTATTATTAATATTTTTTTTAAATATCATTATTTTTATAATATTTTTTTATTTAGATAATAGTGAAAGTTAATACAAAATAGATTGTAAATTATATAAATTAAATATTATCTATTAAAACAAAAAAAATAAATTATATGAAGAATTTATAATGATGTAATATTGAATATATTACCATATATACATTTACACTATTACCCATCTGTTTATAAACTACTTTATCATTATTATCTAATTTATTGCTGTTATAGAATGTAAAGCATATTTAGATAGTTGTTATTATATAAGAGTATGTAATGACTTTAAATTATTTAAAAAATTTGGGTTTGATATAAAAAAATATATATTTACATTAGAAGATTCTATTAAAGAAGAAACAAAACTATTTACCGACTATGAGACTGATAATGTATGCGATGATATATTTTATATGTTAGATGGAAAGAGAACATCAACTAAACCTATTTATGATAAAAAACATAAAAAAAATATTAATAAAGATAAATTAACTTATTTTGTAAAATCACTTCAAAAATTACTTATTAATATTTAATATACTTTCTTTAGCAATTTTATAGTATTTATGCTCTAATTCAATTCCTATAAATTTTCTTTTAATATTTTTACAAGCAACTCCTGTTGAACCAACACCCATACAATTATCTAATACTAAATCATTTTCATTTGTATAAGTATTAATTAACCATTCAAGTAAATCAGTTGGTTTTTGAGTAGGATGAAGAGGTCTTTCTACACGATTAAACTTTAAAACAGTAGTAGGCAATCTTTTACCATCACTTTTTACAAAATTTTCTTTATGTGTTCCATAATTACTTTGTTTATCTACTGCTGTTTGTGTATTCCATCGTGTATAAGGTGTTGAATACCAATATTGAGGATTATATGTTGGTTGTTTTTTATAAAATATAGCAATGTCTTCATTTGTTTTCATCGGTTTTCTTTTTGAATTTAAGAAGTCCGAAAATTTATTTTTTTCCCAAACCAAGCAATATCTAAACATATTTAAGTTTGATGTAATCATTAAAGATGTAAATGGTTGCGAACCAAATAAAACAATAGCACCATTATCCTTTATTATTCTATTATATTCAGACCATAATTTATCAAATGGAATTATTACATCCCAAGAATTTTTTGTCATACCATAAGGTAAATCACATAATATCATATCAATAGATTTTTCTTTAATATTTTTCATTTCAATTAAACAATCACCATTAATTAAATTATAATTTGTCTCATTAATTTCTAATTTAATATGTTCTTGACTTGTATTAGATTTTTTCATTATATATACTAAATTAAATATTAACTTAATTCATTTTTTAAGGAAAATTGCTAAATATGCTGTATCACAATGTTTATAAAAAGTGAAAAAATAAAGTATAATTATTAATAATGGATTTACAAATTGAGAATTTAACTAAACAATTTAATATATTAAATATTTATGAAACTAAATATCAATTATTAGAAAAATTTATTAAAAAACATATAGAATTAATAGATTTAATTAAAAATAATAAAAAAATAATAGAATTTATTAAATTAGTTATAAATAAATATAATAGAGAACATAATATATTATGTATAGAGTGTCAAAAAATATTAAAATTATTTAATCCTGCTAAAAATGATTATAAATTTATATATGGTATTTTAATACAAAAATCAATAATACGATTTTTAGATAAAATATTTTATAAATGTATTGATTTAGATAAATTATGTTTATCTGGTAGTTCATATAAAAATGATTGTAAATTATTTATAAATCAAAACATATCTATAGATATGAGTATTAAAGCAAAAAAAAATAAATCAGGAGATGTTATTATTATAAATAAACATAGTAATAATAGAATTTATAATTTAGATGACTTAATCACTATAATTTTTATTATAGAATTAAATGATATTATTATTATTCCACACAAAGATATTCCAATAGAATATATTAAAAATAATGATGCAAATATTTTATATAAATCTTCGTTATTTACTTTTATATATAAAAATATGAATCAATATATTATTCATTTAACTGAAAATGATGATTATAAAAATTTTTATATAAATATTTTAGATACATTAATAAATTATGACATATATACAAAATTATATGAAGAATTTATAATGATTTAATGTTGAATATATTACCATATATACATTATATACATTTACACTATTACCCATCTGTTTATAAACTACTTTATCATTATTATCTAATATAAATGTTTCTGGAAAACTTTGTAATCTTGCACATTGACGAGGAGATATATATGATTTATTTTTTCCATATATTGGTATTTGACTAATTGCAACTAATGTTGGAAAATAATTTGTTTTTTTAACTCTTATTCCAGATTGTCTTATTTGTATAAAATAATTATAAATATCATCATCTTTTTTAATTTTACCAACTTGCCATTCTAACTTTCCATAGATTTCTCTTTTAGATAAAATAGTTTTATATTTCTCATACCACGGTTCAATAATATTTTTATATTTTTCTATTAATGGTTTATTTTTAGTAATATAATCTTTTTTCCAATTAGGTAATTCATTAAATTCTTTATCTGTATAAGTTCTAAAATAATCATGAATTAATATTGTTGGTGATATTTTTTCATTAATATCAAATTGTTTTATTAATTCATTCCATGCATCTAATACTGATTTAATATCTTCTTCAATATTATATTTTGTTTCATTTTCTTTAATAATATCACTTATTTTTAAATTAAAATTTTTACTAATTAAAGTAATTTCCTTATTATCATATAAATCATTTCTTATACATACAAAAAATACACGTTCTCTTCTTTGTGGTATCCCATAATTATGGGGAGACAATTGAAATATTTGTAATGTATAACCAATTAATTTTATTTTTTCTTTTATATATTTAATTACTTCTCCATTTGATACTTTTAATATATGTTTAACATTTTCTAAAAACATAAATTTTGGTTTTTTATAATTTGCTATTCTTATAATTTCATCAAATAATAAACCTCTTTCATCATTAAATGATTTTTTATTTCCTCCATTACTAAATGGTTGGCATGGAAAACCAGCACATAATATATCAAAATCTGGAATAGTTTTCTCATCTATATCTTTAATATTAGATACTGGTTCTATATTAAAATTATTTTTATAGGTTTCACGACATTTTTTATCTATATCACATGCTAAAACACATTCACCATTTAATTCTTTTAAAGCAACATGAAATCCACCTATTCCACAAAATAAATCAATAAATTTAAATTTATAATCAGTTTTAATATTTATAGGTATATCTTCTTTAATCTCATTATTTATACAAGATTTTTTTTTATTTAAATGTTTATTATAATTAGATTTTTGTAAAAATTCTTTTAAACAATTTTTACATATATATTTTTTCATTTTATATATATAATAAAGTTAATTTACCTTATATTAAGAATTAATATTCATTTTTTATTATTATTTATATTCTTTTTAAATATCATTATTTTTATAATATTTTTTTTATTTAGATATAATATGAATTGGTTGGAATTATTCAAAATATTAGGAACACTTTTATTGTTTATTATTTTATTAATATTTTTATATAATGGAATTATATATTTAACCAAAAAGAAAGTTAAAGATGGTGATGAATTTTTATTTAAAGATTTACCATCAGATATACCAATAGCAATACCAGGTATGATTGAACCATTATATTCAAATAGTACAATCGCCAAACAATTATTTAAGGAAAATAATAAATTAAAGATTTATGAAATAATAGATCCAACTACCAACAAAAAAATAATAATTGCAATGGTATTAGATTTAGATAATCCAAATATAGAAACAAAAATTGTATATAATTTACCAGGAGTACGTTCACCTTCTTCATTAAAAGAAGAAACAAAAATTGTATATACATCAGGATTACCTCCTTCTGATGAAGAAGAAAGAAAAGTAAATGCAACTGCAAATATAACTGCAAGTGCAAGTGCAAATACAAATATAAGTGCAGGTGTCAATTCAAATATAACCGCAGATGTCAATTCAAATACAAATACAGATGTCAATTCAAATACCAATATAAGTGTAAATAACCCGTTCAAATACAAATATAAGACTAACAACAACAACCCCATAAATACCAATATAAGGCTAACAACAACAACCCCATAAATACAAATATAAGGCTAACAACAACAACCCCATAAATACAAATATAAGGCTAACAACAACAACCCCATAAATACAAATATAAGGCTAACAACAACAACCCTATAATGAACCAATTTATTATAATCAAAGATTTGGAAATAATTAATTTGCTTCAAACTTATTTGAAAATAGAATAATGTGTCCAAATGAATCAGAAAAAAAATGAAAATAGACAATATATTGTATATTTTATTAAATCAAATAACCCCCCTGATAATAATAAATATATTCCTAATAATAATAAAATTATATTTTTTAGAGATTATTATAATTTAATTCTATTAAATAAAATAGGTTTCCATTCATTACTTATATCGTTTGATTTATAATATTGATATTTTTTTGTATTAAAATCAATTATTAACATATTAAATGTATTATTATTAATATATGTAATATTTATTTTTAAATTTTGTATATTAATTAATTTATTTACTTTATTTAAATTTATAAAATATTCTTGATTAATAGTATATAAACTATAATAAAATAACCATTTTAGTTTATATTCATTTAAAATATTAGGTTCTGAAACAATAGATAGTTTTAACCAATTATCATATTTAAAAAGTTTCCAAAAATAATCAGGAGAATAATTAAAAAGTAGTATTAATAAATTATCTAAACATTTTTGAATTTGAATCCAAACCATTGCAATAAACAATGTTAAATTAATATAAGTTTTAATAACCAACGACATTATCTAAAATTGAAAGATATTACTATTATATATATAGTATAGTAAATCATTAATGAAAAAAACAGAAAGAACTAAAAAACCAGAATTACATAGAGAAAAAACATTTGAATCAGTTTCAGAATTTGGTAATTCTACAGATTTTACAAATGCTACATTTCGTCAGTTAAGTTCAAATCTTAAAATGCATATATCAAATCCTACTGAAATTCATACAGATATAGAAAAAAAATTATATATAATTCCTGCAAATAAAAGAAGAACATCTGAAGTAATGTCTGAATTTGAATATACAAGAGTAGTATCTGAACGAGCACAACAAATTCAAAATGGTGCACAAATTTTTGTAGATATTGAACCTCATATGAATGAAATTGATATAGCAAAATTAGAAATTAAATTAAAATGTTGTCCATTAGCAATAAGAAGAATGCATAATGAACAAGTTGGAGAAGAATGGTCTGTTAATGAAATGGAAATGCCATTTCTATAAAAAATAAAATTTTTTCATTAAGATTATACTTATTAAAAAATATAATTATATGCTAACATCAACTACAACAACTAAACATACTCCTAAAGTTTTATTTATTCGTAATGTATTCTTACATGATTGTATAGATATTTCATCAAGTTTAGAATCTAAATTATTAGATTCAAATAATACTGATTCTATTTCAAATATATTATGTTCTTCATCTAATTTAATTAATAATAATTTAATGGAATTAACTACAAATATAGATTATCAAAAAATGCCTAATATTTTTGAATCATTAGAAACTTGGCCTAAAAATACTAATTTACATTGTTGGTATTGCACTAATCAATTTAATTATATGCCTAAAACAATTCCATTAGTAATTGAACCAAATGTACATACAAAAAATGGTGATAAATATTTAATTGGAGTTGAAGCTATATGTTGTAGATGGCCTTGTTGTGTATCTTATATTACTGAAACTACAAAAGATATTAGCAAATATATTGAAAAAATAAATAATTTATACTTTTTTATAAAATTAATAACAGGAAATTATCCACAATATATACCATCTGCACCAAGTAAATATCTTTTAAAAAAATTTGGAGGTGAATTAACAACTGAATATTATTATAAATTATATGATAAATTAGAAAAACAAGAAATTTAATTAAATATAAATTGCTTATATTTTTTTATAAATACAAATTGCTTATCATCTTTATTTATATTTTTTTATAAATACAAATTGCTTATATTTTTTTATAAATACAATATTGGTATAATGATACAAATTGCTTATCTTCTTCATTTAAATTAGATATATTTTTATATTTAGGAAAAAATTCACTAAAATCTTTTGTTTCAATTCTTATAATTCTATACTTATTAAATTCTTTATCAAGTAAATTTAAATTTATTTGTGGTTCTTCTCTCATTTCAGTGCTACAAGGTAATAATACATTAATTATATTTGGTGATTTCCGTTCAATTTTATACGGACCTACTTCCCATTTTTCTGTTTTAATTAATGGATTTATTTTTTCACTATTTAATGCAGTAAACATAAATTCACCACCTGGTTTAAGCCAATATGATATAAATGATACAATATTATTAATATGACTTATATCTTCAACTAAATAATGGAATGCAAAATTACATATAATTAAATCTACTGAATTTGATTTAAAATTTTTAAAGATAGATTCTATTTTATTAATATTTAATTCTGATGGTTGATTTAAATCCATTTGTGATATTAATAAATTTGTAGATTCAGATATAGAATTTATTTTAATAGGTGCATCAATTCTTATTTTTTTTGCAATATCATATTTTCTAGTTATTAATTCATCTATAGCAGATTGATCTATTTCTAGCATTAATAAATTTTTTATTTTGTTAAAATAATATCTTCCTAAATCTTGTCCTTTACCTGATGCCATATCAATAACATATTTAGCACCATAATTACGACTTATTAATTGTGATTTTACATAACTATTAAAATTTCTTGCTGATTTATATTTATCATCTGTTTTTTCAAAATAAAAATTTTTTGTTAAAATCTGAATTGGTGATATTAAATCTTTTAATGTTAATGGATTTATAATTAATTCATATGTAAGTTCTGCTACTTCAAAATTATTACCAAAATAATGACCTTCTTTTAATTCTTTATCTCTATCATCTCTAATACGATGAAAAATCCATGAATTATTATTCCAACTTAATTCAACAATTTTTCCAACTAAATCTTTAGGTGCATTTTTAATTGGCATTAAATATACTAATGGCGATATAGATGGTGTAAATGGTATTGGAAAATATTCATTTATTATTATGTCATTATTAAATTTTACCCATTTAGATGCTATTTGATTATAATTTTCTGGTAATGTTAAACCAATTTGTTTAAATAATCTTTGTGATATTCCTGACCATAATTGCAAATTTTCAACTACTAAAAAATCAATAGTTAAATGTTCTGGTGGTTTCCATTTATAATGATTTGTTTTTAAATAATTATTATTTATAAATGTAAAAATTATTCCATCTGTATTATATTCCGCCTTTTTCATAATATCATATAACTGCATTATAGATTTTGAATAATTAGATAATGTTAATTTAATAAATGTTTTAATTTTAAATTTCCATTCAGAATGTTTAATACTTAATTTAGATAAAATAGTATATCTTTCATTAAATGGTTTATTTATTAATAATTCATTATTATATTCAAAAATATCATAAATTAATATTATTTTTTTATCATTTAATACTTCACATTCTATAATACTTGATTTTCCACTAACTTTATTAAGTTCAAAATAATTAGATCCAATAATACATTTAGCAATTGATTTTACTGAATCAATATCTATAATACTACGAATACCATCTGCTTTATCTGTAATCATATAATTATCAATATTTGGTAATAATTCACTAATATAATCAAAGCGTGATAATCCTTTTGGTGAAAGACCAATTTGTTTTAAAGTATTAAATTTCTTATCAAATAATTTTGATATTTTGTCCAGTTGTTGTTCATAGGACATTAATTATATAATATTAAAAAAAATAATTTATATCCATCAATATTAAATTTTAATTTATAAATTAAAACTATCTAAAAAGTCTTCTATTTTATTAATATGATTTGGAGCATTCCAATAATCATCAGCAATATATTCAAATTCAACTTCAATATTTCCATTTACTTCTGTATAATCAATCATCCAATATTTATCTAATGGTGCAGATATACGATTTTTATTTCTTATTAATATTGGTTCATTAGTTTCTCTTAAATGTGTATCTTTTTCTAATGATATTGTTATTTTACCTAATGGTAAATTATAATTTGATAAACGTTTTTTAATTGACCAAATTATTTTTCCATCAGATTTTATTGTTTTAATTATTCCACTAGACCATATATAATTTATTGTATTAGACTTTTTAAAATGTTTATGATTTCTTATATAATTTTCTATTTTATCAAATAAATAAGAATGTTTTAATTTAAGTTCAACTTCAATATGTTCTTCTGGTAAAATATATTTTTTTCTTAAACTATTTAAAAAATCAACTAAATTAAATTCTCCTCCAAAATATATATTTTTACTTCTTAATAATTTACTTATTAATACAAATATTATCAAATAAATTAAAAATAAAAAACAAAAATTAAATATCATTATAGTATATTTTTAAATAATTAAAAAATATTTATAATAAAAATATAATTTTTTTTATCTATATTATTGTT